>Ga0209402_10000322_pt1 | contig 60025 bp, 52 predicted proteins | sample ArcticOcean_MG_C_3_FD_187437 | JGI IMG/M metagenome (GOLD analysis project Ga0209402, IMG submission 187437) | Marine microbial communities from western Arctic Ocean - ArcticOcean_MG_CB8_126 (SPAdes) (version 2) | ecosystem: Environmental > Aquatic > Marine > Oceanic | place: Arctic Ocean... | reverse complement strand
CCGGCTATGGCACGGCCGAGATTACCCGGCTGCGCCAGGCGGGTGTGATAATCTAGCAACAGGAGTGAACCATGAGCGACAGACCCAAGCGCGCCCGGCGCTGCCAATTGGCAGTGCCCGGCAGTAACGAGAAGATGATGGCCAAGGCGGCCGGGTTAGCGGTCGATCACATCTTTCTGGACCTGGAGGACGCGGTGGCGCCGGCCGAGAAGCCGGCCGCGCGTGGCAAGGTCGTCGAGGCTCTGAACAGCCTGGACTTTGGCGGTAGCGTCCGATGCGTACGAATCAACGATATCGAGACCCCGTGGGCCTACAAGGACATCATCGAGGTGGTGACCGGCGCCGGCGAGAACCTGGACACCATCATGATCCCCAAGGTCAAGTACGCCCACGACGTCAAGTGGGTCGATATCCTGGTGAACCAGATCAAGCAGGATATCGGCTTGAAACGCCATATCGGCATCGAACTGCTGATCGAGGAGGTCGAAGGCATCCAGAACGTGGACGAGATAGCCGCCTCCACTCCCCGGCTGGAGGCCATGGTGTTCGGCATGGGCGATTATTCGGCCTCGCAGGGGGTCAGCGTGCGTTCGGCGATGGGCGACGGCGTCTATCCCGGCGACATCTGGCACTATCAGCGCCAGCGCTTGGTGATCGCCTGCCGCGCGGCTGGGATCGATGCGGTCGATGGACCGTTCGCCAACTTCCGCGATCCCGAGGGCTACCAGCGGGAAGCCACCCGGGGGATGCTCCTGGGTTGCGTCGGCAAATGGGCGATCCATCCGGCCCAAGTGGAAATTGCCCAGCAGGTCTTTTCCCCCGAGCAAGAGGACGTGGACCAGGCGCGCAAGATTGTCCAGGCCTATGAAGCGGCGGTGGCCCGCGGCGAAGGCGCGGCCCAGTTCGAAGGCTCGATGATCGACGCCGCCACGGTCCGCATCGTCCAGAACACTCTGGACAAGGCCGACTTGTACGGCCTGTAGCGTCTCGCCTGATCGTCGAAACGCGAAGCAGGGGGGAAACAGGAGATGATGGCCGAGCGCTGGCGAGGTGGCGATCACGCGGATCGTGAAAATCGAAGCGACCGCATCCTGCCCGGACGCCACGCGCGAGGAAATCAAGCGAACCGCCTGGTTTCAGTCCCACTTCGCCGACGAAAACGGACAGCTAAGTCTGTGGTCACCACCCTTGGATGTTGGCAACGCCGCACAATGGCAAGGAGGTGGATTTTCAGTTCTTCATGGCTCTCTTGGATGGTGACCGGTTCGAGGGCCGCTTCCGGGATAGCGTTCGTTAAGTCGACACGTCAGACATGATGCGTCGTTTGACCAAGGAGCGCGAATATAGAAGAGCCAACCTCTTTCAGAAAATCGACGGTGCAGTTGACTAAGACCACATCAACGGATTGCTCAAAGAGCGAAAGTTCATTCTGCATCGAGGTCGCGTGAACAGCTGTCCGCCGTCGACGACGATGGTCTGATCGGGAATCCATCTTGCCTCGCCGGACCTCCGAGAGAACGTCGCCCGCTATCACGCTCAGGCCGAGCGCATCGTCCAGCCCGCGATAGGGCAGTAAACCGCCGTCGGATGTGGCTGCCGTGGAAGCCCAGCTTCAGACACCGGTCTAAACCGACCCTGAGAGGCCGCTGCTTCGCTTCACCCATCGGGTTTCCTTTTGTCGGCCTCTGGGAATAGAATCAAGACATTGATTCTTATTGCATTTTCTCTCTAAATCGTCAGCAATTCGCTATCCTATTCGGGAAATTCGAGCTAACTTCAATGCAGGGTGTGCCCGCTCTGATATTTCAACTTGGTTGCCCTTTCGGAGATGAAGTTCACCCGCCATCGATTCGTATCCGTGGCTGGCTCCGAAATCCTCCCCAAGGCGCTGAAGCGCGAAGGCACGGAGAATTTGTTCTTCATCATGGGCAGCGCGATGCTATTGGCCGAGGAACAGTGCATCAAGGTTAAGTCCTTCGCTGCATTTCCGGCTGTGCTCATCTCATTCCGAGCGGGGTCACAACAACGGCTCAGCTACTCTAGATGGTGCACGGTGAAGGCCCAACTACCGGAAGCGCCAAGCGATGGCCAAGCTGAGTTCTGTGACAGCGTTTCTCCCTCGGGTGTGATTCCGAAAATCAGATGACGCCTTCGTCGCGCAGCGCGGCGACGTCGGACGGTGTCATGTCGAGCCACCGGCCTAGCACCTCTTCGGAATGTTGGCCCAGGAGCGGAGCGGCGGTCATCGGCACATCGGACTCCGACAGCTTGGCCGGCCAGGCCGGCATCTTGAAGTCGCCCTTCTGCGGGTGCTGGACGGTGCGGAAGATGCCGCGGGCCTCCATGTCGGGGTCGGAATGCAGCTCCGTGGTATCGAGCACCGCGCCGGCGGGCACGCCGGCCTGACCCAGCGCTTCCCAGGCCTCGCGCTTGCCTCGCGCCATCGACCAGTCGGTCAGGATCCCGTCTAGCGCCGGCTCGTTCTCGAACCGCTTCATAGGTGAGTTGAAGCGTTCGTCGTCCTTCAATTCCGGGCGACCCATCACGTCGCAGATGCGGTGCCAGTGCTGCTCGTTGGCGCGGCTGGCAAAGATGTAGACGTAATCATTCGGCCCGCCGCCCTTGCAGGGGAAAATGCCCGACGGTGCGGCGCCGCCCATAATGGTCTTGTTGCCGGTGCGCGGACCCGGCTTGCCGGTGTCCGCCATGGCCGCATAGGCAATGCGGGAGTACTGGATCATCGCGTCTTGCATGGCGAGCTGGATGCGCTGGCCCTTGCCCGTGCGCATGCGCTGGACGTAGGCCGAAAGGATCGAGATGCACATCAGCATGCCGGTGCCCGTATCGCCGATGGTCGGGCCGGGCTTGATCGGCACGCCGTCGCGCTCGCCGGTGATCGACAACAGGCCGCCCACCGACTGCCCGATCATGTCGAAGGAGAGGTAGTTGGCGTGCGGCCCGTCCTGGGCGTAGCCCTTAACCTGAGCGTAGATGATCTTCGGATTGAGCTCGCGGACCACGTCGTAGCCAAGCCCCAGCCGCTCGATGGCGCCGGGAGCGAAGTTCTCAATGAAGACGTCCGCCTGCTTGACCATATCTTTGGCCATCGCCAGGCCCTTCTCGGACTTCAGGTTACAGGTGACGCTCTTCTTGTTGGCGTTGAGCTCAAGGAAGTAATAGCTGTCCTCGTCGCTGCCGGACTTGCGGAAGCGCCCCTGGTCGCCCAAGGTCGGGTTTTCCAACTTCACCACCTCGGCGCCGTGGAAGGCCATGGCTTCGGTGCACGAGGGCCCCGCCTCGAACTGCGTCAGATCCAACACGCGCAGACCCGCCAGCGCGCCTTCCATACCGATACCAGATGTCATCGTCATGCTCTCCCTTGGGCCTCACAACTTTCGGCCCATCCAAGTATAATCCGTAAACCCAAGGTTTGCCCAGGCATAGGCGTAGCTCGAAATGTGTTCCAATGCCTTCTCCGTCAGCACTCGCGCTTCCAAATGATCAATGGCATTGAACCGCATGAATGGGCAACGCAGATGTTCGTGTGTTTCTCGCCGCTGTCGCCCTTGTTGGCGAACAAGCCACGTGGTGTGGCGCGCGTCGATGATCGTCGTGTGATCAGCGGGATCGTGCATGTTTTGAAGGCCGGCCGCTGGGTCGATGCGCCGGCGGTCTATGGTCCCCGCAAGACGCTGTACAACCGTTTTGTTCGTTGGGCGGACAAAGGCGTGTTGGTGGATGTGTTCCATGCGTTGGCTTCGGCGGGCGGTCCACCGGCGGAGCTCCCGATCGAAGGCACGGCGGTCAAGGCGCATCGCTGCGCGCCTGGCGGAAAAGGGGACTTTACCCCGTCACCGCAGGACAAGCCCCGCCGCTAGCGTGGCCGATTAATCCTCCGTGAATACACCATCTGTACCGAGGGCCGGTGGTGCAGAACGCCCTCCAGCGCCGGCGTCAGGCGAAGCGCGTCTTCGCCCAGCCCTCGTCGAAGGGGCTGTGGAAGAGGGGCTCCGAGGTCTTGTGCGTAAATAACCACTCCTCGCCGACCCGAGCGTATTTCTCCCGGTCGATGCCGGCCCGCCACATGGCCCGACCATCGTCCGCCATGACGCACGGCATGAAGAGGTACCATTGCGCCTCCGCCCGGTCACCGTCGATGTGGATCTGCCCGTTCAGGCTGTAGTGGACGGCAAAGCTGAAGATGCCTGCGGCGTCCTTGAACCAGCTTCGGATGGCCTCGCGCCCCTCGCAGCGCCCCATGACCGGATGCTCCCAGACCGCGTCCTCGGCGAACAGCGCCGCGATGGCGTCGTAGTTGTAATCGTCGTCGCAATGAGCCGCGTAGAGCGTCTTCAGGTTGCGAACAGCCTCAATGTCCTCCAGCACTCGCAGCCGCCGCTCCAGGCGCTCGATCCGGGCCGTGTCAATAGTGTCGTGCTCCGCCGCCATATGTCCGCTCCTTCGCCTCGATCATTGTGGAGACATTCAGTTAGTTGCTCGCCCGCCGGGCCAGTCATTCGGCCACCGCACAGCCCAACCATTATGCGCTGCGTGACGCCCGCGTCCTTGTTCATGGTCAGTCCAGGCACGCTCGCGAGCCGAAGGTCGGGGGCAATCCGAACAATCTCGCGAACCGCGTCGCCAGCTCGCCCGGGTCGGTCAACGTATACACTTTTTACAACCCACCCGACACCGCAAAAGCGATCATCTACGAAGATGCTGGAAGCAATATCGCAAGAAAAAAGGTGGAAACGGTAAATCTTTGGTGATGGAATCAATTGGTCGATTCAAGAGTTACGCTTTCGGTGAGATCCACTACAGCGATCATCTCTCCACTCGAGGTGATAGTAAGATGGATCGACGCTGGCAAAAGGGTCCAGCGGGACAACAGCGACCTCACGTTCGAGTGACGACCGACTTCGATGTTAAATGGTTAAAGGCATCACCAGAATGCGTGCTTCGGAAAGTCCGGGACAGTAATCTAATTAAGTCCCGGACAGCGTCACCGTGCTCTCCGAGGGTCCCGTATGGAGCTTGGCGTGTCTATTGCAACTCGATCACGAACCCGCCATATCTGGAACGCCTGACAATGCAGTCGGGGGGTACGACAACCGTACTGAGTGCGTCGTCGATGAATAGCGGGCCGTTGAGTGGAACATCTATTGGAAAATCGTGACCAACATATACAGGTGCGTCGACTAACTCGCGGATTTCCTTCAAATAGGTTCGGCGATGGCCGGCTGGCTTAGCAGCATTCACACCAGAAGATGTGGCCAGCTCGGAAACTGTCACGTCGGCAAGCTGGCCAATCGCCTGGACATTCCACTCCGTCATCTCGACCGCGTCCTCGCTGCGGACCGAATAAACGCCCTCGTGCGCTCGATGAAAAGTTTCTACCAGCAGCTCCAGCGCCTTCTGATTTACTATTCGCGAACCTGGGAGCGGGACCGTCAATTCCCAAACCTGTCCTAGGTAACGCGCTTCGCAGCTATAGCTTAGAGATCTATCCTTGGGCTCAACTCGCATACGCGCGAGATAAGCATAGGCCTCGGTTTCAAGTTCGGTCAGCGCAATATTGACGCTTTCGAAATCGAACCGGTCGCTAGCCGTCATTAAGCTGCGACCAAAATTAAAGCCGATATTACCCGTCAGTATGCCAAATGCGCTGAGTACGCCGCTCATTGCGGGCACGACTACACGGCCGATGCCGAGCTCGCGGGCGATCGCGGCGGCATGTAGGCCGGCTGCGGAACCGCCCGCCATCATTACGTACTCCCGCGGATCAATGCCGCGCTTGATGGTTAGCTCTTCGATCGCGACGATCATGTTCTGTTCGCAACTATGTGTGACCAGCGCTGCAGCCTCGTGCGGTGACAGCCCGAGTGGATCCGCGATTAATTGGGTCACAGCTTTTTCGGCTAGTTCCGGGTGAAGGTCGATGCCTTTCCCGGAGGTGAAGGCGTTTCCCATCAGGCCACTAACCAGGTTCGCATCGGTTACCGTTGGCAGGGTGCCGCCATTGCCATAGCAGGCGGGTCCCGGAGTTGCCCCCGCGCTTTCTGGACCGACGTGCACGAAACCACCGCTGTCAACACGAGCGATGCTGCCACCGCCAGCGCCGATGGTATGAACCTCGACAGAGGGTACGCCGAAGATGTGACCGGCGATCCTGCCTTCTCGATGCATGGGGATTTGGCCATCGGTGACGATACTGACATCAAAACTGGTGCCACCCATGTCGACGGTGACCACGTTGCCGTTGCCAACCCTTTCAATCTCGGCAAAACGCCGGCCAGCCTCAGGCGCAGCCGAGGGACCCGAAAAGCATAGGTAGACTGGCTTATCGAGGATCTCTTCAGTGGAAGTATGGCCACCGTTCGATGTTACGAATGATAGCGTGCCAGTAAAACCATTCTCGATGAGGCGGCTTTGTAGTCGGTTAATGCTTTGGGTTACAATAGGTTTGAGGGACGCATCCAATGCCGTTGCCGAGGTTCGCCGATATTCCCGCATGCATGGGTTAACTCGATGACCGAGGCTGACCGGCACGTTTGGTAACGCGCTGGCGAGCAATTCGCCGACCCTCAATTCGTGAACCGGATTAGCGATGGCCCAGAGCAATGCGACGGCGATCGCCTCGACTTTTTCGTGCTTGCATTGATCGATAACTGCTGTGATGCTCTCTTCATTGAGAGGGAGATAAATTTCACCTTCAGATGTTATTCTCTCCTCGACCTCGAAAGTCAGAAACCGCGGAATATAAGGCGGTGGATAGGGCTCGCTGATGTTGTACGTGTCGTCCTTTCCACCCTCGCGCACTAGCAAGGTTTCCCGAAAACCACGGGTGACTAGCAGAGCGGTTCGTGCCCCGTTGCCTTCCAGAATAGCGTTGGTCGCAGCGGTCGTGCCGAATGAAAATCGGGCGGTGTCGGAAAGTAAGTCCAAGAGACTCTGCCCTCGCGCATCGGCTATCAGCGTCAGGCCATCGAAAACTCCATCGGTTAGATCATCGACTGTGGTTGGCGATTTGTAGCCATGAATTTGACCCGCAGCATCGTGCAGGACCAAATCGGTAAAAGTGCCGCCCACGTCGACCGCGATATGCATGATTCAGGTCCTTTCGACGCCATTGTCAATAGCTAAACCGTAGCGTTCTCGCGCCGCATCTGCGCTTAACCAGCCTTCCCGTACGCGCTCACGAACCCGTTCCATATCCCTCTTGGTGGGGTCGCCAAACCCACCACCACCATTCCCATAAGACAGTAGCTTTTCCCCCGGCTGAAGTGTTACGTCGATGGAGATTCCCAGATCTGTCCGATTGCCGTTTAAATCTAGCTTATAGATGCGGGTAGGTGCGCCGGCTTGGCCACCAGCTACGCCTGGTGGTGGATTGTCGTGCGCGCCCCCGTGATGGTGCCGCGGTAACTTCAGAATAGATAGCGCGAAAAGTCGCGGCCTCTGGCGCTGCTGATGCCCAATAGGACGACCCGACGGCCACGAGGGACGCGAGAGACACCCCTGGAGCGTGAAATACCCCCCCTCGACGAAAATGCCGGGGGTGGTGTGGAGCAAAAGGTATAGGACGGCAGCTCCCGATCGCGGCTAGGTGAGTAGGGCGACCGTCTGAAAATTTTGAAATATTTTGGAATACCGAGTCGCGGGCAAAGAAAAACCCCGGGGTCTGAATTTGTCGGAACCCTTGATGGGCTGAGTTAGCACCCACCATTTTTATATTTCCGCGCCAGACATCATCGCGCAGATCGGGGCGTAGTCGATGGGATCCGCCGCGCCGGGACAATGCCGGCGAGCTTTCTTTCCGACTACGCGAGCGAGAGGAGGGGGCTGGAACCCCGTGGAACACCTCATATTTAGTTGGGTGTTCCTGGATTCTGATGCGGTATTCCGCACAAATCCGCGAGTTATCGAGCGTGGAAAATCTGGAACACCCGGAACACTGTGAAATGATGATGTTGTGCTGAGAGATGCGCTTGGTGGACGGCTGCGTAAGAATTGGTGTTGGGGAAATTGTTGGGGGAGGCAATACAGTATCAAAATAGTTTAATAATTTTCAATGATTTATGGAGATTATCTGGCGGAGGGAGAGGGATTCGAACCCTCGATACGGTTACCCGCATACACGCTTTCCAAGCGTGCGCCTTCAACCACTCGGCCACCCCTCCTCGGCGGCGGACACTAGCGAAGCAGGATCACGATTGCAACGTCTGGCGGGTTGCTTCGCACGGTTTGCGCTTTGCCTCCCGGTTGCTTTAAAGCTCGGTGCTCACCATGCCAAGGCGCGGGTGCAGCGGGGCGGCGTGGGTGATGGAAAAAGGCGGTGGCGAAGATGCGTCTGTTGGTAGTGGTTATTGGCTGGATTCTGCTGGCGCTTGGCGTGGCCATTCTCTGTCATGATCTGGTCAAATGGATACTGTCCGGCGTCTTTGAAGTTATCGACGTGGGCCTGTTTTGGTTCTTGGTACATCCGGATAGCCTGAAGCTGGCGGAGCCGGCGATTGCCCGACACATCCACCCGTTCCTGTGGCATCCGGTCATGTCGTCAATCTTGCTGGCGCCGGCCTTTTTGATTTTTGGCGTGCCGGGCGTAATGTTGCTTTATCTTACCCGCAGGCATGCTCGACCCAGCCATGGCGATCTGTTTCGAGGGTAACGCTGGTGTCCCCCTTGGTTACGTGCCGAGATATGCCTATCTTCGGGACATGATGATTTTAGCAAGACTAAACCCGTTCCGTCGCCGCGCTCCCGTGGTCGCGGTCGTGCGGCTTTCCGGGGTGATCGGCGATGCTGGCCCGCTGCGGCGTGGCCTCAATCTGCAAACGCTGACCCCGAGGTTGGAGGCGGCGTTCTCCGGCCGGCGGACCAAGGCAGTGGCCCTGGTGATCAATTCCCCGGGTGGCTCGCCGGTCCAGTCCGACCTGATCCAACAGCGGGTCCGTGAACTCTCCCGTGAAAAGGAAATTCCGGTCTTTGTTTTTTGTGAGGATGTCGCGGCGTCCGGCGGGTATTGGATCGCCTTGGCTGGCAATGAAATATACGCCAATCCCAGCTCGATCATCGGCTCGATCGGGGTAATCTCGGCCGGGTTCGGCTTCGAGCAGGCGATCGCCAAACTTGGGGTTGAGCGCCGGATGTACGCCACCGGACCGAACAAGGGTATGCTGGACCCGTTTCAACCTGAGGATCCGGCGCATGTGGCGCATCTGCGCAGCTTGCATCGCGACATATTCACACGCTTTCAAGCCTGGGTGCGGGAACGTCGGGGAGCGCGGCTTAAAGGCGACGAGAGTGAGTTGTTCAGCGGCGCGTTCTGGACCGGCTCGAAAGCTCTGGAACTTGGCCTGATCGACGGGCTGGATGACATGCGCTCGGTGATGCGCGGGCGCTATGGCGACAAGGTCCGGTTCCGAACCTACGCGGCGTCCGAAGGCCTGTTGCGACGTCTGGGGCTTCGGCCCAGCGGTCTGGTTGAATGCGGTGGTGGTTGGGGGGGCGGCTGGGCCGACGAATTGCTTGCTAGCATCGAGGCCCGCGCCCTGTGGAGCCGCTTTGGGCTTTGAAGGCCCGCTTTTAAGCCCGCGCTTTTAAGAGGAACTCTCGTTGGGCAACAGCAACACCTTGCCGCTTCGGCCTTCGCGCTTGGCATGCGCCAAGGCCTCACTGATCCGACTGAGTGGATAAGTCGCCTCGACCTCCACTGCTAAGGTCCCATCGAGGGTGCATTTGGCCAAGTCGTCATAAAGCGCGCTGATTTCGGCATAAGTTTGGGTCTGCAGCGACTTACCGCGCCAGAACCCGACAAGCTTGATATCCCGAAAGATCAGCTGGTCGGCGGTGATCTGGCAGGGTTTGCCGGATAGCAATCCGTAATTTACCACCACGCCGCCATCGGCCAGGCAGTCCGCCAGTTGCACCACCCCCGACCCGGCCACCGCATCAAGGGCCAGGCGGGGCACTGCGCCGCTCGTATCTTCGCCTATATCCCCGCCCGTATCCCCGGTGGCATCGCTAATGGCGCTGGCCACTCTGGCGGGTAGGTCCGGCCCTTCGACCAAAACCACGTCGCCGCCCAGCGCACGCAAGGGATCCACCGCACTGTCCCGGCGCACAATGTTCACGGTTTTGTATCCCGCCCGCCGGGCCAACCGGATGACGTCGGCCCCGACACCGGAATTAGCGGCGTTTTGGATCACCCAGTCGCTGGGCTCTAGATCAACAAAGTCGGACAACATGCACGCCGCCGTTCCGGCATTGACCTTGAGCATAGCGGCTTGCTGGACATCGATCCCGGCGGGCAGTTTGATGACGCTGGATTCCGGGAGTATTTGCGCCGCCACCCAATTGTCGCGGGCCAGGTTGATCACTAGGTCACTAACGGCGATACCGCTAACCTCGCGGCCGACCGCGCGGACCCGCCCCACGCCCTCGGCGCCGATCCGGCAAGGGGTGATCGGGCGGGTGGCATAGCCCCCCTCGATTTGCAGGATATCCGCGGGATTGATCGGACAGGCGAGCATGTCGACCGCGACCTCATCCGGCCCGGGCGCGCCTATGTCTGGAACCTCGACACAATGAACGACTTGCTCAGCGGGGCCAATGGCGGTGAGTTCGGCGATTTTCATCGAGCGGGCTCCTAGTTTTTGCCTGATTGAGTCGCCCAGAATGGATCAGACTGGGAGGTACGAGTCAAAGTCGCTGATTGCTTGACGTCAACCGCCGCCATGCTATGAGGGCGTTTAGGCGCGGGACATCTGGCTGGGCCTGAACGACCGCTTTGGATCGGCGCCAAGGGCTGCCTTCAAAGTGGCTAATGAAGCGGAATTGGAATCCATCGTGACAGGGATGTTGATCGTGGTTGGAGGCGGGCAAGCTGCAGTTTCCCTCATTGGAAAGTTGCGCGGGCTTAATGATACCCGCCCGATCACCTTGATTAGCGAAGAAGCGCAGGTTCCTTATCAGCGACCCCCTTTGTCCAAGAAATACATGCTCGGCGAGATGGATCTGGCGCGCTTGCTTCTCCGCCCGGAACGCTGGTACGCCGAGAATGATATTACCCTGCGTTTGGGTGTCAGGGTCGAAGATATTGATCGGGCAAACGGCCTGGTGCGGCTGTCGAATGGCGAGGTGCTTGGCTATGACCAACTGGCGCTGACCACGGGCTCGACACCGCGCAGCTTGCCGACGGTGATAGGCGGCGATCTCGCCGGCGTCTATAGCGTGCGCTCGGTGCGGGATGTGGACGCGATGGCGAAAGAGTTCGTTGATGGGCGATCGGTTCTGGTTATCGGCGGTGGTTATATCGGCCTTGAGGCGGCGGCGGTGGCGGCTAAACTTGGGCTTCAGGTAACGGTCCTGGAGATGGCCGATCGTATTCTGCAGCGCGTCGCCGCTCCGGAGACATCGGATTACTTTCGCGATTTGCACGAGGCGCACGGTGTTAAGATTCGCGAGGCGACGGGCCTAAAGCGGCTAATTGGCGAAGCTGGCCGGGTGACGGTCGCGGAGCTTGATACCGGCGAAACCTTGGCTGTTGATTTCGCGATTGTCGGTATCGGCATACGACCCAATGACCAGCTTGCCGCTGTCGCCGGTCTAGAGGTCGATGATGGCATCATTGTTGATACGGCATGCCGAACCTCGGATCCTGATATTGTCGCCGCTGGTGATTCCGCGCGATTTCCTGTCGGCAGCGAGATTGCGAGGCTTGAATCAGTGCAGAATGCAGTTGATCAGGGCGAGGCTGCCGCGCAGACCCTAGCCGGACGAGAGGTAGCCTATGTACCGCACCCGTGGTTCTGGTCAGATCAGTTCGACGTGAAGCTACAGATAGCCGGGCTCAACACCGGATATGATTCAACATTGGTGCGGCCTGGAAAACGAGAGCGCGGGCAATCGGTCTGGTACTATCGCGGGGATGAATTGCTGGCGGTCGATGCGATGAACGACGCGGCGACCTATATGATCGCCAGCCGGTTGATCAAGGCAGGTCAAAGCCCAGCCGCGGCAGTGGTAGGAAACCCGGATCTGGACCTGAAGACGCTTCTGTCCTAGCCGTCTCGGCCGGGGGAAGCGAAGGAACGGTCCGGTTAAGCCATCCGGCGGTAGTGAGGAGCCCAGCGTGTCAATGAATTCTGTTCCCTCGTCCACATCCTCGTCTATTCCGGAAGCCTTGCCGGATTCCGTTTGGGCCGCGACCGCGCCGGCGGCGAGCGAGACGATACCCCTTGCCGGCGATGTTACCGCCGATGTCGTGATCGTCGGTGCCGGCTATACCGGGCTGTCGACGGCGCTGCATTTAACCCCGGGAACGGATACCGTGGTGTTGGAAGCCAGCGAGATCGGCTTCGGGGCCTCCGGGCGCAACAATGGCATGGCCATTCCGACTCTGGCAAAAGCTGACCCAGAGGAAATTCTCCGGGTTTTTGGACCCGAGAAGGGCGAGACGACGATCAATTTAATCCGTGATTCCGCCAATTTAGTCTTCGACTTGATCCGCCGACATGACATGGAAAAAGCTGGAGAGCAGAACGGATGGATACAGCCGGCGCATTCGCCAGGACGCATGCGCCTGGTTGAAAAGAGACTTGAGGAATGGACCCGCCGAGGCGCCAAGGCTGATCTGTTGAGCCGCGATCAGCTATCAAATCTGATTGGCAGCGACGCCTGGCATGGCGGCTGGATCGCCCATCAGGGCGGCACCGTCCACCCGATGGCCTATGCAAGGGGCCTGGCCAAAGCGGCGGCCGGACAGGGTGCACGGATCCATACGAAAACGCCGGCGACAGCCTTGGAGCGTGGACCTAAAGGCTGGGTGGTTCGCACGCCACTGGGGTCGGTTACCGCCGAGCGTGTGGTCCTGGCGACCAATGCTTATTCCGATGATTTGTGGCCGCGATTGCGCCGTACGTTCGTGCCGGTCAAGACCTGGCAAATGGCGACTACGCCACTGTCGGACAATGTTCGCAAAACGGTCCTGCCGGGCCGGCATGCATTGTCGGACACGCGCGGGGATCTTCAATTCGCCCGCTATGATTGGCAGGGTCGGCTGATCAGCGGCGCCTCGTTGATCTTCGATATGAATTCTGAGGAGCGATTGAAATCTATTGTTGGCGCGAGGCTGAAGCGCAATTTCCCGCAGCTTGGCGATGTTGAATGGGAATATGTCTGGAGCGGGTTTCTGGCCATGACGCCGGACTACCTGCCACGGCTGCATGTTTTGGCGCCAGGGGTGTTCTCGTGGCTTGGCTGCAACGGGCGCGGCGTCGCCTTGGCGACGGCGATGGGGCCGGTCCTGGCGGATCTGGCGCGCGGCGCTGATCCGGAGCAGGCGCCTCTGCCAATCGTCGAACCTCGGCCAATACCCTTGCACGGTCTGGTTACCCGGCTCGCGCGCTCCGATCTTTGGCGCCGCCGCCGGATCGATGGTGTGGAGTTTGGCGGGTGACGGTGGACTTGGTTACGGCGCGGGTATCGTTGCGCCAGTTCACCGAGGTCCACCGTAACGACATGGTGCGCTTCTATGGTGACTCTGAGGTGATGAATATCCGAAAATATGGCACCCGCAACCCCATCGCCAATAACCAGGCTTTTGATGTTCTGCTGGGCCACTGGGATTAGCATCGCTCTGGCATGTTAGCGGCGCTTTCATGGGCGAATCTGGGTTGTGATTTCTCGTTGATGAGACGGTGGCCGAGGTGAGCTGTGGCATGCTCGCGGCCAAGGGCTCGTTACCGAAGCGGCCAACCGATGCAGCCAACACGGGTTCGAGGCGCTTGACCGCAAGACGATCGTGGCCTTCAGTCGCGGCGACAATGTGTGCTTGCACCGGGTTCTGGAAAAATCGGCATGCGTTTGTTGGCCGCGAGGATCGAGGGATCCACGCGGTGGTGCGTTATGAGGCCTTGGCGCTCGGGATGGCGTAGCCAGATTCAGAGAACGCGGGGTAGCGATCAAGCCGCCCGAGGTCACCAGGCCGGATCAGCGGTTGCTGCACTGCTCGACCTGCCGGAGCAACGCGAACAAATCCGCGTCTTCCAGACCCTGCGTACGCAACGCGGCTACGGTCGCGGCGTAGTATTCGGCGCAGGAACCGAACTTTCCCCACGCCTTGGCGATATAGTCGGCGGCGGTTTCCGGGTCGAGAGCTCCGGCATATTGCTCATGCGCCCGGTTAACCACGAAGGTGAGCGCGCGCGCCTGGCCTTGTTCCGTCTCCAGGGTCAGCCAGCGCGGCACATAGACTGCGGCATGCATCTCCCGCCGCCAGAGCTGATCGAGCCCGTGATCGAGGCTTTCCTGGGACAGCGTATATACGGCGCCATCGCAAAACCCGTCAGGCTCTGTGTCCAAGCCATAGAACAATCCGGGCTGTGCCAGCGACCCCCGGGCATGCACGGTCCAAAGACAGGTCCGCCGCACCCAACCCGGCAGCCGCGCCGGTGCGCGATGGTCGAACTGAAAGCACGGGTCCCAGAGTAGCGATCCGTAAGCAAAAACCCACAACGGTTCGCCAGCGGTATGCGCGGCCATTGTTTGGTTCAGGCTCGCGATGCGCCGGCTATCACTGATAGGCTTGGCGGGAGCTGTCGGTGGCGGGTTGCTCATCGGGCCTTCTTAGCCGGGGGCAAAGGTTTTGCCTATCCTTGGCTCGAAACAATTACCCATGAGCGGAAATCTATTCTAAGAATGCTGGATGCTTTTTAGCTTCAACAAGATACTGCTGCTGATCGCGATCCTGGTCGCGGTTTGGTATGGATTCAAACTGGTTGGCCGCCTGGATCGTGCCCGTAAGCACAAGCTGAGACAGGCGGTAGGGCGTGGCCGCCGCGCCGACCCCGGCTGTGCACCGTCCAGACAGAGCAATCCCGAGCCGATTGACCTGGTGCGCGGCGAAGACGGTAAAACCTTCGTGGCGCGGGACACTGACCGGCACGACTGAGGGTCGCTTAAGCGCCGCCGCCCGGCGGTGTGTTAAACAAGGCCGTCTCAACCGCATCGACCGGGAGATCCGAGAGCCTCGCACGCACCAGAACCGTGACCGCGGCCCCGCGAGGGGCCGCCTTGTCAGGAAAAGATGCGGTGCTAAAAATCGCCACCGTCGGGCAGCCGGCCATCGCCGCCATGTGCATCGGGCCGGTATCGTTCCCGGCGCAGCCAACCGCTTGGCGACTAAGCGCTGGTATATCGAAGATCGTGGTCTGGCCTTGCAGACTGATGGCTTCGGGGCAAAGGGCGAGGATCGCCGCGATTGCGTCCGCTTCCTCGGCCCCGCCCAGCACCACGGGGGTGAGACCGCGCCGCGCCAACCTGACGGCGAGTTCGCCATAGGCCGCAGCGGGCCATCGCTTGATCGCCATGCGCGGCGAGCTTCCGGGTACCAAAAGCACGAACCGGTCCGGCAAGTCGAAACGCCCGATAACGCCGTCCATGAAGGAGAGGTCGGGCCGAGGCACGTTTGGAATGCCGGCGATGCGCAGTTGCTCGGCCTGTCGGTCGATGGTGTGGATCAGGGTCGGCCTTGTGTAGTGGTGATAGTGACTACAGCCCGGCACGATCCCGGACCATTCTGGCCGCGCGCCTGGGCCAAGCAGGCGATAATAGAGCCCGGTTCGATCTGAGGTTTGCAAATCGTAAACCCGGGTGTACTGCGCTGATCGCAGCGACCGCCGCAATCGAAGCAGCCCAGCGATATTCCAGATCTCCGGCTCCTGGTCCGACTGGATCGCGTCGAACAGGTCGGAGCGGCGCGCTAATTCATGATAAGTCGGGCGGGTTAAAAGGGTGATTCTCGCCTCGGCGTGATGGTCCCGGATTGCCTGCATCGGGCCGAGCGCATGGATGAAATCGCCGAGCGCCCCGAGTTTAATGACAAGAATACCTGAACCGGGCATGCCGAGGCTTAGAGCGCCGTTGGCGTCAGCCCGAGAACCTCGCAATAGACCGCGAGGGTCCGTGCGCACATATCCTCGCGCGAGAAATTGCGCCGGGCATGGTGGATCGCAACCTCAGCCATATCGGCGCGGTTCTCATCGCTCATAGTCAGGGCCTTTCGAATACCGGCGGCCAGCGCTTTCGGGTCGTCCGGCATCACCAGCCATCCGGTGCCGCCATCGATCATCGATTCCGCGGCGCCGCCATGATTGCTCGCGACCACCGGACGGCCCATTGCCTGGGCTTCGATGATCACCCGACCGAAGGGCTCGGGGTCCAAGGATGCTGATACTACGACATCCGCAAGCTTGTAGGCGGCGGGCATATCCGAACAGTGTCCGACCAAATGAACGTGTGGTGTCAGACCAAGCTTGTCGATCCGCGCTTCGAGGCGGGTCTTGTATCGTTCCTTGCCCTCATAGGTCCCGACGACCAAGCAGTGCAATGAAAGGTCGCGGAGTTCGGCAAGGGCGTCAATCAACACCTCGTGGCCTTTCCAGCGGGTAACCCTGGCCGGCAGCATGACCACCGGAACACCGTCCGGGAGCCGCCACTCATTGGCCAGTTTGATCATCCGTTCGGCCGATACCTTGTCCGGGTCATGGAGTTCGAGATCGACACCGCGCGGGATCACCCGAAGACGATCGGAACCGATATTATATCGCCGGGTGATTTCGCCAGCAATATAATGCGAGATAGCGATCACCCGATCACCTCTACCCATCACCGAGTTGTAAAGTTTCTTCAAAGGGTTGGAATCGCCATAACGACCGTGGAACGTCGTAACGAACGGCACGCCGCGTTTTTGCGCCGCCCGCCAGGCGATCCAGGCCGGTGCGCGTGAACGGGCATGCAGGAGGTCGACATTGTGTTGGAACGCGAGATTGACCAGATGATCAAAATTCTCCCGCCATTTGAGTGGGTTTTTCGCCCCGATCGGGAGCTCTATATGTGTGGCGCCCACCCGCTTTAATTCATAGGCCATGGGACCACCCTCGGAGACCACGACGGCGTTCCAACCTGCGGTGACAAGCGCCCGCGCGACATCGACCGCTCCGCGTTCTACACCACCGGAGCGCAGCGCTGGCAATACTTGCATTACGGTCGGGACCTTGCCGTCTAACGGCGGCCGAAAGGCCTGGAAATCGCCGCCAGTGGGGCTGAAATCAGGCGCTCTGGACCGTGGCTCAAACACGTCGTTCAATGGCGTATCATCCGTATCGATATCCGAGCCTGAAAGAATAGCACAATGACCGAAGCTTCCGACGATTTTGCAGCCGGCCGGGTATCATACCTGACTAAGCCGGACGGCGCGTTGATCGCTTACCACAGGACCCCCGGCCGGGCACCAGGAATCGTCTTCCTGGGCGGTTTCGCCTCGGATATGACCGGAACCAAGGCCTTGGTGCTGGAAGGCTTTGCTAAGGCGCGCGGCCAGGCCTTCTTGCGGTTCGATTATCAAGGACATGGCCAGTCCTCCGGCGCTTTCGTGGACGGCTGCATCGGGTTGTGGCATTCAGACGCGCTAGCCGTCATCGATGCTCAGACCGAAGGGCCACAAATCCTGGTGGGGTCGTCGATGGGAGGATGGATGATGCTGTTGACGGCGGTCGCGCGCCCAGAACGGGTCGCCGGCCTGGTTGGTATCGCCTCTGCACCGGATTTTACCGAGGATCTGATGTGGCCCAATTTCAGCGAGGAGGTGCGCGAGACGTTACGTCGAGACGGTATTCACCAGGAACCGACGGCCTATGGCGAGGAGCCCTATACGATCACCATGAAGCTGATCGAGGAGGGGCGGAACCACCTGTTGCTTCGGGACCGGCTGGCGATCGCTGCGCCGATCCGCCTTCTGCATGGCATGGCCGACCCGGACGTGCCGTACCAACTCTCGCTTCAGATCGCCGCTCATGTGGAGAGTGGGGATGTTCAAGTGTATCTGATCAAGGATGGGGATCATCGACTTTCAACGGAACGAGATCTGGCGATCCTGACCTCCACGATCGCTGCCATGATCGATGCTTCGTGATGGCTTGGCCCATTGCCACCGCACTGTTGGGCGCCGCGTTGTTTGATACGGCTCTCGCCCTTGGGCCGGCATCGGCCGCCATTGCCGGGTGATTGCGTTGGCCGAGTTGGATGTCTTTGAGGAGGTGGCGTCGCGCTCCGGTGCCATGGCGCGCGAGCTGGCGGTTGACAGCGTGGATCTTCGCGCCGCCATGCTCGGGCATGTCAGTCCGTGCGCGAGCCACAAATTCAGGGCCCGGCGATTTCCTTGCGCCGAATGACCCGGCGCTGTACTTGGACCGCGGGGTCAGCCTGATGCTTCTCAAGCAATACCCGCCTGCGGTTTTGGAACGCAGGATCTTGCTGCAATCGGACGGCGATCTGGATGTTGCGCGAAGCGATTGGCTCAGCGTTATCGAAACTACCTCGGACAGTGACGAGGCGTGAGCAGCGCGCGCCAGAGTCGACGCAGTAGCGTCGAATCAATGAATATTGAACCACTACCTGGCTCGGTGTGAATTGTGAATTCGTCTCTCATTCAATCTAATTGAGGGCATTCCGACTAAGCCGATCGCGCCCTAACCGGGGTTCGCAAAAAGCGGCCGGTGGTACCCAACTCGGGCGTCGGTAATTTGTGTACCAATAATGCGCGGGTCAGTAATTCATTCGACCGTGGAACGTCACGCCGGTCGCCAAGCTTATCAAGTGGCCGGCCAATACCACGATAGCGACGATCGCAGCCATTTGGATCAAGGTCAGGGGCAGAAGGCTTACCTCGCCGGGGATCTTGTCGCGCTCTCGACGTTGGCGCCAGTTGGCCCAGGCGAATATCGCTGCCGAAGCCGCAAGACCGATCAAGGTGCTGGATAGGTCCATGACGGGACAGCCCGAAGCGCCGAGCGGGCCTGGGTTTCACTTATTCCACTTCACGGTACCGCCGGACCTGCGGTAGGCGTCGATTGCATCACCGAAGCGTTTCTTGATTGCTGCCGCGTCGCCTTTGCGCAGATACAGGTCACCGTTGCTTGAACCTGTCGAGCTGGAGGAGAAGGCAATGACCGGCCACGCTGGCGAAACGGCTGCGATAAAAAAGCCTAAAAGAGCAATGGCGATCCGCTGATGGGGTATGGTGAGGATCATGGGGCGTCGCTCCAGTTTACGTGGGCGTTTAATTAAAAAGCTCAACGGCTAAGATCTGAGGCCGCAGGCGGCTGGTATCAAGTGTTTTTTGGTAACCTGCAATCACTCGACCGCGAGGAAAATCGGATGCGTCTGACAATAGGCGTGCGAGAGCGTGGTTCAGGGTAGCGAGAAGGCGAACTCGGTGGCTACCGGCTCGCTCCCCACCATCTGGCATCGATGGTCGGCGTCTTGCAGCACGGTCTCGCTCCTGATCCTGGCTTCTCATCACCTGGAGGCGGCGCCTAGAAGATGGGTGCTCTAGACATCGTAGCGCGATTGGCCGCATGAATGTGAACCGCCGGCGCCCGCAATGTCGGCCAATCAATCCGGTTGATATCCCGTCATGTCCGATCCCGACTTTAGCTTTCGTTCAATCACCGCCATGGACCTTGAATTACTTCGGGCCTGGCTTGAGGTCCCGCATGTTAGGCGCTGGTGGCAGACCGACTGGACGGATCCAATCCTGCAGGGGTTCGAAAACGGGGTGGCGGTTCCCGAGGAGATGGATGCCTGCATCTTCGAAGTCGATGGTCGCCCGGTGGGATATATCCACGGTTATTGGGCAGTGCGGGACCCAAGCCGGTTTTGGCAGGCAATCGAGGGCGTGACCAACGCCACGCGCGGGATCGATTTTTTGATTGGCGAGGCAGATCTGGTGAACCGCAAGCTCGGGCGGGTGATGATCCGCGCTTTCGTGGTGCGGCAGTTCGAGGATCAGAGCGTCGACCGGATTGTCGCCGCGCCTGGACGCGATAACTGGTCGGCGAATATCGCACTCAAGCGCGTCGGGTTTCGGGATCGTGGCCGGATTGACCGACCGGGTGTGAACGCGATGCTCCTGACCTTGGCACGTGCGGTCTTCAAGTCGTAGAGAGCAACTGATGATTCCAAAGGCGTTTCAGGCGCGCGGCGCTTGCGGGTCCGGCTTAAGGGCGTGGAGCAACGCGGTATTACTCACCTCGGGTCGGTTGGTCAGCCGTGCGATCGCGCCGAATTCGATCCAGGACAATACATGGCCCGGTTGCAGATCGGGCGATGTCCGAAAGGCGGTATGCGCCGGTCCACGGCGGCCGGCCTGATCAACGAGCTGGCCAAGACTGAAGGCGATGCTGGGCTCCACCGGCTATAACAGCACGGCCCGCATGCGCGGGGCTGGTACCGCTTCGAGATTTCTGCTTTGCGCTTGGGCAGGGTAAGGATTGGCTTGGAAGTCCGCCCGCATGGGGTCGATCTGGATGGCGCCAATGAACAGGTTTGCGGCCGGCTATTACGCCTGTGCCTGCAGCGCCGCCATGCCGCATAGGAAGGCTGCACCGGCTCTACCGTGGCGATTGGGAATGACCGGCGGAACACGCCCAGCAACCGTGCATCACACTCGATCACGCAGTGTTCGGCTGTGACAACCAGGTTGCGCTCGGATAGCGGCGCGCCATCCCAACGCGGCGGGCGACCTCGATGCTCGATTGCGTCCCGAGCCTCCAGTCGGGCCTCGCAGAATGCCCAACCCTGCTGAATATGCTCAGCGGTAAGCAATTGCAGCGCCCGGCGGGAGCGAATTTGCGGATCCCCTGGCGTCAGTTCCAAGGCGCGGGCGGAATGTGCCAGGGCTTCGGCAATCTGGTCTTGCAGAAAATCGATCTCGGTTAACCCGGCATGCGGCGCGGCGTAAAGTGGCTGGACCGCCAGCGCCGCATGAAAACATTGCTCGCCGCCCAACTATTCCATGTAGTTGATGTAGAGGAAACGGATCGCCTTGGATAATGCCTGAATGGCATTCGAGGTCTTGCCTCGGTTCGGTAGAATAGCGCCGAGATTTGATGGCACGTCGGTCATGTTGCGATCATGTGACAAGGCCTAGCGGTAAGCCGCTTTGGCTTCCATGGTTCGGCCTATCGCCTCCAAAGCCTGGCCCAGGTTATTTTGGAACCCCGGGCGTTTCCTGGCCCGCGCGATGTTTTTGATCAGGGTAACGCCGGTCTGATGCCGCGCCGCGCAGGTGCAGGAGAAGGGCGGTTTGCAAACCTTGTTGAATGTCGGGAATAGTCATCAAGGAAAATCAGAGCTTGAGACCGTGGACCATGTCGGCGGCCAAAGGCTCGCCGCGCGTCACGTCCCGCGCCGCTGTTTTGCCGAGTACGGATGTAAGATGTCGCGGCTCTAAACCAAGGTTTGGCCGGATCGACCGGACATTGGCCTGCGTCAGTGGCTCTCCGGCACGAATATCGGCGACCACGTAGAGGCTGCGGCGGGCGATAAGCGTCACCTGTTCCGCTTCGTTCGGGCGGTAGTTCGGTCGGCCAAGCGCGGCATGGGCGGCGCGGCTGTCCTCGACCAGGCGCTTCAACTCGTCCGGTTCCAGTGAAAAAGCGCTATCGACGCCGCCATCGGCCCGGGCCAGGGTAAAATGTTTTTCGATCAGTACCGCGCCCTGTCCAACCGCGACCGCGGCGGCGAAGGTATCGAGCGTATGATCAGACAATCCAACCGGGGCTCCGAGGCGGGCTGAAAGATCGCCAATAGTCGAAAGATGCGATTGATCCAGCGGCGTTGGATAGGCGCTGATGCAATGCAGGACTAGAACTTGCGTCGCGCCGGCGGCGCTCGCGGTGGCTACGGCCTCAGAAATTTCCTCGAAAGACGCCATCCCGGAAGAGATAATCAATGGCTTGCCGGTCGTGGCGCAGCGCTCGATCAGGTCCAGATCAATAACCTCCGGCGAGGCGATCTTGTAGGCCGGCGTGTTAAGGGACTCGAGCAGATCGATTGCCGTGGGATCGAAGGGCGCGGAAAACAACGTGATGCCGATTTGGCGTGCGTGCTCGAACAGTCGTTCATGCCACTCCCAAGGCGTATGGGCTTCCTGGTAAAGTTCGTACAGGCGTCTACCGTCCCAAAGGCCGCCCTCCAGCACAAATCCCGGGCCATCGTGATCGATGGTGATGGTATCAGCGGTATAGGTCTGCAACTTAACCGCGTCGGCGCCGGATTGTTTGGCCGCGTCGATCAGGCGGATCGCCCGATCAATCTCGCCGTTGTGGTTGCCCGACATCTCGGCGACGATGTAAGGCGGGTGCTCTGGCCCAATCGATCGTCCGTCGATGCTGAAGGGTTTCGCCATGGTGGTATCCATCACTGTTTACGGTTTCGACTATCAGTCAAGTGTGCGTAATTCGCACTGATGAAGATAGAGGACGTCTCGTGGTTGATGAACCCGCCGGCAAGACGTCAGGTCGGAACCGCCCGGAGGATAGGCTTGGTATGTCGATAGGGGTTTTGCTGATCCGCGCCGATGCCGGCCCTCGCGTTGGGGTTGGCCACCTGATGCGCTGCCTGGCCTTGGCCGAGGCTTGGCGTCAGCGCGACGGCGAGGTGGTCATCGTGTCGGGCGACTTGCCCGACGGATTAGCCGAGCGGATGGCGTCCGTCGGGGCCAGCAGCCGGATCGTTTCCGCGCAACAAGACAGCGGTGGCTGGCTTGGCGAGACGGCGGCCGCTCAAGACGCTGCATGGATCGTCATTGATGGTTACGGGTTTGGACCCGATTACATGGCGGCTGCTGGGCAATCCGACCGGCCGGTACTGATGATCGACGATGACGCGCGCCACGATGGTTATCCGGTGCAGGCGTTGCTGAACCAAAATCTGCATGCTCGGGCCGAGAACTATGCTGACAAGACCGACGCCGCGTTGATGCTTGGACCGCGCCACGCCTTGATCCGCGGTGCGCTCAGCGCCTGGAAGGACTGGGTAAGGGGTATGCCGGTAAGGGCCAACCGGATACTGGTCACGCTCGGCGGCGCTGATCTGGGCGGGCATACCGCTAAGGTGATCGCGGCGTTGGCGGTGCTGCAACAGCGGGCTCCGGATCTTGATCTGCAGGCCCGGGTAGCTGTCGGCGGGGCCAATCCGCGCCTCAATGCGCTGCGTGAGGCGGCAGCCGACCATAACGGAATTAAAATACTTTTTGATATTAAGGACATGGAAAGGCAAATCAGCTGGTGTGACATCGCTCTGTCGGCCTCCGGCTCGACGGTATGGGAGCTTGCGCTGTTTCAAACTCCGATGTTGCTTGCCACCGCCGCACCGGTCGAGGAACCGGTAGCCGCTAGTCTGGCGGATGCCGGGGCAGCTCTGGTGCTAGGGCGTCTGGAAGACCAAAATGCCGCTGCGATCGCGGCGGGGATATTGGCGCTGGCGGATGATCCGGCACGGCGAGCCAGCCTTGCCGATGCGGCGGCGCGTCTGGTCGATGGAAATGGCGCGGCGCGTGTTGTCGAGCAGATGTTGGCGATCTCGAACGCGCGTGGTTGACGGCGCTTGGCCGTGGCACCAGTCTTGGGTTCCTCTATTGTCAGGATCGGAGATCCACATGCGTTTCGGATGGCTCACCCTAGCACTGTCGCCCTCGCCGGACGAGGACGCGGCGCGGATTGGCCAGATCATTGAGCAGGTTCAGGAAGCCGAGGCGCTTGGATTCGGCGACGCTTGGCTGACCGAGCATTATTTCACCGGCGAAAGCGTCTACAATGACGCGATCCTGTTTGCCGCGGCGCTGGCGATGAAAACCGAGCGCATCCGCATCGGTTTCGCGGTGGTCCAGATGCCGTTTCATCATCCCGTCCGTCTGGCGACGCAATTGGCTTTGCTCGATAACCTCTCGGGTGGCCGGATTGATGTCGGGGTCGGCAAGGGAACGATCTACAACGAGTATGAATTCATCGGCCATGGTCTTCGTAGCGATGACAGTCGAGCGCGCATGGAGGAGGCGGTCGACATCCTCCAGCGTGCCTGGAGTGAGGCGCCGCTGGATTATGAAGGTCGGTTTCACACGCTCTCGATTCCCGAGATTCGGCCAAAACCGGTGCAGCAGCCGGGGCCGCCGCTGTGGCGCAGTGTGATCTCGCCAGCATCGTTCACCGAATGCGGCAGACTTGGCTTTCCGATCTTGACCGCGCGGCTGCCGGTCGAACGGATCAGTGAACGCTGGGCGCTTTACCAGGCCGGGCTGGAGGAGGGCGGCCATGATGCGGCGACCCGCGAGCGATTGCTTGAGCAGAGCGCCCTTTGGCGCAACGTCTATGTGGCCGAGTCCGATGCCCAGGCCGAGGACGAGTTGGCCGGACTGTTAACCCGGACGCGGGAACACATGATGCATGTCCGTGAGGCTTTCAACCCGAAGGACTTTAAGATCGATCCACAGAGCCTGAATGCCTGGACCGATCCGATGGTCAGCCATGGCGATGGTGTGGCCATGGCTATGGAGACGGGATCGATCTTCGGCGCTCCGGCGCGGGTGCGCGAACAAATCGCCGAACTGCGCGACGTTGGCGTGCGCCACCTGCTCTGCCAAACCGGGTTCGGCGACATGGATCACGATCAAAATCTCACCTCGATGCGTCGTTTCGGCCAGCAGGTGATGCCAGCGTTCCAGTGAATTCGTGATAAACTCCAGGCGGTCCTATTCGCCCGGAGCGCATCCTTGAACACCGTCGCCATCGTACAAGCTCGCATGACCTCGACTCGCCTACCGGGTAAGGTGCTGCTCGACGTGATGGGGCGCTCGATGCTGTCCTATCAACTGGAGCGCGTGTCCCGCGTAGAGGCGATCGACCGGATTGTCATCGCGACGACGACCAATGCCGCCGACGACCCCGTCGCCAGCTTTGCCGAGACCGGTGGGTTTGGTCTCTACAGGGGATCCGAGAATGATGTTCTCGGCCGATTTCAAGAGGCGGCCGAAGCTCATGTCGCTGATACTGTGGTGCGGTTGACCGCGGATTGCCCGTTGGCCGACCCGGAGGTGATCGATCTGTTGATCCGCCGCTATCGCGAGGCGGCCCCGGCCTGTGACTACGCTACCAATGGTATCCCGCGCAGCTATCCGGCGGGACTGGATGCTGAAATATTTAGCCGGTCAGTCCTGGAGATCGCGGCACGTGAGGCGACGAACCCTTATGACCGGGAACATGTAACGCCTTTCCTCTATCGCAATCCGCAACGGTTTCGATTGCTGAGCGTCGTTCATGAATCCAATCTTTCGGCAGAGCGTTGGACCTTGGATGAGCCCGGCGATTTTGCGTTGATCCGCCGCGTTATCGAAGCGCTCTATCCGGAAAATCCGGAATTTCGGATGGGGGACGTCGTCGCTTTGCTTGACGTTCACCCCGATTGGCGAGAACTGAACCGTGCAGTCCAGGAAAGGCCTCGGATCGTGGAACACACCGTGTTCAAGGGAGATTGAGACGTGGCCAAGGAGTTCGACACCCCGCAAGAGGTATTTTGGGCCGGTGAGTTCGGCTCCGAATATAGTCGGACGTAACCAAGACGACGCGTTGCTCGCCGGGCGCACCCATCTGATGTCAAAAGTTTTGAGCCGGGTTCAGAGGATCGGCTCGGCGATGGAATTTGGTGCCAATACCGGAATGAACATGCACGCGTTGCGCCGGCTGCTACCGGATATGGAACTCGCGGCAATCGAGCGCAATCCGGATGCTGCACCGGAACTGGCGAAGATTAAGGGCTGACCCTGCATCTGGGCTCGACCCTGGAGCCTCGGGTGGACCGTTTTACGACCTTGCTTTGATCGTTAGGGGGCTGACTCACATCAACCCTGATGCGTAACCGGCGGTTTATGATAACCTTCACGCCGCGAGCGGCCGCTACATTCTCGTCGTCGAGTATTACAGTCCGTATTCAGTGTCGGTGCTCTGACGGGGCATGCCGACGGTCTGTTCAAAAGGGATTTGCCCCGCTAGATGCTCGATCGTTTCAGCGAATTAAAATTGTTCAACTATGGGTTTGTTATCGCCACAATCCGAATTTCCCACTCGACGGCATTACGTAGTTTTTACTGGATAAAAGCTGAAAAAGAGGGGCGCTGGTGGGCGTCCGCCATCAAGAGCGTCCACGTGCCAGCTTGACTGAGGCGTTCCTCTGACGCGCAAACTGAGAGTTGGTGGTCGTGCGTCAATTTCAAGGGCAGGGTCGCTGCGGTGATTCTTTGAGCGAACGTTGAAAGTGTGAAAAATTTAACAAACAGGCCAAAGCAGACGCTAAATCGCGGCTAAAACCGGGACTCAATCGTGCGACTTAATAAACGATCATCGAAAGGAAACGTCGAGAGGTGGCAGCCACTGGGACGGAGGGCGACACGGGGCAGAAACGGGCCTGGCGCCAAGGGCGATCAGCCAGCGGGAGTTTTTCGCGTGGGGGTTGGGTTATCAATTGTTTTCGTTTTAAAATCACGGGGATCTAAATATTCCAGAGGAGCACCGGCCATGCTGACCGAAGCGCAAATCGCCAAATACCACGAGGATGGCTATGTCATCCCCGATTTCACCATGCCCGACGATGTGATCGAGGCGATCCAGGAACGGCATGCCGCGCTGCTGAAAAAGAACCCAGAGTTTCGCGACTATTGTGCAGCGATCCTGCAATATGATGAGGGGTTCGCGGATTATTGCCGCAATGATGAGATCCTCGACATGGTCGAACAGGTGATCGGCCAGGATATTGCGCTGTGGAATTCAAGCTTCTTCGCGAAGCCTGCGGGCAACGGCAAGGCGACGCCTTGGCATCAAGATGGCGAGTATTGGCCGATCCGCCCGCTGGCCACCTGTACAGTCTGGCTGGCGGTGGACGACGCAACGCCGGAGAACGGATGCCTTAGGATCATCCGGGGCTCGCACAAGAACCAAGACCTACTGCAGCACGAGACGAATCCCAGCACCGAGCTGACCTTGAACCAGGAATTGCTGAAGACGGAATACGATGAGTCAAAGGCGGTGGATCTGGTTTTGAAGCGGGGCCAGATCTCGCTGCATGATGTCTTCCTGGTGCATGGCTCCGAGCCCAACACCTCGCCGAACCCGCGACGCGGCATGACTATGCGCTTCATGCCGACCACCAGCGTGTTCGATCACCAGCTGGCGCGTGAGTTATACAATAATATGAAGGTTCCCGACCACTCCGAGCGCCGCATCTACCACATGCGCGGCGCCGATCGTTCAGGTCGAAATAAGCTGATTTACGCTTGAGAGGTGGCGGGCCCATCTGAAAAATTGCCATCCCGGCCTTTGCCGACGGGTGTCCGGTAAAACTCAACCGCCGTCTCGGCGAACGCCAGACCCACGCCTGAGCAAGTTCTCTGTGGTCGATGGGCGAGGAATAGGAGCAATTTGTCGTCATTCTCGGCCATTGTCGCCGTCGACCGACCTCAGGCTTCGGCCCTGCCGTTCGCCAGGGCAAGGGGTGAACCGTTGAAACGCTGGTGACGCCCTGTGCGCCTAAATCAAGCCGTGCCAACGTCGTGCGATTTTACCGGGCACCATTGGGCGAAGGCTGGGGCGGTTCCTTCGCCGTGGCGTGTCCTGCAAACACAGCTGCGTCTTGGACTGTCGCGCCGGGTGCCGATCAACCAATTTTTAAAGCAGTTCCAAACACCTCAAGCCAAGTCCACATTAACGTTTGCTTCACTGGCGACAACGGGGTGATCGTGAACGCTAGAGTTCGTGGTGGTAACACGACTCTCTCCACTTTGCTGGACGATGCGCCGATTTCCATGGCTTCACAACTATTTCTGTGCCCCCGTTAAATGCGAAATGAGAAAACGGCATCTACTGTCAACTGCCCTAGGGGAGCGACCTAAACGTACCGTATTTGATCTGTTTGTGAATCAGACTATTAACAGATTTGTTTTCTGGTGTTTTGCCTTGATGAGAATCTACGCCCGATTGATGGAGGTACCGCATGACGACGAAGGTCGATATCGTTTTCTGCGCTCAGGGCGATGCTAAAAAGGCTCGCGAGTTTTTTATCGAGCTTGGTCAGTAGGAGTTGGACAATCCAGATCGTTGGGGTCAGTCAATCGGAATCCGTCGCCAAGCTCATCGTAGTTTCTGAAGGGAACGAAGATGAGACAGAAACCGCAGACACGACAGACGGGTGCGGCCAAGTCGATCAAGGACATTCGCCGGGACCGGGGAACCTTGAAGTGGTTATCCGCTAACCCAATCGATCGATGGCGCGCCAGCCGATATCGCGACGGCAAAATCCACCGGGCCATTCAATTCGGTCGATGGCCTGATACGCGATTTTTTGGGCCAGACGAATATCTCCGCCCCGTGCTGTCACGCCAAGCACCCGTCCGCCATTTGCGGTCACTTGACCGTCCAGACCGCGCAGGGTGCCGGCATGAAATACCGTGACCGCTTGGTCTTGCGAGGCGTTCTCAAGGCCGCTGATCGGCGATCCTTTGGGGTAGGAGCCGGGGTAGCCGTTCGTCGCCATGACCACGCAGATCGCGGCATCGTCATCCCATCTTAGATCGACATGCGCCAGTTGCCCATCATGGCAGGCGATCAGCGCTGGCACCAGGTCGCTTTTGAGCCGAGCCATCAGGACTTGGCATTCCGGATCGCCGAAGCGCACGTTGTATTCAATCAGCTGCGGGCCCTTGGCGGTGATCATCAAGCCGGCATAGAGCACGCCCTTGAACGGGTTGCCCTCAGCCGCCATACCTTCGACCGTTGGAGTGATGATTTCTTTCATCACCCGTGCGGTCATCGCCTCGTCGATCACCGCCGCCGGCGAATACGCTCCCATACCGCCGGTATTTGGTCCGATATCGCCATCACCAACCTGTTTGTGGTCCTGCGCGGCGACTAGTGGCATCGTGTGGCTGCCGTCGACCAGGGCGAAGAAACTGGCTTCTTCGCCGATCATGAATTCCTCGATCACCACCTGACTACCGGCAGCGCCGAAAGCGCCGTCGCGCAGAGCGGCGACCAGGGCAGCCTCGGCTTCGGCGAGGCTTAGCGCGACGGTCACGCCCTTGCCGGCTGACAACCCGTCGGCCTTGATGACGATTGGCGCTCCTTGTTGGCGGATATAAGTCAGCGCCGGCTCCAGCGAATCGAAACGTTGGAAGGCGGCGGTTGGAATCGCATGTCGTTGGCAGAATTCCTTGGTAAAGCTTTTCGAGCCTTCCAGCGCGGCGGCCGCGGCGTTTGGTCCGAAGGATTTTATTCCTGCAGCATCCAGTCTATCGACGAGGCCGGCGACCAGCGGGTCCTCCGGCCCGACCACCACGAAATCGATCTCTTTTGAGCGGGCGAATTCAACAATACCGTCAATGTTGGTGGCGGCGATCGCCACGCAGATCGCCTCTTCGGCTATGCCGGCGTTGCCGGGCGCGCAATACAGCGCGTCGCATAGCGGCGAGATGGCTATGGTCCAACACAGCGCGTGCTCGCGCCCGCCAGAACCGATGACGAGAATTTTCATGCCAGGCGCTCCTCGAACTTCCGATTTCGCGCCTTGTAGCATAGATTGTTCGCATGCAGGACAGGCCCACGAAACTCCTCGACAATCTGCCCGAACTTTCGGTCAGCGAGCTATCGAATCAGGTGAAACGCACGGTCGAGACATCCTTCGACCGGGTGCGGGTGCGCGGCGAGATCTCGCGTCCCAGTCATGCCTCCTCCGGGCATATCTATCTCACCTTGAAGGACGACAAGGCGGTGCTGGACGCGGTGTGCTGGCGCGGCAACGCACAGCGTCTGTCGATCCGTCCGGAAGAGGGCATGGAGGTCATCTGTACCGGTAAGATCACCACTTATCCTGGGCGTTCGAAATACCAGATGGTGATCGAGCAGATGGAGCTTGCCGGCGAGGGTGCGCTGCTCAAACTTCTGGAGGATCGGCGCCGCCGATTGGCCGAGGAAGGGTTATTCGACGAGCAGCATAAACGTCCGCTGCCCTACCTTCCCCGGGTAATCGGGGTTGTCACCTCGCCGACTGGGGCGGTCATCCGAGATATTCTGCATCGCCTGACTGACCGATTTCCGGTCCATGTGCTGGTCTGGCCGGTGCTGGTTCAAGGCGACGCCGCGAAAACTCAGATTGCCGCCGCCATCGAAGGCTTCAACGCTCTTGCCGAGGACGGCCCGGTTCCGCGCCCGGATCTGCTGATCGTGGCACGTGGCGGCGGCAGTTTGGAAGACCTCTGGGCGTTTAACGAGGAAGAGGTGGTGCGCGCGGCGGCAGCAAGCCAGATACCGCTGATCTCCGCTGTGGGGCATGAGACCGATACCACGTTGATCGATTTTGCCTCTGACTACCGAGCCCCGACACCGACGGCGGCGGCGGAAGTCGCGGTGCCGGTGCGCGTCGAACTGTTGGCGCAGGTGATGGATGACGAGGGGCGGCTGTTTAACGCCATTTCTCGAAACTTAGGCGAGGCGCGCACCCGGCTGGAGGGTTATGCCCGAGGCCTTGGGGACCCGCGATCGTTGATCGAAACCCGAGCCCAAACCGTCGACTATCTGGATCAGCGGATGCGCGCGGCGGTGATGCGAGATCTCGACCAAAGGGCGCTGCAAGTGGCGCGGCTGGCAGACAGATTGCCGCGCCCAGAAACTCAGCTAGCCAAGGTGTTCGGGAACCTGGCAGTTATCGAACAGCGCCTCACCAGTGTTGGCGATCGCCGGCTTGAACGCGGTCAAACGTTGTTGGACAGAGCCGCCACGCAGCTTCGCCCGGAGCCGATTGCCCGGGCCGCACGTCAAGCGGCGGTTGACCTGCACCGTTCCGGCGATCGATTGGAAGGAGCGGTCGATCGGGTGATTTCGGATATTACGATCAAGCTTGGCGGGCTTGACGACTTGCTCAGGTCTGGCTCTTTCGAGCGAACATTGGAACGGGGGTTTGCCCTTGTGCGGGACGATGCCGGGGTCCCGGTGATGGCGGCATCCGAGACGAAATCCGGCCAGCCGGTGACGCTGCAATTCCGAGATGGCGAGGCGACGGCGGTGATTGGCGCAAGATCAAAACGTGTGCGCTCCCGCGGCGATGCTCCGCCTGAGGCGCAGGAAACGCTGTTTTGAGGGCCCGGTGGCGATGACTGGAGAGGTAGGGCACTGGCGCACCTTGATCGCCCAGACCGTCATGGCCATGACGGTAACGGCCATGACGGTAACGATTGCCCCGGCTTTTGCCGCAAGTCGGTTGGAGGGTCGTTTAATCCAAGGCGGGTTGGTGATCGGAACCACCATGCCGGGCAGCATCGTTACCTTGGACGGGCGTGCGGTTCGGGTGGCGCCGGATGGTCGGTTTCTTTTCGGCTTCAACCGTGACGCTACGGCCGCGGCGTTGGCGATAACAGCGCCGGATGGCACGGTTGACCGGCGCCAGCTTAGCGTTGAGGCGCGGCACTACGACATTCAACGGATCGATGGTTTGCCGCCGAAGACGGTGTCCCCGCCGCTGGAGATCCTGGCACGGATTCGTCGGGAAGGCGCTCAAATCAAGGCCGCGCGCATGCAAGACACGCCGGTGGCATACTTCAAGACTGGTTTCAAATGGCCGGCCTGGGGCCGTATTTCCGGTGTCTATGGCTCGCAGCGGGTGCTGAACGGCAAGCCGCGCCGGCCGCATTACGGTATCGATGTCGCCGCCCCCGTGGGTACGCCTGTGGTGGCGCCGGCGGATGGGGTCGTGCGCTTGGCCGAGCCGGATCTGTTTTATTCTGGTGGAACCATTATCCTGGACCATGGCCACGGTTTGAGTTCAACCTTTCTGCACATGGCGCGTGTCGAGGTGCAGCCGGGCGACCAGTTGCGTCAGGGTGACCGGCTTGGAACGATAGGGGCGACCGGCCGGGCGACCGGCCCGCATCTTGACTGGCGGATCAATTGGTTCGATCAGCGCTTGGACGCCGGCTTGCTGGTCCCGCCGATGCCGTGACCTCGGGTCACCCTGATACAATAACCATAGGTTATGTCGACGTTATTTGCCCCAGCGTCGATGCAACCAGAGCCATTGCTCTGGTGTCTGGCGAATCCATTTTTCCAGCCATCCGTTGATATCGGTCATCAGCGCTAGGGTGTCAGCCTTGGGGTCACCGCTATCCGGTAGGGTGATCGGTGGCCAGAAGGTCACCCGGAAGCGGGCGCCACCAAGCCGCTCGACCCGCGCTGGGACCACTGGACAACGATATTTCAGGGCAAACAGGGCGATGGCCGGTGCGGTCTTGGCGGGTCGGCCGAAGAATGGAACATCGATGCCCTCGTTTAATTTTTGATCGACCAACAGGGCGATATGGCCGCCGTTGCGCATGATTCGCGCCAGTTTCATCGCCCCCGTAGGCCCTTTGGCGATCAACTCGTCCTCATGACGGCCCGACGACTGCCGTAAAATCCTGTCCGCCAAGGGCGCATTCATCGCCCGATATACACTGTGCATGGTGATCCCATTGGGGGCGGCCAGCTTTGGCAACAGCTCCCAATTCGCTAGATGAGCGGAGAAAAAAATCCCCGGCGCATCGTCATCGCGCAAGTTCCAGATATGTTTGCGGCCAATGACTTCAACCCGAGGATCATCGCCACTCACATCGAGATGTTGCAGATGCACGAACTCCCCGGCGACCCGGCCGAGATTTTCCCACATGCCGCGGATGGTGGCTTCGATCCGGGGCTCATCCCAATCGGGGAAGCTGTCGCGAAGATTGAGTCGGGCTCGATTACTGATTGGTAGCAAGGGGCCGATGGCCCGCGCGATCACGCCGCCCAAATTCGATGCGGTGTCGATCGGCAGCAATTGCATCAACCGAATGCCCAGCCATGTCGCCCCGCCCGATAGTGGCCAGGTGACGAAGCGCTTGTGCCACGGTGAGGGCGTCAGGCGCTGATCAACCCTGGCCATGACCGAGGCCTTTTTTTAGGACGAGCAAAAGCGCCTCCTCATCCTCCCACCTTACAGAGATATCCAAACGCTCGATCCGGCTCCTTACGTCGGCGGGCAAGCGAACATGATCCTTGGCCGTGGTGACCGGCACTGCCCCCAACCTCTCCGCCTCGCTGAGAAGCGCTTGGATCTCGTTCGCCGTGTAGGAATGATGGTCCGCGAAGGTTTTGAAATGTGTGATTTCCAGGCCTAGTGTTTCCAGGCTGGCGCGAAATTTCGACGGTCGTCCGATACCGGCGAAACCGAGTACCGACACCCCCGCCCGGAGCCGGTCATGGGCGATGGAAGAGATCGTGGCCCGCAGGACTGGTAAGTGCTTTGGCAAAGACTCGGTGATTTTGGTTTCGTCCACACCGATCAGTACCACGGCGCTGGCCCGTTCAAGCCCCTGGGCAATGGGTTCCCGCAGCGGGCCGGCCGGCAGCATTCGCCCGTTGCCGAAGCCATAGCCGCCATCGACAACCACGAGGGAAAGGGTCTTGGTGAGGCCAGGGTTTTGAAAGCCGTCATCCATGATAATGATTTCGGCTCCGGCATCACGGGCGGCGATCCCACCCTTGCCTCGGTCGCGTGAGATCCAGGTTGGCGCGATCTCGGCCAGTAGAAGCGCTTCGTCTCCGACATCGCCGGCATCATGAACGGATGGATCGACCTGAATTGGGCCGGAGAGACGACCGCCGTGGCCGCGTGTGAGAAAGACCGTGACCTGGCCGGTCTTCGCCAACTGGCTAGCCAGGGAGAGTGCAACCGGGGTTTTTCCGGCTCCGCCGACAACCAGATTGCCGACGCAGATCACCGGGATGCCGGCCACATGGGTCGGTGTGGCGAACTGTCTGATGGCGCCTCCGGCCTTGAAAAGGCAGCCTAACGGATCAAGAAGCCGGGGCAGATAGCCGTCTTGCGTCCAAAAGGCCGGGGCTTTCATGATTGGGGCCCGCCTGGATGATCATCAGTATGGTCAGCAGGGTGATCGGCGAGAAACGGCGCGATGTTTGCCAGGATCGCTTCAAGGACCTTGACGCCACCCTCGACATACCGGCGGGCATTTTGAGCCAGGATATCCCGGCGCGCGTGATCCTGGAGCAACGCCTCCACAGTCGGCGCCAGATCACCGGCGCCTGCAAGGCCGATGGCCGCTTCTCGGGCCGTCATTTCCGAGGCGATTTCGGTGTTCTTCGACATGAGTGGGCCGAACAGGATGGCGGTGTCGAAATGCGCCGGCTCCACCGGATTGTGACCGCCCACCGGGACCAGGGAACCGGCAACGAAGACGATATCGGCAATGTGAAAGAACAACGCCATCTCACCAAACGTATCGGCAATATAAAGATCGGTGCCCGGCAGGATTAACTCATCGGCGCTGCGCAGGGCGACGGTAAGGCCGCGCTCGCGGGCCATCGCAGCAATTTCGGTGCCGCGATGGGGATGGCGCGGCGCGATGACGGTAAGGAGCTCGGGGTGCTGGTCGCGCAGGGTTAGATGGGCATCAAGGACCGGTGCATCCTCACCGGTATGCGTGCTGGCGGCGAACCAGACCATTCGGCCGGCGATTTGATCAGACAATGTGACGGCGGCATCAGGCTCGAAAGGAAGAGCCTCTGCCGCTTGTTTCAGATTGCCTGAAATTCGAACCTGGGCGGCACCCAATGCGGTGAACCGGCTCGCTTGGTCGACATTGGTGGCCAAAACCAAATCGAAGATCGAGAACAAGGGCTGGGCCAGCGGACCGGCCAGACGCCATCGCGAAAACGACCGGTCCGACATCCGGGCATTAATCAAAACGATTGGAATACCATTGGTATGGGCTTGGACGAGCTGGGTCGGCCAAAACTCTGATTCCATGATCAACACCAGATCAGGACGCCAGTGATCCAGAAAACGCCGTACCCAGGTTGGTCGATCAACCGGGACGAATTGATGAAACCCGCGGTCGGGAAGTCGGCTGGCCATCATCTGCGCCGAGCTTACGGTTCCGGTGGTCACCAGAACATGCCGGCTCGGCGCGGCATCAAGTAGTCGCTGGATAAGCACGAGGGCGGCGACGCTCTCGCCAACACTGGAGGCGTGCAGCCAGATCAGTTCCCCGTCCGGCCGGGGTAGCCCGGCCACGCCACGCCTTTCACACAGGCGCTGGCGATCTTCTTTTCCGCGGTCGACCCGGCGCGACAAGAACAGCTCAATGGCCGGCGCGCCGAGGGTCATCACCCCTTCATAGAGCGACAGCATCATCAGCGGTCTCGCTTTCCTGGTTCCTCGGCTGGTTCGGCCGGTGTGGTTGGCTGGTGTCCGAAATGCAGATCGGCTTGATCGGTGATCTCGGTCAAGCGGGTCTCGATCATCAGCCTGTAGCCCTCGAATTCCTCGGGCGTCAACGTTTTTGGCACATAGATTGGCTCACCCCAAAACACCACACCGCGGCTGAATGGACGGGCGAGTAGCATCCTGTCCCAGGTTCGCAGCACCTTGCGGTGCTTGACGTTCCAGGCGACGGGCATCACCGGGGCGCCGCTCAACCGGGCCATTGCCACGACACCGACGCTAAGCCGCATCCTCGGGCCGCGCGGTCCATCCGGTGTGATGCCGACCGACATGCCACCGCGCAAAGCCTTGATCATATTGCGCAATCCGGCCGCCCCCCCCTTGCCCTTGGTCGAGGATCCCCAAATCGTTTGGTAGCCAAGCCGCTGAATCGCCCGGGCAATCAATTTTCCGTCCGGATGCGGTGATTGCAGCATGGCGATCGGCTTCGATTCTCGCCAACCCGCACCCATTTGAATGATCCGGCTATGCCAAAACACGGCGATGATTGGTTGATTTAATTTGGTCGCCTTGGCATGAAACGCCGGCGTCGCCATCTGCCAACGAATGGATCGCGCGGTCAGCCAAATAAATTTGGCCAGAGCCCAACTTACGACCGCCGAGCCGGTCTCACTGCGCAGCATGCGCTTCAGCATCTCCGCGGTCAGCCCCCAGCTTGGGTGAGTTGCGTCATTTCCGCGCCATCGCTTTTGGAGAGCTGCAGTTGGTGCAAATTAGCGTAGACGCCGCCCCGCGCCAACAGCTCCTGGTGACGACCGGACTCGACGATGCAGCCGGCATCCACAACATGGATCATATCGGCGGATTGAATGGTGGAGAGGCGATGCGCGATGACGATCGTGGTCCGCCCCCGCATCAATTCGGCGAGTGCGTTTTGTACGGCTCTTTCCGACTCTGTATCGAGTGAGGATGTTGCCTCGTCGAGCAGCAGGATTGGTGCGTCCTTGAGCAACGCGCGGGCGATGGCGATGCGCTGGCGTTGGCCACCCGAAAGCTTGACACCGTGTTCCCCGACCGTGGTTTCGTAACCCTCGGGCATGGCTTCGATGAAGGTGTCCGCCGCCGCATTGCGCGCGGCTTGGCGTATTTCCTCCGGCGAGGCACCAGCCCGACCATAGGCGATATTGGCTTCGATCGTGTCGTCGAATAGTGTTACGTCCTGGCTGACCAGGGCGATCTGGGCTCGCAGCGAGGCAATTTTGAGGTCGCGAATATCAACGCCATCAAGGGTGACGCGACCAGCGCTGGTGTCAAAAAATCGCGGAATTAGGTTGAGGACCGTGCTTTTTCCGGCTCCGGACTGACCGACCAAGGCAACTGTCTTGCCAGCCTCTATAGATAGTGAAACCCCCTGCAATACAGGTTTGCCGTCGGCATAGGAAAAATCAACATTCTCTAAGCTGACATCGCCTTTGGCGACGTCGATCCTTTTGGCATTCGGGCGGTCGGTGATCGTCGGTTCGACATCAAGAATGTCGAACACCCGCTCCGCCGCCGCCAACCCCTCCTGCAGCTGAGCGTTCAGGTTGACCAGCTTTTTTACCGGGTCGTAGGCCAGTAACAACGCGGTAACGAAGGAGAAGAAAGTGCCCGTCGACCGTGTTCCCTCGATTACCTGCCAGCCTCCATAGCAGATCACCACGACGATGGCGGTGCCGCCAAGAGTCTCCATAATCGGATAAGCGGCTGCCTTGGTGCGCGCGGCGCGAAACACCAAGGCGAAGATCTGTTCGATCACGACGCCGGCCCGATCGCGCTCGAAGGCTTCCATGCCATAGGCTTTTACGTGGCGGGCGCCCTGGAAAACCTCGTTCAGAAGCGTGGTGAATTGCCCCAATTCTTGCTGAGTGTTGGCTGAAACTTTGCGGATGCGCTTGCCGATATTGACCAGTGGTAGGATCGCGGTGGGAAACGCGAAAAACGATGCCAGGGTCAATAGCCAGTCCTGATAGAACATCACCCCGACCAGGAAGATGATGGTCAGGCTATCCCGGCCAATCGCGGTCAAGACGCTGGCGACCGTGCCTCGCATCTTTTCGACATCGTTGATGAAGCGCGAGATCAAGCCCCCGCTGGGCTGGCTGTGAAAATACGCAAGATCCGCCCGTAGCAGGTGCGCGAACATGCGCTTTTGCAAATCGGCTAGGATGCGTTGCCCGACAAAGCTTACCAGGACGTTCTGGCCGTAGGTGGCCAAGCCCTTGAGCACGAACACACCCATTACCACGGCGGCGGCGGCATAGAGGCTGGAACGGTTGCGTGCGGTGAAGACGTCGTCGAGAATGGTCTCCATCAGGAATGCCAGGGCCGCGGTCGTGGCCGCGACTACCGCCATCAACGTGACCGCGGCAACCAACAGGCCTATATGCGGGCGTATATGGTCGCCGACCAAGCGTCTGACAAGAAGTCGAGTGTGGGTCCTGCCACCCTGGCTTGATTTGGCGATCACGGGGCTTGATCCCTCAGAGTTTCAAGCATTTATTTATGATACGAACCATATCATGCCGGGGGCTAGCGGACCATGATCACCGTGCCACGGTGGAATATCTTTTGGGTTGGCCTACGGCGCCGGGGTTTATCCGCTGGTCACACGCCTTGCACAAGATGAAGGCGGTTGTTTCTTCGGACCGGCTATTCTTCGCGGGCTTCTCGCCAGTTTGATTGGTGCTGTCGAGATGTCCGGCCGGGTTTCCCTCCGACAGCGTCCCGGCTTCTTGTTTTGACTGAGATAAAACTTACAGTCGATGATGTCCCAGGGTTTCGGGTCGAAATCGTAACGTTTGCGCCTGGCCATGCCAAAGACGCTATAGCTGCCCCGTTGCGGCGCGGAAGCAGTTGGATCTTTCTGGAAACGGTCGCGGCTTTCAGGCGTTGAAAATCGATAGGCGACGCCCTGTTGATCGATTTTCAGGCCCGGTGATCCCTTCACCGGTTTGCCATCATTGAAATAGGCGGCGGGATCACACCCGCCAATCGCTACCCCATTGGCGGGGTTTCACGGGCACGCGTGGCGGACCGATAGGTAGATCGGTCGGGCATTTCGACTGTAAAAGTGACCAGCCCTAGTCCAGCAGCGTCCAGAACCTGCAGAGGTTTTCCGGCATGGACCTCGATCCTTACGCAAGCAGATGAGGCCTCGTTATGGGCGCCCAACCGTTCACGTATTAGCCACGATGCTTCACGGAAGTGGGAGCGTGCAGCAGATGGCTCGGGGAGCGTTAACCGGGGCCGGCTACCGTCATGCCGTCGATACGCACGGTCGGTGCATCGGTGCCGTGCTTGATTTCCAAATCGTTGGCCGGGACCAGCGCGGCATACATGTCCTTCAGGTTGCCGGCAACGGTCACGTCGCTGACCGGATAGGTGATCTTGCCGTTTTCGATCCAAAACCCGCCGGCGCCGCGGCTATAGTCGCCGGTTACCATGTTAACGCTCATGCCCATCAGTTCGGTGACGTAAATGCCCGAGACGATGTCGGCGATCAGCTCATCCGGTGACAGCGGGCCGGCGGCTAGATAGAGGTTCGTGGCGCTAGGGCCGGGGGTGCCGCCGGCGGATCGCGCGGCATGCCCTGTGGATTTGAGGTCCAACTGCCGGGCCGTCGCCTGATCCAGGAACCAGGACCGGACATGGCCGTCCTCGATGATCGCACGCCGTACGGTCGCCAGGCCCTCGGCATCGAAGGGTTTGGAGCGCATGCCCCTGGGTCTGTGGGGATCGTCGATGATCGAGATGCCCTTGGCGAAGATTGCGCTACCCATGGCCCCTTTGAGGAAGCTGGTGCCGCGCGCAACCGAGCTGCCGTTCAAGGCGCTTGCGATATGACCAACTAAGCTGCGGCTGGCCCGTGGATCATAGACCACTGGTACGGCGGCGCTTTTCGGGCGATGCGGGTTGAGGCGGGCCACGGCGCGCTCGCCAGCGCGGCGGCCAATCTCTGCGGCGTCATCCAGGTCAGTCTCATACACCGTATGGGAATAGTCGTAGTCGCGCTCCATGCCTTGTCCCTCGCCGGCAAGAACCACGGCGCTGACGCTATGGCTGGAGCGCCGATACGAGCCGGCAAAGCCATTGCTGGCAACCAGGGTGATGCGGCTCGATGACCAGCCGGCCTCGCCACCCTCGGAATTGGTCACTCCCTTGACCGCCAAGGCCGCTTGTTCAGCCGCTGTCGCTCGCTCCACCAAACATTCGGCTGGTGGTTCGGTCGGGTCGGACATGTCGATTTCTGGATAAGACGCTGCGATATCGGCTGGATCCGCCAAGCCGGCGAATTTATCTTCCGGCATCGCCTTGGCCATGGCAACCGCCCGCTCCACCAATTCGTCGAGAGCGTCCGGCTTGATGTCCGTGCTGGAAACCACGGCTTGCCGCCGGCCCACCAGAACCCGTAACCCCAGGTCATGCTCCTCCGAGCGCTCAACGGCTTCGGGTTTGCCGAACCGTTGGGCGGCGGACAGCGAACGGCTATCGACGAAGACCGCATCGGCGGCAGTGGCGCCGCCACGCTGTGCCCTTTCGATCAGGCCTTGCAGGAGATCGAGTTGGCTGTCCTGGGTCATGTGAGCTCCGGTTAAAGGCGTCCTGTTGAGATAAGCCGCTAGACCGGCGAACGCAAGCGGCCGTCCTCAGCCCTTCCAAATCCCGCGTCCGCTGCCTGGCAATCCGTAGCGTTCCCATTTGTCGTTGACCAGATCGATGGTCTCCTGATCCATGCGAATTTCAGTGCCCCAGTCGCGCTTGGTCTCGGGCGGCCACTTGTTGGTGGCGTCGAGGCCAATCTTGCTGCCTAGGCTTGGCTCCGGCGAGGCGAAGTCGAGATAGTCAATTGGCGTGTTCTCGATCACTGTGGTGTCGCGGGCCGGGTCCATGCGGGTGGAGATCGCCCACATCACATCCTTCCAGTTGCGCGCGTCGATATCATCGTCCACGACGATAAGCCATTTTGTGTACATGAACTGGCGCAAATAGGACCAGGCGCCCATCATCACCCGCTTGGCGTGACCCGGGTAGGCCTTGCGCATCGAGATCACTGCGATCCGGTAGGAACACCCCTCCGGTGGCAGCCAGAAATCGGTGATCTCGGGGAACTGCTGTTGCAACAGTGGGATGAAAACCTCATTCAGCGCTTGGCCAAGGATTGAGGGCTCGTCGGGCGGCCGGCCGGTGAAGGTGGTCAGGTAGATTGGATCACGGCGCATGGTGATGGCGCTGATCTTGAACACTGGGAAGGGCTCCACCGCGTTATAGTAGCCGGTGTGATCTCCATAGGGCCCCTCGTCGCCATATTCATCCAGTGAGACATGGCCTTCGATAACGATCTCGGCCTCTGCTGGTACCTTAAGCGGTACGGTCTTGCAGTCCACTAGATCAACGCGTTGACCACGCAGCAATCCGGCGAATTGATACTCGCTGAGCGTGTCCGGTACCGGGGTCACGGCGGCGAGGATCGTGCCGGGATCGGCGCCTATCACCACGGCGGCGGGGAATGGCTCGGGCCGGCTGGCTTTCCAGCGCGCATGATGTTGCGCGCCGCCGCGATGCTTTAGCCAGCGCATCAAGGTGGTGTTGCGGCCGGTGACCTGCATACGATAGATGCCCAGGTTGAAAGCATCCTCGCGTTTGCCCGTTGGGCCTTGGGTCACCACCAGCGGCCAAGTGATCAGCGGCGCTGGCTCGCCGGGCCAGCAGGTCTGCACCGGCAGAACTGACAGATCGATGTCGTCACCCATCAGTACCACGTCCTGACAGGGGCCATAGCCGACCGTGCGCGGCTTCATCGCCATGACGGTCTTCAGTAAGGGGAGTAGGTTTACAGCCTCACGCCAGCCGCCGGGCGGTTCGGGTTGACGCAGAAAGGCCAGCGTCTCGCCAACCTCGCGAAGCTGGCTGGGCTGGCGATCCATGCCCCAGGCGACCCGCTCGACCGTGCCGAACAAATTGGTTAGTACTGGCATACCATAGGCGCTTCCATCGGCCCGCACGACATTCTCGAACAGAATCGCCGGGCCCTGTTCGGCTAGCAACCGGGTCTGGATTTCGGTCATCTCCAGATAAGGTGAGACCGGCTCGGTTACCCGAACCAGGCGATTTTCCCGTTCCAGGCGTTGAATGAATTCTCTTAGTGAAGCATAGGGCATGGCGGCCTTGTCGCGTGGTGGCGTGGAAGCTATGTCTATCCTTGATTTAGAGCATGGATAGGTCACTGGAAAGGCCACCGGTTCGCGTGGAGACCTTTTCAAGGCGGAGAATGGATGACGGATCCTGCACGCGACCTGGTGATTCACGCTGTGACCAATACCCAGGGCTATATTGGCTATAATGTGCACGCGCGCGAATTTTTTGGCGGGTTGTCGCAGTATCTGCCCGTCACCTGTACCCAATGGGTGCAAAATTCCCCTAATTTTGATGCCGCCGACGTGCTTCGCGACCGTCAGTTGCTCGGCGCCCGGTTCCCGGACCGCCCCCTAGTTTCCATCGGGTTGTCATTGGGCTCGGCATTTTTTATCCTCGAGGAAGCACCGGGCCCGAGGATTGGCTACACGGTCTGGGACAGTACGCGTCTGCCGGATACCTGGATCCGACCTCTCACCATGGTCGACCGAATCTGGGTTCCCTCGGATTGGGCGCGCGGTGTTCTTGTCGACAACGGGGTAGCGCCGGAAAGGGTCGACGTCATGCCCGAAGGGGTCGACGCTATTACCTTTCGGCCAGACGGGCCCATCATCGCGGACATCGCTAACCTGCCGGGGTTTAAGTTCATCAATGTAGGTAAGTTCGAGGAGCGCAAGGCCACCGGTGAGATGATCAAAGCCTTCGATGATGAATTCGCCGGCGAGAAGGACGTGTGGTTCATTCTGTCCTGCTTCAATCCCTTTGACAAAAGCTTCGATCTTCGGGCCGCGATCCGGGCCCTGGAGCTGCGCGATCCAGAGCGTCTCCTGTTCATTCCGCCGGTGCCGACGCACCAAGACGTCGCCAAGCTATACCGTTCCTGTAACGCTTTTCTCGGTGCCAGTCGGACCGAGGGTTGGGGGCTGTGCCACATGGAAGCGGCGGCTTGCGGCCTTCCCCTGGTGACCACCAATTATTCGGCACCATTTGAATGGGCCGCCGGGCACGCCTATTTTCTCGACTACGGGATGACTAAGATCAAAGCCCCGCTCTTCATCCGTCGTGACGGTGACCAGGGCGAATGGGCTGAGCCGAATTGGGAGCAATTTCGCCAAACTATGCGCCATTTGGTCGACAATCCCGATGAGGCCAAACGGCGTGGCCAGGCGATCTCTGATCATGTTCGCCGGAACTATGACTGGCCGGTCACCGCGAAATACGGCGCCGACATGATCCGGCGGATCGCCGCTAGCTGACTTCCTGTGTCTCAGGACCGCCCGGAGCGGCGGCGTTGAGGATAGCGAAAAGTCGACTTGCTCTGTGCCGACCGTTGGGTTTGGATGATCGGCACAAAGGAGATAGCGCATGAACTTTAACTGGAACCCGGATCCCGATGACATCGCATCGGTGAAGGCTTGGCTCGAGGCATGGCAACCCTGTGTCCAGAACGTTGATTTCGTGCCGGCGCGCCGGCTGTTCGCCGAGAACGTCGCCTCGTTTGGGACCCATATGGACATTGTCGAGGGCCGCGACGCGCTGGAGCAGAACCAGTGGCGCTCGGTCTGGCCGACCATCGATGACTTTGTCTGGGACTTTGAAGGCATACGCATTGGGGTGTCACCGGACCGCCTGATAGGCTTCCTGATCACCACTTGGACCTCGATCGGCTATCACCAGGATGGCAGCCGCTTCGATCGCCCGGGCCGGACCTCGGTCATGGTGACGCGCGAGTGGCTGGACGCTGAATGGCTCGGGGTGCACACGCATTTCTCGCTCTATCCAGGGACGCCGGGGCGCTCATACGGATCGAGGTCGGCGAAATCTTAGAAAAATTTCCGATCAAGCGGCATCTGCGACTGGCCTCTTAGATCAGCCCCCGTGCCGCCAGATTGCGCATCAACGCAGCGGTTCCGAACGTCCAAGGCGGAATGTGCTCCGATAGGTTCACCTGATTGATCAACCCGCCAAGTCTTGGCGAGGCGATGCGTACTACGTCCCCGACCTTGTGGGTAAAGCCCTGACCCGAGGCGTCCCTATCGTCGGTTGGTGAGAAGAGAGTCCCGGTCATCAGGCAGAAGCCGTCCGGATATTGGTGATGGGCGCCAATGGTTTCGGTGACCAGATCGGCGACATCACGGCTGATTTTTGACATTGAGGAGCGGCCCCGCATGGTGAATTGGTCCAGGCCTTCGACCGTGAGGGAAAGTTCCGCCGTCCGGACATCGTCCAGAGTGTAGTGATCATCAAACAGTCGGATGAATGGCCCAACCGCGGCCGAACCGTTATTGTCCTTGGCTTTGCCAAGCAACAAGGCGCTGCGCCCTTCGATGTCGCGCAAGTTGACGTCATTGCCCAGGGTGGCGCCGACGATCTTGCCCCTGGCGTTGACGATTAGGGTGACTTCCGGCTCCGGGTTGTTCCAGACCGATTTGGAATGCAGGCCGACTTCGGCGCCGACGCCGACCGCCGACATCGGTTGCGCCTTGGTGAAGACCTCGGCGTCCGGGCCGATGCCAACCTCCAGATACTGTGACCACATGCCCTTTTCGACGAGCATCGCCTTGAGCTGCATCGCCTCGTCCGATCCCGGCACGATCTGGCCGAGGTCGAGGCCGACAGCGTCGCGGATCTCGTCTCGAATGCCATCGGCGGCGCTTGGGTCGCCCTTGGCGCGCTCCTCAATAACCCGCTCCAGCATGCTTGCGGCGAAGGTGACCCCGCAGGCCTTGACCGCCTGCAGGTCCACCGGCGCCAGGAAGTAGGGAACGCCCGGGTCGCGGGCGTCATGGGCCGAGTTGGCCAGGATCTCCGCGACACCGCCGATCTCCTGACCGCCGGCGCCAAGCACCCGGTCGAGCGGCTGGGCATCGTTCATCAGTTCCGAGACCGTCGCTATGGTTCCGGTGATGTCGACCACGGTGTCGCCCCGAAGTACCACCACGGCCGGCCCAGCCGCCTCGGGCAGCCAGACACGACCGACTAGGTTCGCCTGCCGCCAATCTTCGGGCAGGCACTCCTGGATCGTAAGATCAAGCGCCATGCGCGTGTCTCCCCGAGAGCTGGTAAGGGTGATCAGTCGGCGACACATTTCTGATGCTGCTCGCCGAGCCCGTCGATCGCCAGGTGCATTTCGTCACCGGCCTTCAGGAACACCGGATTCGGCTTAACGCCCAGGCCAACGCCTGGCGGTGTGCCGGTGGAGATCACGTCGCCCGGATGCAGGGTGAAGAACTGCGAGAGGTAATGCACGATGTGGGCGACACCGAAGATCATGGTTTTGGTGCTGCCGTCCTGATAGCGCTTGCCGTTCACATCCAGGGTCATCTTCAGGTTCTGCGGGTCCGGCACTTCGTCGCGAGTTACCAACCACGGCCCGGTGGGTCCGAAAGTGTCGCAGCTCTTGCCCTTGGTCCACTGCCCTGACCGCTCTGCCTGGAAGGCGCGCTCGGAGACGTCATTGACGATGCAATAGCCAGCGATATGGTTGAGGGCATTGGTTTCGGAAACATATTTGGCGGTTTTGCCGATGACGAAACCAAGCTCAATTTCCCAATCTGTCTTCACCGAGGTGCGCGGGATCCGGACATCGTCATTCGGTCCGACGATCGCTGAATTGGACTTCATGAAAATGATCGGCTCCGGTGGCGGGGTTGCCCCGGTCTCGGCGGCGTGGTCGGAGTAATTGAGGCCGATGCAGACCATCTTGCCGATATTGCCAACACAGGCGCCCAGGCGCGGACTGCCGGAAATCGCCGGCAGGGTCGAAAGATCAAGCGCCGCCAGCTTGGCGAGCGTCGCGTCATCTACGGTCGAGGGATTGACATCGTCGATCACCCCGGAAAGATCCCGGATCGCGCCGGCGCTGTCCAAGATACCCGGCTTTTCCTGCCCTAAGGGCCCATAGCGCAACAATTTCATGGCGTCGTCCTTCCACGGATTTCATATATTATTGGCACAGCGGGGGCATGAATTTGACGCTCGCCGCCTTTGAGCCGGCAGCATCGCGACGCCGCGCCAGAGTGTCAAGCGGGCCGGAGCCTTGGGCTGTGTGGAGCAGGCCACGACGTCGCAGTCACGGGCATCCATCACACTAAAAAGAAATGCCTGCTCCGACGGGATCACTTGACCTTGATCCGGGACACGCGTCCGCGCATCCTGCGGATCGTCCTATCTTAACCATTCGGAAAGTCCGCCATGCCACTTCCCAATACGAATTATCAGCTGGCCCTGTCGGCGTGTCCGGTTGCTGAACGGGAAAAATACCGGCAAGCAAATTGTCCGGGTTGGTCTGAAATTGGTTTAGGCACCCCCTGATGCACCAGACAGCAGCGATCGGTTGCGACTGGGGAACCAGCAGCTTGCGGGCGTATCGCCTTGGCGGTGATGGCGCGGTGCTGGAGCGTCGCGAGACGGCGCGCGGCATCATGGCGGTCGAGGCGGGAGGCTTCGAGGCGGTCTTCGAGGATAGCGTCGGTGACTGGCTCGATGCGGCCGCCGGGACTCCGGTGGTGCTCTCCGGCATGATCGGCAGTCGTCAGGGCTGGCGTGAAGCACCGTATCTGGCGTGTCCCGCGGATATCGCCGGCTTGGCCGCGGCGTTGCTGCCGGTGGATCTCGCGCGTGGCCGACGGATCTGGATCGCGCCGGGACTTTCGCACCGTGATAGCGGCGGCACGCCCGACGTGATGCGTGGCGAGGAGGTACAGATCCTCGGCGCCCAGGAGGCTATTGGCGATGCACCAGCCTTGGTTTGTCTGCCGGGCACGCACAGCAAATGGGCGCGGGTCCGGGATGGCCAGGTGCTTGGCTTCTCCACCCATATGACCGGCGAGGTATTCGAGGCGGTGCGCGGTCACACCATCCTTGGCCGAATGATCGACGCCGAGGCTTGGGACGAACCAGCGTTTCTCGACGGATTGGTGCGGGGCCGCGCGCCCGGTGGGTTGCTCGGCCATTTATTCGGGGTTCGGGCCAAGGGGTTGTTCGGCGAGCTCGACGACCGGACCGCCGGCTCCTATCTCTCGGGCCTGATGATCGGTCACGAGCTCGACGCTGCGCTCGGGGCCGAAAATGCCGATACCGAAATCGAGGGTGGCACGGCCGGAGAGATTTGCTTGATAGGCGCCGGGCGTCTGGTTGAACTTTATGCTATAGCCTTGACGCATCTTGGTCGCGATTGCCGCATTTTGCCGGCTGACGTAGTGGCGGTTGGACATCTGCGGCTTGCCCGCGCGCTTATCGATGGAATGGCCTGATGACTGCGTTTAATGCTTGGCTCGATGCCTGTCCGTTGGTCGCCATTCTGCGCGGCGTAAAGCCGGACGAAGTCGAGGGTATCGGTGCGGCGCTGATAGAGGCCGGCTTCAAGATCATCGAGGTTCCACTGAATTCACCGGAACCCCTGGAAAGCATCCGCCGACTGTCCGAGGCATTTGGCGCCGATGCGCTGATCGGCGCCGGAACCGTGCTTGACCCAGCCTCGGTGCAAGGCGTGGCGCAGGCCGGTGGCCGCCTGATCGTTATGCCGCATGCCGGTGGCGACGTGGTCCGCGCGGCGAAATCGCGCGGCCTGCTTGCGGTGCCCGGCTTTGCCACCTCGACCGAGGCTTTTGCCATGCTCCATGCGGGCGCCGACGCCCTGAAATTGTTCCCAGCCGAGGCGAGCCCGCCGCCGGTTCTCAAAGCGATGCGGGCGGTGCTGCCGAAACAGATTGCGGTGCTTCCGGTGGGCGGGATCACGCCGGAGAAGATGGTGGCGTATTTCAGCGCCGGCGCCACCGGCTTCGGCCTCGGCTCGGCCCTTTACAAGCCGGGGATGGCGGCGGCTGAGGTCGGCGAAAACGCCCGCGGGTTCATCGCCGCGTTGAATTGATGGCTCCAGTCTCTAAAGCGCCCTGGCCTGATCCCTGAGGGCGAATTTTTGCACCTTGCCGGTGGAGGTTTTCGGCAACTCACCAAACACCACGGTCTTCGGCGCTTTGAAATGCGCCAGATTGGCCCGGCAGTAGCTGATCAGCTCGGCTTCGCTGACCTTGGCGCCGGGCTTCAGGGTCACGAAGGCGCACGGCGTTTCGCCCCAATTCACGTCTGGCCGGGCGACCACCGCAGCCTCCAGGACGCTGGGGTGGCGGAACAGCACACCTTCCACCTCGATGGTGCTGATGTTCTCACCGCCGGAAATGATGATGTCCTTGGAGCGGTCCCGCAGCTCGATATAGCCGGATGGGTGCGTCACGCCGAGGTCGCCCGTGCGGAACCAACCGCCCTTGAAAGCCTCCTCGGTCGCCGCTTCGTTCTTCAGGTAGCCCTTCATCACGACATTACCGCGCATCATCACCTCGCCCATGGTCTCGCCATCGGCCGGCACCGGCTGCATCGTCTCCGGATCAGCGATCATCAGGCCTTCGAGAACCGGATAGCGCACCCCTTGGCGGGATTTTAGTTCAGCCTGGTCACTGGCGGGCAGTTCGCTCCACTCCTCGTGCCACTCGCAAACCGTCACCGGACCATAAACTTCGGTTAGGCCGTAGACATGCGTGATCGCGACGCCTTTAGCTTCCATACCCTCGATGATCACGGCTGGCGGAGCGGCGCCAGCGGTCATCATGGCCAACGGGTGATCCCATGCTCGTGTCGCCTCGGCTGGCGCGTTCATCAGCATATTCATGACCACCGGCGCACCGCACATATGGCTTACTTGGTGGTCGGCGATGGCATCGTAGATCGGTTTGGCCTCAACTCGCCGGAGACAGACATGGGTGCCGCCGAGCATGGTGATAGTCCAGGGAAAGCACCAGCCGTTGCAGTGGAACATCGGCAAGGTCCACAGATAGATCGGGTGCTTTTTCATGCCCCAGACCAGACTGTTCCCGATGGCGTTCAGATAGGCGCCGCGGTGATGATAGACCACGCCCTTGGGGTTCCCAGTAGTCCCCGAAGTGTAGTTGAGCGCCAGCGCATCCCATTCTGATTTTGGCGAAATGGGTATGAAATCGGCATCTCCGGTGGCCAGAAAATCTTCATACTCGATGGCTCCCAACCGGGTGCCGCCTGGCGTCGTCGGGTCGTCATAGTCGATGACCAGGATGTCGCGACCGAGTTCGGCTAAGGCCTGTTTGACCACCGGCGCGAACTCGGCATCGGTGATCAGTACCTTTGCCTCGCCATGGTTCAGGATGAAGGCGACGGTTGCGGCATCCAGACGGGTGTTAAGCGCATTCAATACCGCGCCGGTCATCGGGACGCCGAAGGTCGCTTCGAAGGATGGCGGCACGTTCGGTGCCATCACCGAGACCGTGTCGCCTTTGCCGATTCCATGTTTAGCCAACGCCGAGGCCAGTCGGTGGCAGCGCGCTTGGGTTTGTGACCAGGTGAAGAGCTGCTCGCCGTGGATGACTGAGGCGCGGGTCGGGAATACCGCCGCGGTTCGCGCCAGGAAGGAAATCGGCGAGAGCGGTACATAATTGGCGGCATTCTTATCGAGATTGGTCTCGAAAGGGTGGCCGGTCATTTTTGTTCCTCCGGGATGGTATTCACAACCGAGCGCCTTGTTTTGCCGGAAAACTACCGGGCTTGAAGGGTGGGCGCAATGCGCCCGGGCCGGAGTCGCTTCAGGGCTTTCGAGCGAGCACGCCACCGCTCATCGGGTGCGGCACGCCGGTGGTTCCAGGATAGCTGATAGGGAGGCTAAGACGCGAGCGGATAGCCATGTAACCAAAGGCCTGCGCCTCGATGGCGTCGCCAGACCACCCGATGTCATCGCCGGAGGTGATCTCCGCGTCGATCCGGGCGCGCAACCCGTCCATCAACGCCTGATTGTGTCGGCCACCACCGACGACAATCCATTGTCGCGGCTGTAACGGCATGTGGATGGCCGCCTGGGAAATGGTTTCGACGGTGAAGGCGGTCAGCAGCGCCGCCCCATCTTCAACTGATAGATCCCGCAGGATATCCACTGCAATGGCTGCGAAAGCGTCGCGATCCAAAGACTTCGGTGGCTTCTCGTTAAAATAAGGATGGGTCACCAACTTGGCGAGCTTGACCGGGTGGGGGTGCCCGGCAGCGCTAAGCGCGCCATCGCGGTCGAATGGGTTGCCAGTGTGGCGCCTGATCCAATCGTCGAGCAAGGCATTGCCCGGCCCGGTGTCGTAGCCAATCAATGCCTCCTCGCCGTCGCCGATCCAGGTAACATTGGCGACTCCGCCTATGTTCAGCACTGCAAGCGGTCGCGGCATTTCAGCTGAAAGTGCCCGATGAAAAATCGGAGCCAGCGGCGCCCCCTGACCGCCTGCCGCGACATCAGCGCCGCGCAGGTCATAGACCACATCGATACCGGTATCCCTGGCGAGCTTTGCCCCGTCGCCGATCTGCCAGGTCCTGGCCTGCTCGGGTTTGTGCAGGATCGTGTGGCCGTGAAAGCCGATGATATCCACGTCTGCCGGTCCGATGCCAGCAACACGCAGCAGCGCCGTGACCGCGCGCCCGTGGCAGGCCGTGAGTTCTTTTTCGACCGCGGCGACATCACCTTGGCCCGCGACGAGGTCCCGCAGCCGATCACGAAAAGTGGAATCGTAAGGTGTGGTCAGATGACGACCCGGCTCCAGCATTGCCTCACCGTCGGTAGTGATCAGCGCCGCATCGACACCATCCATCGAGGTGCCGCTCATCAACCCAATTGCGGTCCATACTTTTTTCGCCATGAGGTTTGATAGAGGCCGTCGTATACAGCGTCAACATCAAGTCCTTGAAACCCGGTGTTGTTGAGGCTAGAGGCCTGGTGTGTTACATCCGCCGTCCAGAATTTTGGTAAAAGCGAGGCAATAGGCCATGTCCAGCTTCTCTTCGTCGTTCATGACGACGATGCATGATCGCGGTTTCATCCATCAAGTGACGGATGACGTCGAGCTTGATTCAATGATGAACAACAAGGCGGTCACTGCGTATATCGGCTTTGATTGCACCGCTGATAGTCTGCATGTCGGTAGCCTCGTACAGATCATGATGCTGCGACATCTGCAAAAGTCAGGTCACAAGCCGATTGTTCTGATGGGTGGTGGCACGACCAAGGTCGGCGATCCGTCCGGCAAGGACAACATGCGTAAAATGCTCAGCGACGAGGATATCGAGAACAACAAGGCCGGTATTCGCAAGATTTTCGAAAACTATCTTTCGTTCGGCGACGGGCCGAGCGACGCTGTGATGTGCGACAATGACGAGTGGCTTTCCGGGCTGCAATACATCCCGTTCTTGCGCAAGTACGGCCGGCATTTTTCGGTTAACCGTATGCTGTCCTTCGACAGCGTGAAGTTGCGGTTGGAGCGCCAACAGCCGCTGTCGTTTCTTGAGTTCAACTACATGGTCCTCCAGGCCTATGATTTTCTGGAATTGCGCCGGCGCTATGGATGCGTGTTGCAGATGGGCGGCTCGGACCAATGGGGAAACATCGTCAATGGTGTGGAATTGGCCCGCCGTGTCGATCAGCAGACGATTTTTGGCCTGACCACGCCGTTGGTGACGACCACGTCCGGCGCCAAGATGGGTAAGACCGCTCAGGGGGCGATCTGGCTCAATGACGATCGGCTTAGTGCCTATGATTTTTGGCAATTCTGGCGCAACACTGAGGATGCAGATCTCGGCCGGTTCCTGAGGCTGTTTACTGAACTACCGCTGGATGAAATCAAGCGGTTGGAGAGTTTGCCGGGTAGCGAACTGAACGACGCGAAAAAGATTCTGGCCGACGAGGCGACAACGCTGTGCCACGGCGCGGCGGCGGCGTTGACCGCGGCCGAGACGGCGCGCCAGACTTTCGAAGAAGGAAAGGTCGGTGCTGCCTTGCCAACAGTCGAGGTGACCAGGGCGGATCTTGATGCCGGCCTATGGGTTGTCGACGCACTGGGCAAGGAGTTCGCCAAGTTGGTGTCCTCGAACGGTGAGGCCCGCCGCTTAATTAAGGCCAAAGGGGTCCGGGTCAACGACACGGTGATACACGACGAGGGTTTAAAACTTGGGCTGGATGACGTTAGCCCCGATGGGTTGATCAAGCTGTCCTATGGCAAAAAGCGCCATGTCCTGTTGCGTATGGCCTGAGGATCAGTCTCACCGTTCTTGCTTTGGAATTTGGTGAGCTGGCGCAACTGGTTGGCCTGAGGGCAGATTGGTCGCCTTGACTAGGGCACGTAGGAACCCAGGTGCAAATGCTGTCAATGGGTTGACGGTTACGGTGGGGCTGTCGAGGCTGCCGCGGAGCAAGTATTCAGCGGCGAGCAGGCCTTCTTTTTCACCCCCGGTTAAAATGTGGCCGAGGATTGGGATCTGGTCGATGAGCCGGCTTAAACCATAGGCCGGCACAAGCATGCCATTCATATCTATGGTTCTGGCGAGGTGGTTGATGCCGCCGCTCGCAGAAATTCCAAGAGATGAGCCGAATGCAAGCGCGTCGAGAATCTCCGCGCGCTCTCTGGTAACGCTGATCTTTGCGTTCAGGCTCTCGAAGCGGATCCCTCGCCCCCGCAGAGTGTCGACCAACCCGGGTAGAAATGCGGCGTTCAAGAGCTGGGCCAGAAGTGGCGCGTTGATCAGTCCAAATTCCTGTATTGAAAGATCGATGGTGGTATGGGCGCTATCGCCCTGACCAGTGGTGATGCCGGCCACGGCAAGGCGACCTCCTTCGATCGAATCGAGTATATCGAAGCCGCGCAACACCCGGCCAGCGTCTTCGGAAAGGATCTCGAATCGCTTCGCGCCGTCGGCGACGGCATATGCGATAGTGATCGGTTCATCGCCAATCTGGCCGGTGAGTTGAATATCGTTCAACAGACGACCGTTATGATGCAGGGTCAGGATTGTATCGGTGATCGGCGGCAAGGCGCCGATAAGGATTTCCTTGAAACGAGCATTGATGGAGATGGGTGGACTAGGGGTGGATGGCTCGGCAGGTTCGACCTCGAGAAAACGTTGGATGTCTAGTCGGTCCCCTGACAAGGTCGCCTCAAAGAGGCCCTCGGGACGGGCGTTTATCACCCCGGCCATCGTGCTATCGCCCAGCACAAGTTGGTTAATAAGGATCCGTTTCAGCACACCGGTGTCGGACTGGAAATCCGCCGCCAGATCGATGCCCAGATCAGCGGCTAACAGGCTGGCGGAATGGAGGCTTTGGACCTGATCGGCCTGCATGTCGAGCAAGAACCGCACCCGTCCAGCGGCGCCTGCCGGCTTGCTCCACTTTAGGGCCGGAATCGCCATGTCGGTATCCCGCAGATCAAGCAACGCCGAAACTTCCGCGTTTCCGTCCGCCAGATTGAGCATCTCGACATCCACCATGACCGGTCCCTCAAGCGTCATGAAGGAGGGTAGCCCCAGGTTGGTGATGGCTGCGTCGTCGAAGATGCCGGTCAGGTGTTTGCGTTGGCGGATGCGAGATCTTTCCGTAAAGACCTCGTCCAGGGTCACATTCGCGGAGGCTCCCGCCAGCAACCCGGTGCCGTTCACCCGCATTCCCTCGCGGGTCAGGTCGAGCGTCAGCACTCCCTCGCTCAGCGCATGGTCGAACGCGACGCCCGGTATGCCGACACCCTCCATGGTGCCGGAGGCGGTGAAATCGACTTGGTTGAGTGTCAGCGAGTGCGTCAAGGGAAAGGCGAAACGGACGCGGGTGTCGGCAAGTCCGGTGACAGTATTCGGCACCAATCCGATCCGCTGGGTCAAGGCGAGCTTTTCGTGATTCAGTACCTCCAGGGCTGTACGAATCGGGCCGCGCGCGCTCACCTCGATCGCCGCCCGCTTTTGACCTGTATCCAGGTCGAGAAACCGGGCGGTGGACTTGCTAAAAATCAGATCGTTCAAACGCCCTGAATCGAATGTGATGTCGAACTTGGTTTGATCGAATTCAGCCCGACCGTTGAGCTGGACAACCGGGGGCAGAGGGCGGAAATAATGTGCGGTAACACCGGTAAAATTGATCCCGCCGCGGAGACGGGTCAGCGCCAGCGATTGTGGGTCGGAAAGGTCGATGCTGGCCGCCAGTTCCACGGTCGCTTTGGGAACCGAGCCGCCTTCCAGATTTTTGATGATCCAGGCTCGAGCGTCGATCCCGAGTCTCGGCGGCCAATAATGTTCCAACTGGCTCCCAGGAAAATTTTCAGTGGAAGCCTGGAAGGTCACCTTGGCGACGCCAAACAAATCTTCAATCGATAGACGGGCGTTGGCGCTCACCTCGCCCTGGCGCACTTGCAGAGCCGAGATGTCGAGGGTTTCCGACGCCGCGTCATAGGCGGCTTGGAGCGTTAGAGCCTGCAACGGAATCGGAGCTGGATAAAGCCCTGGCAAACCCAACGTTCCCTGTTTCGTGGTCAACGTCCCGGATACCTTCAAGAGGGTCGAGGGCGGCTGCAGGGTGAATTCGACCGCCGCGTCCAACGGCGCGCTCCAAGTAATTTGGTCAGCGATCACCGGCGCGGCGCGGGTGATTGACGAGAACGGCAATCCGCCTAATTTGATCGAGCCGGCGACTCGTTCCGGTCCGGTGTCATAATGGAGGTCCAGGTCGACATCGGTAACGGCGCCGTCGATCGAGGCGACGGCGGTGGAATTGAGGCGCAGAGTTCCTTCCCGTCGAGAGATCCTAGCGTTCAAGCCCCGCAACGCCCACATACCGGCTCGTTTGGACCAAGGTAGTTCGATGGTAGCGTCGTTCAGTTCCACCAGCCGCAGATGCGAAAGCCGACTGGGTGCACTATTGGCCGCGTTGCTGGGCGCGGCGAACTCGCGCAGTAGTTCCGAAACCCATGGCTCATCAAAGGGGCCGTGCGTTTCAAGGACCGGGGCCGTTTGCCTGGTCGTAAGGGCCTTGCCAAGACGGATTGTTGGTTGGTTCACGGTAATACGGATCGGCGCGGCAATACCCTCGGCCAACGCTCTTACTGAGAGTCGAACCTGAACCGATGGCGCCTTTGCATAAAGAGCTCCGTCATATCCGGTGAGCTGCACATCGTTGACGGTGACGTCGAAGACGCGCGTCCAGCCCTTCCAGGTCAGAACCGGCTCGCCGATTGTGACATTAATCGGTAATTCAGCCGGGGTTAGCGCGTCCTCGAGCAAACCCCGGGCGAAGTCCAACGAGATAGGACCGGTGGTAAGCCGCCAGCCAAGCGCGAGGATCGCGATTACTGCGCCAGCGACGAGGACGCCAATGATCTCCAGCGCGAGTTTGACGATCTTGGCGGTCACGTGATGGTCCTATTCAGGTTTTGGCATCGGTCAGCCGTCTGTAGCGACAGGTTATACGCATCGGTTAGCACAGGGTGGCGTTCTCGGCGAGGTTCAGTTTACGGATTTGGGGTAACGTGATCCGTGTTGTGCTTGACGGTCCAGTCCACGTTGTCTCAGGTTGGCGCCCTATAAAACATTACCTTGGTGAGGTCAGCGAACGTGTATGCCGAAACTGCCCAAGACTTTCCCGTCGTGGTGGACGAGGCAGCGGCCCGGGTTGGCATGGATCGCTGGATCGAAGGGGCGGAACGGATTCCCGACGAGGTCGAGGCCGCCGCCGCGTGGTCGATTGTAACAAACGCGGCCAGCTTGGCGGCCCTGCGCGGGTTTTTCGCCTGCAGCCCGTTCCTAACGCGGTTATTGCTGAGAGATCAGGTTATCGCCACGCGGATACTGACGATAGGGCCCGAGGTCGTTCTTGGCCAAGTGATGGCTGATCTGGATGCCATAGATCCGGTCAAGATGAAGACGGCGCACCTTATGACCGTGCTGCGAGCGGCGAAACGGCATGTCGCATTGGCGATCGCGGTGGCCGATACGCTGGGTACCTGGGACTTGGAGCCTGTGGTCATTGGTCTGAGTGACTTCGCCGACCGAGCGATTGGGCTCGCGTGGCGCCATGCGCTGGCTGATCAGCAGCAACGCGGCAAACTACCTTGCGCCGACCCGGAGGACCCCGTGGCAGGGTCCGGCCTCGTCTGCCTGGCCATGGGCAAGCTCGGCGCGCGCGAGCTGAACTACTCCAGCGATATCGATTTGGTCGTCTTTTATGACGATGAACTGCCGCTTTATCGGGACGTCGAGGAGCTGCAGCGGGCGTTTGTGCAGGCGGCGAGACTGGTGGTCAAATTGTTGGAGGAGCGCACGTCCGACGGTTACGTATTTCGAACGGACCTGCGCTTGCGGCCGGATGCCAGCGCGACCCCGCTTGCGGTTTCGGTCAGTGCTGCCGAGGTTTATTATGAGAGCCTTGGGCAGAATTGGGAACGAGCGGCGTATATCCGTGCGCGGGCAGTCGGCTGTGATTTCGACGCTGCGCGCGCTTTCTTCGAGCGAATGCGACCATTCATCTGGCGTCGCCATCTCGATTTTGCGGCGATCCGGGATATTCATTCAATCAAGCGACAGATCATCGCGCATCGCGGCGGCGCGACGATCGCGGTGGAGGGACATAACCTGAAGCTTGGCCGCGGCGGCATCCGTGAGATCGAATTTTTCGTCCAGACCCAGCAATTGATCTGGGGTGGACGCGACGCCAGGCAGCGCCAGCCGCGGACTGCCGATGCGATGGCGGCGCTGGTCGAGGCCGGTCGGGTGGCGCCTGACGTGGCGCGGGTCCTGTTGGAGGCTTATGGCTATTTGCGCAAGATCGAGCACCGCTTGCAGATGGTGGCGGACGCACAGACCCATGACATGCCGGATACCGCCGAAGGAATGACCCGTATCGCCGGGTTTCTGGGATTAGAGGATGTGGATGATCTACGCCGCGCGCTGTTGCATCATTTGTCCACGGTCGCTCGTCATTACGGTGCATTGTTTGAGGAGGACGCCCCGTTGACGGCGCTTGGAAGCGTGGATGGAAGCTTGGTCTTCACCGGCGTGGAGAACGACCCCGAGACATTACGGACCCTCGCTCGGATGGGTTTTCAGGAACCCGATATGGTGAGCGAGCGTCTTCGGGCTTGGCATCATGGTCGCTACCGGGCGACCCGCAGCGAGCGGGCCCGTCAACTGCTGACCGACCTGGCGCCGGCTCTGTTGACCGCGTTCACCGCCACGGCGCAGCCGGATGATGCGTTTCGGCGGTTCGACCGCTTTCTCGAAGTGGTGCCGGCGGGGGTGCAGCTTTTCTCACTGATTTTGGCCAATCCACCGCTTTTGGGAGTGATCGCCGACATTATGGGCATGGCGCCCTCGCTGGCCGAGCATCTTGGCCTCAATCCGTCCCTGTTCGAGGGTGTGTTGACCCATGATCTGACGGTCGGCTTGCCAGGAGCGGAAGACCTGACCGCCGAATTGAACGGTGAATTGGGCTTGGAGGCCTCCTACGAGGAGGTGCTGGATACCGCCCGGCGCTGGATCAATGACCGGAGCTTTCAAGTTGGTGTTCAGGCGTTGCGCGGGCAAATCGGCACCAAACGGTCCGGGCGGACCATGTCGAATATCGTCGATGCGGCGATCCGGTGTCTTTTGCCCCGGGTGGAGGAGGAATTCGCCCGGCGTCATGGCCGGATGCCGGGTACCGGGATTCCCGCCCTCGCGGTGATCTCCATGGGCAAGCTTGGTGGTCGGGAACTTTCGGCGGGATCGGATTTGGATTTGGTATTCCTGCATGATGGTCCGTTGGATCAGGAGTCGGATGGCGAAAAGCCTCTGGGCGGAAACCATTATTTCATTCGGTTGGGCCAGAGATTGATCGCCGCGCTTACCACCAAGACGGCGGCAGGCGGATTGTTCGAGGTCGACATGAGGTTACGGCCCAATGGCAACAAGGCCCCGGTCGCGGCGAGTCTTGAAGGATTTCGCAAATACCACGCGGAATCGTCCTGGACTTGGGAGCACATGGCCCTGAATCGGGCCCGGGTGATAGCTGGAATGCCAGAACTAGCCGATCGGATCAATGCGGAAATTCGAGCGATTTTGTGCCAGCCGCGGGATGCGGAGGCATTGCGGGGGGATGTTTCGATCATGCGTCAGCGCATGGCGGTCAGCCATGTCGCGACATCGCCCTGGCAATTGAAGCATTGGCGCGGAGGGCTCGTCGACGCGGAATTCATCGTGCAGTTTCTACAGCTCAAGCACGCTTGTGAGCATCCTGATGTAATCGAAGCAAATACCGTGTTAGCCTGTGGAAAACTGGCGGCGGTCGGCGCGCTGGACGAGGTGGACGCGACGGTTCTTGCCGACGCCGTGCGACTGTTCCGTAACATTCAGGGGCTGCTCCGTCTGACCGTCGATGATGCGTTTGATCCACTGAGCGCACCGGAATCGCTTAAGGCTCGGTTGATCCAGGTAGGTGGCGCGGTTGACTTCACCGCATTGGAAGCAAAGATCATCGAAACTGGCGGCTGCGTGACCGAATTATTCGAGCGGATCGTTGACACACCGGTTCGATAACCCACCTGAACAGAAACCTGCAAAACAACACCATCCGCCACGTCAGATCGATACAGGAGAACAACCATGACGCTTGCCATTGGCGACCAGGCCCCGGACTTCACCATGGCTACGGATGGTGGCGGTGAGGTTTCGCTGGTTGGTTTGAAGGGTAAAAGCGTGATTTTGTATTTTTATCCGAAAGATGACACGCCTGGTTGTACGAAAGAGGCCTGCGGGTTCCGCGATGCATTGCCGGATTTCTCGGGCCTCAACGCCGAGATCATTGGTGTGTCGAAGGACCCCGTGGCTAAGCACGACAAGTTCAAGACAAAATATGATCTGCCCTTCACGCTTGGCGCGGATGCCGACGGCTCGGTCTGCGAGGCCTATGATACCTGGGTGGAAAAATCCCTGTATGGTCGAAAATACATGGGGATAGAGCGCGCGACCTTTCTGATCGATGGGGCCGGCGTTCTGCGGGCGATTTGGCGCAAAGTTAAGGTGAAGGGCCACGTCGAGGCGGTCCTGGCCACGACCAAGGGTCTGTGAGGTGGCGGCACCACCACCATTTCCACCACGGCTCCCCGAAGACGTCGCCCACGTGTTGGAGCGACTTACTCCTTCGGGAATCCCGGGAGGCGCGGCGACTGTTGAGCGCTCTCGGCCTCTATTGTGATGGGGTGATCTTCGCCATTGTCTCGAAGGAACAGATCTATTTGAAGGTTGACGATGAGTCGCGCCCGACCTTCGAAGCCAAGGGGATGGAACCGTTTCGACCCAGGGCCAGAAAATCCACCGGAATGCCCTATTTCACCTTGGCGGACCCATCGTATGATGATGACGCGTTGCGGTCATGGGCCCGGTTGGCGATCAATGCCGGGTTGGGCGACTAGGCGCGAAAGATTGGGAAAAAGCATTGCGCGACGAAGGGTTAAAACCGGTTTATGGGTTAGGCTTGGGGCCGAGTGGGCCGGAGTTATTCTGCGGAGGTTAAGCCGTGCGACAGCAGACGCTCGATATCGACGACGTCGTAGAGCACGCCGCCCTCCCCGGGATCGACCAGGGTAAACGCACCGTCGAGTGTGGCGTCGATTCTGGTAAACTCTCTGGTCACCTGGCGGCAGACGCCACAGGGGCTGTGTTCGAAGAACGGACCGCCCAGGGAATCGGCAGTTGAAACGACAAGATATTTAATCCGGCGAAAGCCTTTGGCGACGGCGCCGAAAAGCGCGTTGCGTTCGTCGCAGACGGTGACGCCGTACGAGCTGTTCCTCGACATTGGCGCCACAAAGAACCGTGCCTGACGGGGCGTCGGCTATGGCCACGGCGCTCCTTGCTTTGGTCAGTAATTCACTAAGTAGTTCCGCATCAATCGTGACATGTTTTCCAGGATTCGGATGTCCGGCATCCGCACGGCTCCGGCCGGGGTGCCGGTGATGTGATCCGGCACCTCGATCGCCGGTACGGCGAATGTGGCCGTCTCACCCATAGCCCAACTCCTAGTTCTTGCCGTAGACCGTTCGCGGGTCAAAAACCTTCTCGGTCTCGGCGAATGAAAGCCCTGGGCTCTCCGCCGCGACGACCCCACCTAAGGCAATTGATCGATAGAAGCAGGATTGATAGCCGGCATGGCAAGCCGCGCCGACCTGTTCCACCGTCATCCATAGGGCATCCTGGTCGCAGTCGATTCGCAGGTCGATCACCTTTTGAACGTGGCCGCTGGTTGCTCCCTTGCGCCAAAGCTCGCCGCGTGACCGGCTCCAATAATGCGCCTCGCCGGTCTCGATCGTGCGGGCTAATGCGTCGGCGTTCATATAGGCGAACATCAAAACCGCGCCGCCCTTTTCGTTGGTCACAACGCAGGGCAGCAAGCCGTCTCTATCGAATTTTGGAGCGAGGATCCTGCTTTCTTCGATCTCCTGGGTCGATCCACGAACTCCGAAGAGGCTATCGGTGTGGCTGCTGAGTGTGCTCACGGCTGACCTCCGCCTTGTTATCCCAGACTTGCCAACACTGGTGTCCGGTAGAATCTCACCCGTCGTCCTAGCGAACGGTAGGACCTACACCTGAGCACGTTCCTTATAACCTATGGGCGAAAATTAGGAGTAATATATCGCCATTTTCCGGTATCATGGGCCATTCGCGCCATCGGATAACCTCAGGCTTCGGCCCTGCCGTTCGTGAGAGCGGCGGATGAAATTCGTTGAAAGAGAGGGTTCTCTGGTTCTTTCTGAACCACGCCTAAGCGATTGATATTTGGTAGCGGTCCGAGCCTGGTAAAGTATCTGGTTTTGCCATTTTCTTTGCCTGTCGCGCCGCATATAGGATCTAGGCAAGCAAAATGCCAGGG
>Ga0209402_10000321_pt1 | contig 60196 bp, 33 predicted proteins | sample ArcticOcean_MG_C_3_FD_187437 | JGI IMG/M metagenome (GOLD analysis project Ga0209402, IMG submission 187437) | Marine microbial communities from western Arctic Ocean - ArcticOcean_MG_CB8_126 (SPAdes) (version 2) | ecosystem: Environmental > Aquatic > Marine > Oceanic | place: Arctic Ocean... | reverse complement strand
CTAAACCGTAGCGTCGCCCTCCTGTTGTTGGAGTCACATGGACGGTCAGGTAATAGCTGGTGACGTTGTCGGGTGGGATGGCATTGGGGTCCGGGGCGATCGGTTGAATTGCACTGCGGAAGGTGTCAGTAGAGATCCCCAGGGTTGCCGAACGGCGGAAGGACCCGCGGTCATCAAACAGCCTCTCCGTGGTTACGCCGATAGAGAAATCAAGGTATTCCCCACTATTGTCAATGTCCGCTTCGGCATTGATGACGAGCTGGGCGTCGAAATCAATTTCATTTCCCGATACCGGAAAATCGAAGGACAGCGTATTGCCGGTATACACATGGTTCTGCGTCAGGCTGGTTCCCGTGTAGGTGATCGGTTCAGGAGGTTCGCGTGCACTCCAGGGCCGATCGATGGTCAACTGCAACCGGTCCGTTGTGCCGGCCGGGACAGTCACGGAGGTGATCAGGCGACTTTGCCCGACCCCGCTGCCGCTGACGATCTGGATGTTGCGACCAAGAGTCTCCTGCGGGTCGATGTCCTGCGGCCGCGGGATCGTCATGTGGTTTGTGGAGATGCGGGCATTAAGGACATCAATCGCATTGACCAGTTGATCGGTGTCTGCAAGCTCCAGTTCTGTGTCGTTGATGACCTGGCCAATCTGATAGAAACCGTCGTTGCGTCCTGAATCAGCAATTTCGATAAATCCACCTGCCAGGAAACCGTCGTCACTCCAGCTGCCAATGTTTCGTTCGATCCTGTCAGGTCCGTCCGGGACCTCATCAAAGGTAAGGTCGACGAGAATGTTGATCGCCACATTGGCCACTTCTGTTGCGTCGGTAATCACGGCATCCGTGGAGAGTGTCAGGGTGCTCGCCGTCACCGCCTGCAACTGGTAGGTGCCATTGTGATTGTCGCTGTTAGAGATGTCGATCCAGCTGTCGTCGATGAAACCGTCTTCAATCCAGCTGCCTCCTGGATCCTCTCGCGTGATGCTTGGGGCTGCCCCGTCATTGTCGTCAAAGTCGAGGCTGGAATAACTGATGGCGTCTTGCTGGGTCAGGCCACCCACTTCGATTGGATTGCCGTCAAAGCTTACCGTGCCGGCCTGGATGACGTGATTGATCATGCCGGAGCGAGGCCCCTCGTAGGCGTCATCGTCCATGTCAAAGGCAATGTTGCTGGCCCCCGACCCATCACCAAGTTCGGGACGGGTGAAGATGGCCGAATTATCTTCCAGGATGTGCGCGTCGGCGGCGATCTGGACTGTTTGTGGGATATACCAGTTCAGGGGGGTGAATCTCAGTGTCAGGCCCGTACCGTTTGCCGTCACCGCTGCTTCGGGCGCAGTGCTTGAAAGACGGAATGCCTGGGCTCTTTTCTCCCGATCAACCGGGGCGGGTACAGGAGCCAGGGCCTGGACAAAGACGTCGGTCATCGGTGGACGGGTCAGGAAAACCGTGTAAGAGTCCCCCTCGCTTTGACCCTCGGTGATGATGCTCGAACCGATCGTTTCGCGCAGGACAATCGCCGGTTCATCATTGTCGGCAACATTAGCGGAGAGTCCAAAGATGCTCTGTCCGTCGAACAGGGAATCCGTGCTCTCAATACTATGGGTGACAATTCCGCTGTGTCCGAGCAAGTCGTTGCTGACAACCGGTGGGGTATCCCCGGACATGTTAAACGTGTCCTCTCCCAGTCCACCAAAGATCTCCGTGAGAAACGTCTCCTTGGTACTCTGGACAAAGAACCGGTCATTCCCCTCGGCACCGTCAATGCGCAGTATCTCAATATTGACAAAGTTGATCGTCAGGCCGGCTCCGAACACCCCGTTTTCGGTGATCACGAAGTCGTCTCCAAATTCCGTCCCCACCACGACCAGCGTGTCCGTGCCGTCACCGCCGTTGATGTTCACGGGGGCGTTAATGGCATACTGTACGAGATCGGCACCGGCCCCGCCGGTGACATCGGTGCGTTCTCGCTGGGGTTCCTGGGACCCGACCAGTGCAAACGCGCGGACCTCGAAGATGTCATCTCCCTGGTCTCCATTCAGCGTCAGTACGGCGCGGTTGTGATAGACGACGAAATTGTCTTCGCCCAAGCCGCCGTTGATGGTCATCGGGGAACTGATCCCGTTGGAGAGATAACCTCGCGTGGTCTGGATGGTTGCGAACTGGTCCTGGAAAGCAATCCGGGCGTTCACCTCGGTTCGGGCCGTACGGAAAAGTTGTCCAACCTGGAATCGGTCGTCACCCGTTTCGCCGTTCAGGGTGACTTCCGAGGCGGTGTCGTCCGAGGCAAAGTAATCATCTCCAGCCCCCCCGTTAACGACAATTCTTTCCACACCGCGGTAGTCGATCCGCTCGATATCTCCCACTCCTGTTTTCAGGACCTGGGGATCACCGGTGACCGTTGTCTTGGTTACCTTCACGAGGGCGACAAAGGCGATAGAGCCATCCGAGTTGGTTCGCAGCAGGAATTCATCGGCAAATATTGTTCCGCTGGTGTAGAAGAGGTCAATGCCACTCAGGCCGCCAGTGTCATTGACCGTTACCAGCGATGGATTGCTTCCCCCCTGGAAGGTGATTCGGTAGGTGTCATTTCCATCATTGCCATCAAGGTAATCATCTCCCTTGGTCGCGAAAATGGCATCATCCCCGGGGCCAGCCATGATCTGGTCTGAACCGATGCCACCATCGAGCACATCGATGCCGCCGTTTCCGAACAGCTTGTCCGCTTCTCCCTGCCCGAGCAGCGTGTCGTTACCATCATCGGCACGATCGGTGGGACTTGCTTCCTGGCGGCCGCCTGGCACAGTGATCATCGTGCCACTGTCACCGAACAGGAAGTCGGCTCCGGCACCTCCCTGGAGTTCATCGTTTCCAGGGCCGCCCTGCATGATATCGGAACCATCCCCACCCAGTAGAAGGTCGTCTCCCAGGCCGCCATCGAGCAGGTCGGCCACGCCGCCGGCAGGTGCCGAGGCACGGAAGATCGAGTAATTCGTAGTGGTCCAGCTCGCATTCGTGCTGGAGGCTTCCAGCGTCAGCTCTGTTTCACTGGGGACTGTCAGGATTCGTGAGAACTCTTGTGTCACGCGATTGCGAACGAAGTCGCCGGTCCGAACCCCGTTTGTCTGGAAGCTGGCTGCGGAATCGGTGAGTACCGTAGCCGAGCCTCCCGTGGAGGTGTTCTTGGCCACGATTTCGGTCAGCATTCCCTTGTCGCCAAACAGGATATCCGAATCGCCATTCCCCTGGATGTCGTCAGGGCCGCTGTTACCGATCACGGTGTCACGACCATCGCCGCCGTACAGGATGTCAGGTCCTGCGGTGCCGATCAGGATGTCATTGCCGGCGCCACCAAACAGCGTGTCACCGGCAGAGGCTTCCAGGGCGGACTCGGTTTGCTTGGCACCGTCCAATTCCAGCGGCAGCAGGTTCGCGACCAGTTGAAAAGCGGTGTCTGGTTCAAGACGACTGGGGACGCCTGCAATTGGATAAGCGATCTCCTCGTCGAAAAGGAGATCGGCGCCGCCTCCGATCAGGAGGTCATTTCCGTCGTTGCCATAGAGAATATCTTTTTCGCCACCGCCGAAGAGGATGTCATCGCCATCTCCCCCGTGGAGTATGTCGCCATCGTCGCTGTTCTTGCGGATGCCGGCAGCGAGGGAATATCTCGCCAGCTCACCATTGTCACCAAAAATGAGATCCGGCCCGGCAAGCGAGTAGATGCTATCCTTGCCGGGACCTCCGAAAATCAGGTCGGCACCTCCCGTTCCATAAATCGTGTCGTCCCCTTCCTGGCCCCTGAAAATGTTAAACACGTTGGTGATCCCCAGCGTGTTCGCGCCGGCACCCAGTACGACGTCATCCCCCACACCAAGATCAATCACGAGCTGGATTCCGGGGGCATTGAAATTACTAAGATCGAAACGGTCATCCCCCAGTCCGCCATCGATCAAGATTCGATGGTTGGAAGAAACGGTGTAATCCCGGACGAACGTAGTTGCATCCGATCCCAGTGCATTATCGAGTGCCCGGAAGCTGACTGTCGCCACGCCGTTTGACGAGGTCGCTCTAATTTCAATGTTTTCCGCCACATCGGTGGCAATTCCCAGAAGCCGCTGCTCGGCAAACTTCCCTGTATGGACCAGCAGGTCCCCGTCATCCAGTTCGGTGGCGAAGATGGGAGGTCGGAAGAAGTCGATCGAGTAATCGAGCAGCGTCACTGGGCCGTAGATGGGGAACTCGAAGGAGGCGGTAAAGAAAAGGAAGTGTATGTTCAAGTAGGCATCCAGCAACGCATAGACTTCTCCGCGGACGTCAAAAATGGCGAGGGGTGCGAGGGCGGCGCCTGCCCCTGGAGCATAGGTCTGGTTGGTAAAGTTACCGATCAGCTCGCTGACTCGTACCTTGCCATCCCGGTTGGGGTCGAACAGGTCAAACTCGATCCTGAAACCGAGCGAGGCACGAACTCCGGCACTGGCAATCCCCAGGTTGAGCTCGGCTGCAGCAGTCAGCGCGGCATTGAAAACCAACTCGGGATCGTCGACACCGTTGGCCTGCGGGCTGTCATCAATATAGAACCCGTCGAGCAGGTAGACGGGATTCCTCGCTCCGGTATCGACGAAACGCTGGATGCCGGAGGTGTCGTAACCGACCGCCGAATCAAATGTAACGCTGGCATTCAGTCCAACCGATACTCCCAGCGGGCCGTAGATGGGGAAAAAACGGGAAAAGTTGAATTCCAGCGTGAGCGGCTTGATATCGTACTGCACGAGCGTGGCAGTTTTTCCCTGCAGGAGACCAAAGATCTGGGAGGGATCCGTCAGGAAGGGGAAACTGAAGGTGCCGTGCTGCTTGAGCAGGGAGGACATGGTCCTCTTGGCCTTGTTGTTCTTGGTTGCTTGTTCTGTGCCGCTGCTGTCATCCGATTGGCTGTCCAGCTCATTTTCTACGCTGCTGGTTGTTGGCGTGGGCGTGTCGAGATCTTCGGGATTTGTATCCGGGTTCGCCAGTGCGGCTGGAGTTGCCGGATTGCTTCCCGATTCTGCGTCGTAGTAAACGAAATCACCAATCGGAATCAGCAGGCTGGCTCCGGCGGAATCCGCGATATCATTGATGAGTGTCACAACCTCGGCAATCTGGCGAATCAGGCGGGTGTCGACCTTCCCATAGGTATCTGCGAGGTCCAGCCAGGTGAAATCCATGAATTGACCGATAATCGGTACCGGTGAGGTGACAAAGTCCACGATCGGCTGCAGAGGCTTGGTGAACTTGGAGACTTCGTCCACGACGGGACCCATCACGTTGGTAAGAAAGTCCCCGACATCCAGCTGAATGTTGTAGATGCCTACTTTCTTCAGGCCGTCGGCGATCGCGTTCGAGATGGGATCCCCGGAATACTTTGCGAGAAAGGGGTTGCTCTCGCTCCCGTCAATTGTCCGCAGGCTGATAAAGGTGCTGTGGCGGCCCAGTTCGCTGAGAGAAACCTCGTCCTCGCTGGCGACTGAACCTTCCGACGTTTCACGCTCTCCAAGTTCCCAGAGCAGTTCCAAGCGACCGAGGATGGAGGGGAAACCGCTTGCGGCGCTTCCGACCAGTTCCTGGTTAATCCCCAGTTCCAGGTCGAGTGTTGTTTCTGCGGTTGCCGCAAGTGCAGGAATAAAACCCATCTGGCCGATTTCGGAGAAAGTCAGTTTTGAGGCATCCTCCAGATCGACGGCGCCTTGTTCAAAAATATCGACCACGAAGGTTGCAGCCAGTTGCGTCGGGAGGGTTGTTCCTTCACCATCCACGCTGTTCGTGGCGTTCAATTCGAGAAAGGCGAGCCGTCCGGTTGCTTCCAGTGAATCGGTGCTGACACTCACATCGAAAACAAGTTCCGGCAACTGCTCCTCCGCTGACCTGTCCTCTTCCCCGATGCGAAGGTAAAAACCATCCGCAAAGCTGAGCCCGAACACCAGGTGGAACTGCCAGCGGATGTCGACGTCAATATCCCCTTCCGTCTCCAGCCCGATGCCGGGAATCCCCAGGTCGAAGTTGATCCCGAAGGATTCATCTACAAGATTCCCCTCCAGCGTCATGTCCCATTCGATAAAGACGTCATTCATGTTCACGTCCGGCGAATCGTCACTGGGAGTCAGGTAGTGTTCCAGCGTCTCCGCTTCCAGTTCGATCGCTTCCGAGATGCTGCCCTCAAGAAGTCCGGCTCCCTCCGGCCCCAGCAGGTCGTAGAGCAGCAGTGAAACCACGTTCTTTTCCGGGGAGGCAAAGTCGATCGCCAGATTCTGGGCTGTTTCAACACCCTCACGAAGCGGCCCGATCAGGTCCTCGCGGAAATCCGAGATAAAAGAGGCGCCCTTGGAAAGCTGGCCACCGACCAGGGGAATCGTCGTGTTGCCGATGTCCCCTTCCAGGACGTCCTGGACTCCTTCCAGGATCAAGTCCACGCCATCGATGGCCAGGAAGATCTGGTTAAAAATATCCAGCCGGCTGAAATCAAAGCCAGAGACGTATTCCACGACCTGGCTGACATCGATCACGATCTTGTTGTTTTCCAGCAGGTCGTCTGCCTGGGTTTTGACAGCCAGTGCACTGGTACCCGTCAGGGCCGCGAGATCTCCACTGGGCGTGAACGTTCCGTCGTCATCGGAGCCACCGATGACGATATTCCCGATGTAATTGGTGTCTGTCGGGAAAAAGACCGGCAGCGTTCCGGAAATGCTCCCACCAAGACTCACCTCGGTGGTGGAGGTGTCCTCTGTGTTCAGGGCGGTTAGCAGCGAGGCGAATGTGGCTGCATCGGCCGGCACACTGGCTGGCAGATTGGAGTCATTGAAGACTGTTTCAGCAAATCCGACTCTCCCGGTGGCCGCAATGCGGATTTCCGATGAGTGCTGGTCATTACTGGCAATCGCCAGGGCAAGTGGCCCGAGGCCGGCCCGGAATGCCAGGTCCTCGCCGGCAACCTCGACCTTGGCCTCCAGGCCGGTCGTATCATAGATGTAGAGTGGGAGGCTCACGCTGTCATCGCTCACATCTCTCAGGTCGATTCCCAGCGAGAGGGTCATCAGCATGGCTCCCTGGGCGACCAGGTTGGCCGAGCCGGTTATTTCCAGGATGCTCTCCTCCTCATCCCCATCCCCAAGAAGGGCAGAGAAAACGCCACTGCCGAATTCGATGTCCGGTATCCGGATGTCGAGTTCCTTGCTGATCGTGGCACCCAGGGTGAAATCGATTTTCAGCACGCCCTCACTGTAAGTCAGGTCGACAACGTCATTCCCCGCCAGCTGGGCCAGTCCCCCCGAGTCATATTCCACCGATGCCGACATGTCTTCCGTGTTGAGGAGGGTCACCTGTGTCGGCTGCCCGTTCACGGTTTCGACCGTGAAGGTCTTTCCGTTGAGCAGCGAGTTGCTCTCGTCATCCAGGAGTCCGTCGACACCATCGATCGAGAGCTGCATCCCGCTGAGCAGCTCATGGTCCTGGTCAAACGTCACAACAAACGGTCCCGTGGCCGGTGCGGTGACCGCTTCGATGACCTTGGGCGGCCGGGGGTTTTCCTGCCCCAGGAACGTGTAGACATCGTTCAGGTCGGTGAGGTTGATTCCGATCGCCTCGTTAATCTTGTCCTCGAGGGTTTGCAGGGTGCCACTCGGGTTCTTCTCGACTTCCTCGACAGCAGTATTAAATCGTTCCACGTAACCAAGCAGGTCATTCAGGCTGACGTCGACCAGGGGAAGGTCACTGTCCAGGAAGGTAAAGGACTCGAATTCGCCAAGAAAATCAGAGAGCTGTCTCAGGCCGCCCAGAATCTGGGAGAAGCTGATCTCACTGAAGTTCGGTAACTGCAGGCCGGTGAGACCTGATGTGTCGAACGTGACCGCGGGTCTGAGGGCCACGTCTCGGATGTTTTCCAGTTCTTCCTGCGTGGGAAGAGTGAAATCGTTACCAGCTTCATCCGTGGAGGAGACGCTGACGGTGGTGATGTCGTTATTGTGGCTGACGGTACTGATCCGGACGTTCACAGGAGCATTGTCCGTGGTGTCACGGAACTGGAGTTGCAGTGTCTCGGGGTTGCCTGTTGGTCCGCTGGCCGTGAGTAAGTTGGTGAACCTGTTGCCTGGGTCATCAAGCGTGAAAGTTGTGGCAGAGATGTGCTGGTAGTTGGCCTGGAGAAAACGGGTCTCGATGAAGGGATCGCCGATCGTGACCACGTTGAAGTTTGCACTCGGCGGTGTGGCGCCGAGCAGCTCACCGGCCATGCTGGTAAAGTCCGTGGAGCCGGCACGCAGTTGCAGCTCCAGATCAAAACCACCGTAGTTGGGGAGTGATCCCGCACCCTCCGGCAGGGCGGGAGGGGCGGGTGTGAGCAGCGGTGGTGCGAGCAGGCCCTCCGCACCCACGAGCTGGCTTCCCGGGTCGTCGCTGCTGAGGATGTCACTTATCGAAGCGAATGTGAGCTGATCGTTGTTGATTTCAGCGTGGTTGAGGTTCAGGCCAAGTTCCAGTTCCAGGCCGGTTGCAGCCTGGCCGGTGAGCTGGGCGCCCACGAAACCAAAGTCGGCGCTCAGGTTTACCCCTGTTTGCAGGGTGGCCTGGCCGGAATTCGTGCCCTCCGGTGGCAGGGTTCCCGGGTTCGCCAGGATCAATCCAGTAATCCTCTCTTCTGCATCTTGCTTGACGCCCGTGATTTCGTAGGCCGCGGAGGAAAAGCCATTGACGTTGGAAAAACTGAGAGAGAGACCAACCACCTGCTCGGTGAAAATCTGGTCTGCGGTGATGTAAATTTCACCGTTATTGGACTGGTGGACCGTGATACCGGTGATCAGGCGACCGGCGCTGACATCCGCCGTGGCATGCAGTATCCGGTCGAGTGTCCTTGAGGAGGATGCGGGATCGTAACCGGTGATAAACAGACGATCCGCGATGGTTGTTCCCTGGATGGCAGCTCCCTCGAATTTGCCGTCCGGGATGTCGTCTTTATCAATTGGGTTCTTGTCAAAACCGATCAGTCCGAGCTGGACCCCCGCGAGGGAACCGTTGACCGCATCGATGCGGAACGTGCCCGTGCTGGTCGACTTGTTCTGGAAGACACCCAGTCCGCTTTCAGGGGTCAGGTATTCCACCACGGCGCCATTCTGGTCTAGTACGGACTCCACGGCACGACCACGGATAGTGATCGTGTTGGAGTCGAGCCGCTCGGCAATCTCGTAAAGACCGGGTCGGAAACCAGTCGCCTCCTCCAGGAGAAGGTGGAGCTGGGGTGTGCCAAGACTCGCGTTCAGGTCATCCGACGTGATACCACCGAAAAGGCTGTCGGTGGCCACGATCGTGGTGAGGCCGTCGGAAAAATCGGTCGCGTGAAGGTTGGCCGCGGTCGTCCACCCCCCCTCGCTCGTCAGGTCCAGCAGCAGCAGTCCCCGGGCGGCCTCGTCTGCAGGAGTGTCAGCTTGATCAGTGAGATAGGTGACATAAAGGTCGCCAGGCACCCGGGGGGGCCCTGGAGCAGTTCCCCCCGTTCCTTCGACCAGCTGATCGATGACATCGCCGATGTTGTTGGCGTCGTCAAGCGTGATGTAATGGACCTCTTGACCGGAGAGCGTGATCTTGAGATCGGACCTGAGATCAAGGCCGGTAACGGAATCAGGCAGAGTGCCCGTGATTCCCAGGTCCGCCGCCGAGCCTGCGCCCGTTACGGCAAAGGTCGACGTCGAGGGTGCCTCCAGGGTGAAAAGGAGCTTACCCGTCGTGGAACTGACAACCATCTCGAATCCCAGAGAGACTGTTCCCCCGTCCCCATAGGCACTTAATCCCGTGCCATCCAGGGAGTTGCCATCCAGTTCCCCCAGGGTAAGCGTCGTACCGTTAATGGCCGTGATCCGGAAGATTCTGCCGTTCTCGTCTGTGTCGTTCAGTTCCTCCATTCCCGTCACGTTCGCGATCTTGACCGGCATCCCGACCTGGAACTCGCTTAGCTCCGCGAGCGTGACTTCAACCGGGTTCGCCTGCGTTATCCCGGTGATCGGGCGGCGGTAATTCTCGAACTCGGCATCAATCGCCAGCTGAACGTCGGCACTGAGATCCAGCACATTCCGGTTTCCGGACGTCCCTGTCTGTGGATTGGGGACCGTGCTGGTCTGCGCGACGATGACATCAATCGGGAAAAGTTGTGAGTCGAGCGAGAGTTCGAGTGTGAACTCCTGGTCACTTCCCAGCTGCCCCACTTTTTTGGGAAATGGTCCGCCTTCGACAAGCTGCGAGATCCCGTTATCCCCAAGGAATGATGCCCCGCTGGCCTGCAGTCCCAGTTCGCGGAAAGCGGCGTTGCCGCTCTCGGTAGTGACCGTGAAAGGGTGCTGGCTGGAGAGCTGGAGTATGTCGTCCAGCTCGATTGCCTCGACGACCTGCGGATTCAACGCGTTCGCTAATGCATTGTTCAGCTGCCCGAGAAGGTCTGACACCTCGGTGTTTGATTCTGTTGCAATCGCTTCCAGCGTGACAGCAACGGCGGGGCTGTTACCGATCGCGATCTGGAAGGCAACATCATTTTCAAGCTGGCCAAAAATCGTTCGCGGGGTCTCCTGGGCCGTGACTGCCGGGCTCTGTTTGACGGTGACCTCGAGGTCCTCAAGGGTTGTCTGGTCGGTGAGCTCGTTTCCAGTGATCTCCCCAAGGTCATAGCCCAGTGCCAGGTCGATACCACCGCTTGCCGTGATAACAAGGCGTGTCTCGCTTGTGATCTCACCCAGCGGCGAAAGGTCAATTTCGAAGTCGGCTGGCAATTCGATTGCCGGGACAGCCAGTTCTCCGGTGGAGATATTCAGCAGCAGCTTGTTGTCTGCGAAGGTCACGTCATCAACGATGCTGAAAGAGCCGGCTTCGTTGGCAAAGATCTGTGCCAGCCGTTCGGCAAGTTGCTGCAGGGAAGTAAAGGTCGGGGTTCCACTTGCATCGACGAGCTTGGGCGTGTCATCCCCCAGGCCCGTGTTGTTACCAGCGTCGTCCTCCGTGACAGTAAATGTCACGTTGTCCTCAAGACCTTCCACGCTCAGGGTGACGGAAAAGTCGGCTGTCACTTCGCCATCCACCGCGGAAATGTCCGCGATGGCCGCCCTACCGTCATTGCCAACAACGCTCTCCCAGTTCCCTGAAGCGAGAGTAGCGGGAAGGGGGGCTTCTATACTGAAATCCCCTATTGCTGAATCAATTGCAAACAGCGTAAACGTCTCCCCATTGCCCACGGCCCGCAGGGAATCCGCCAGGTCGGCACGTGCCAGGGCGTTGTTGATATCGGTTACCAGCCGGTCGGTACTGTCCTTGGTCTGGTCCGCTCCCGTACTAAACAGCAGCGATTCTGAAAGGATGCCTGCCAGGTCCAGGACTTTATCCAGGCCACCTTTTACGAAGGGGATGCTGATCGAGGAGAGCGTTTCTCCCTTGCGAATCTCGTCCAGCCAGCTGGCAATGTTCCCGATCGAGCTGACGATATCGGCGGGAGTCAGGTTGGTAAAACCGGAGAAAAGGTCGTTGAAATTTGTATTGACCACGACCGAGGGGCTCAGCGGGTTGCCACTGACCTGGATCGAGCCCGTTCCGGCGACAATCTCCGTGTCCGGGTTTGCCGGGTCCAGAGGATTGGCCGCGCTCGCCACGACCGTGAACTGGAAATCGAGTTCCGGGTCGGCGGTCCCTGTCGAGTCGGTCAGGGAGACATTGGCTGGATTGAAAACGGGTCCCCCGCTGCTGCCAAGCCCACTGGTATCGAGCAGGATGCCGACGTCCAGTGTGGTGTGATCGATGCTGGCGTCAGCGCGAAGAAAACCAATCGTCAAGCCAATACTATCACCCGGAACTGCCGCCAATTCGAGCCCGGCCAGCAGGCTGGAGAGGCTGGCCGATATTCCAGTGCCGCTCAGTGGGGTGGCCACGACAAACTCGGCGTTCAGGCTGGAAGTTGTATCCAGCTTGGAAGCCGAGTCGAAGGTAAGCCCGAGCCCGGCAGCTTCGACCCCAAAATCGAGTGCCAGGTTACTTGTCCGGGTCACGGAGGTGGAAAAGGGGAACTCGATTTGCGGAGGAGTTGTGGTCAGGTTGATGAGTGGCGCATCGAGCTGGAGCGTAATCGTGGCCTCTCCGAGTCCGCGAGGGATCGTGCTGGCATTGGAGAGACTCAGTGGTGTCCCGGGGAACTTGAGCAGGGTCTGGGCCGATCCTGTACCGGAGACCTGGAAGTCATTCACCTGGCCATCCTCCAGGACAAACGCCAGTCGCTCGAGGGACCCCCGGGAGACAGCATTGACTTTCCCCTGGGTCAGCGGCAGTGCCTGGAGGCCGGCGTTGAGAGCGGCGACCAGGTCGTCTGTATCGTAAGTGCCGCTGGACAGGCCACTGATCACGCTCAGGTCGGAGTCGCCATCTCCGTTAAAATCTGCAGCTTCGACCGGTGTAAGGTTTGAAGCATCGCCGTTGACGATCACCCTGGCCACTTCATCGTCGAGGAAAAACAGGAAATTGTAGTCGGCGTCATTCGCGTTTGAACCGGCCGGAAGGGAGATCGGTGCCAGTAATGCCGCTCCCAGGTGATCCAGTGCCAGGGGACTGTTCGGTGAGGTCGGGAAATGTCCTTCAACGGTATCGACAATGTTCTTGGAGGTGATTGTCGCGGAGGCCGTGGCGAGGTAGTCGTCAATCGTGAATCGCAGTTCATCGAAAAGTTCCCGGACGCCGATGGCGTCGGCGACGGACGTTCCCACCCCGGAGATAGGCAGGGCGGCGTTACCGGATTCTTCCAGGTCAGTGGCAAAGTTGACGAGAGAATCAAGCCCGCCGGAGAGCGTTGTCGCGATGGGCTCGGAATTGATTCCCAGTAATGTGATATTCATGTTCACGATACTGGGGAAGCTATCGAAATCAGTCTCCTGGATAGTGAGGGTGTTGCTGTCCTGGGATATTTCAAAAGGACTGGTTGCTTCAACGGTGAGGTTGTTTGTACCCAGGGCCTGGAAATCCAGGGTGTTACTTGGCTGGGAGGTGGTGTCGGTCAGGGTGACGTCATCGCCCCAATCGGATCCCGGATAGAAAATATCTGCTCCAGGGCCACCCCTGATGGTGACGGGGGTGGCGGAAAGAGATGTGAAGTTTACCGTGTCTCCACCGCTGCCGAGCTGGACGACGAGTTGATTGCCGGCCGAGGGGGAGGTCAGGGTGGTGGGGTCGAACTGGGGGCTCACTGTCTGGTCGGTGAGAACGATGCTTCCGGTGGAACCATCCAGGAGAATGTCGGTTGATGCGGGAGGGATGACGTAGAGGGGGCTGTTGGCATTGCCGGTGTTGGGGAGTACAGCAAGCGTCGAGGGGAACTCCCCTTCTCCCTGGATCAAGGGTTTTGTTTCCAGCTCGCCGTAAGCGTATTCCAGGGTCCAGTCGCCCCCGGCCAGGATGTGGCCGCTGGCATTGGTTGAGGCGGTGACATCGGCAGAGGTAGAAGTGGCAATGTCTGCAAGGAGTGCCTTCCCCTTGGGGCTGCCGGCGAGATGACAGCCATAAACCAGGATGTCGGCTCCTGGGGCCAGTGCGCGGCCCCAGGCGGCAAGGTCAGGCTGGTAGGTGTTGTGGAGGTTGTCGGCAGTGAGCTGGCTATTGCCGAGGGAAAGGGAACCGGGGCTGGCATGGCTGAAGAGGTGAATGGCGGACAGCTGGGAATAATGCGAAAGGTGTTCTGTGATCTGCGTGACGCCGTCACGTGTCGTGTTGACCCAGACAACATCCAGGGGAGTCGTGGCTCTGAAGGATTGGAGCAAAGCTTCCGGCTGGGCAATCCCTCGATCGATGATCACCAGTTCCCGGCCGCCGAAATGCATCGGGACACTCGGAACGGCGGAATTCGTGCCTGTCTGCTGAGGAGGGCCCCGCGCGAAAGGCGCTTCGCGGCGATAGTGGCCGACCGTGGGGGAAAGATCATCTCCGGTGATAGGGTCGCTGGCGGTGTCGCCGGCCGGCGGAGTGGTTGCCTGGCAGTGGGGATTGACGTTGTTTTCGGTGCTCTCCTCGCGGAATTCAATGGAATGGCCAGGCTCGGCCCCCAGTTCGTGGAAGTAGGCATCACTGTCTTGCGGTGTAATCGATCCCTGCAGTTGTTGGATGTCCACCGCATCGTGCGTTTGGGTGACGACAGGAGCGTCTTGTCGCACTTCGGCACCGATGTCGGAGAAAGCTGGCGGGCATGGCCCGGCAACTGCCAGAAGTATTCTCGGCTCCAGGGATTCCACCGTCAGGCGGGAGCGAAAATAGCCGTTCCTCTCAAGAGGGAAGGCTCGGCGGGCAAGCCGGCGTCGATACGATCGCTGACGCATTTTCACGGCGTGCCAATTCCAAGAGGTGTGCACGTCAACCCAAAAGGTAGCCATGCACGTGAGGAAATATCAACTCGGCCGGCACATAAAGCCTTGAAACCAAACGGAATACAGCCGCCGAAAACTTAGCCTAGCAGGCAGGGAATCTTTTGCAATCAGGTCTGGTTTAGAATTGAAAATCCCCGTTCTGACTGCACTTAGGCACTAAAAGGGTCAGCGGTTCTTATCGGGATTTTCTTGAGGAACGATCCTGCAGGTTGGAAAGGTGCGGCCAGAATAGAGAGTGGCTTGTCTGGCGTCTGCGGTTCGTAACTGGAAATAACCTTGTGGAGATCGGGCCGGAGCGACAACCCGTAATCGGACTGGTTGATTGGCTGGAGTGACGAGCGCCGCACCGGCCCCTGTCAGCAGCCTGTTGACGGTGTTGACAACATGACGGTTGTTTTTCAGCGAACCGAAATCGGTTCCAGACATCTCCTGCAGGATTCCTGACAGTCGGAGGAGAGTTTTTTCCGTAAAAGTCCTGGTATATAAGTTTTCCAGCCTGGATGCTGGGTTTCTCGAAGTGGGCTGTCTTTCACGTAGGATTTGTGCAGAACCGAGATCCGCAAAAACCTCATCGACAAGGGTAGGCCTCGTTTCCATTCACTTTCCAATTGATCTCATATTCCCGCTCTTACCAGCTGTTACCTACTAGGTATACAGGATCCTCTGCCGTTGGAAAAGAAGGCGAGGCTGGCTTTGAGAAGATCAATAGTTGAAGGTTGTGCTCAGAAAGAAGCCATCCATCATCACGTCATGATTGGTCTTCGAAAAGACAGCTTCATGAGTGTCATCGAGAAAGACCGTGCGGTCCGAGAGGTTAAACCAGGCGCTGAATTCATAGCCGAGACGAATTTCCACCGCCTCACTATCCCAGCCGATTCCGAGGGCTGCGCTGAAGGCGGGAAGGGCCTGTTCGTAAGAGTCGTTGATGCTGACCAGGATGTCTGCTGCCCCCGACGTGGCGTTGAGATCGGTTTCTTCGAGGAAAACATTGTAGTCCCCGTACATTAACGATCCTTCAGCGTTGCCAAATACATGAAAACCATTGGGGAGAGACCAGATTCCCTCGCCACCCATTCGCAGTCCGAACATCGAAATGTCGACGCTGTTATCGACTTCGCCGGCGTTAAAATCGCGCCCGTCGTAATCAATACTGAACAACTGGTCGTTTTCCGCCCAGCGAATGCCACCAAAGAGGTCAAAAATGGCCCGTTCTCCAGCAACCAGGGAGTGACGCAGTTCCACGTCGAAGATGTTCATGGAAAAGTTGGCCTGCGCCGAAGCAGTCAGGGCCTCTTCGTTAAACTTGGGATGGCTGCGGGTGGCGAAAATATAGGATTGGCCAGGGGGAGCTGCTACCGATGCCGTCGACTCAGCCGTGTAATGACTGAAACTGAAGAGGATCTGCCATTCGTCTTGCATTGCATATGCGACGGATGAACGGAATCCTGAAGACTGTCCAAATTCGACTTCATGGAGTGTGCCGGAGCCGAGGGCCAGGGCCGTCTGGTCTGTGACAATGCCGAAATCCAGGTCGCGGCGGCGAATTTGCCAGTTCAGGTAGTCGACGCTGAAAGTTAGTCTTTTCTGTTTTTCCTTGAGATCCCACTTTTTGTTTTTCAGTGTGTCGTCATCGTTGAAAGTAGCGATGGTGGAAGCAGCGACGGTGGAAGTTAGCTGCGCATAGTCCACCGGGATCACCTGGGACGGGTCGATCAATGGCAAACGTTGCATTTTATCCGGCGAGCGGTGTGGCGTTATGGCGAGAGGAAGGTCATTTCCCCGGGGCGTCGAAATCGCTGTCAGGGGAGTGGCATGATCATCTTGGGCGAGGATGGGAAATGTTATTAACCCAATTACCATAGATAAAAACATCGGTTTCATCGTGGCTGGCCCCTTCTTGGAACGCGGAGAGCGAGGGGACCCTCCTGGCCCCTGCATTTCTCTTTGTGTCGACAAGCAGGTGGTACCGGCTAATCCTGTTTGTCGGATAACAACAGGTAGGACGAAAATGGCACGTGAAAGAATCGGCTTGTACGGATTACACCGATTTTTCCTAAAAACGGTGTTTTCGTACTCTGGTTGTCAGTGATCCGGTGAAGTCCGCACAGGCGTCCTTCACGCTCTCGGGGAGCTCGGCCCAGGCCTCCAGCAGGAGCCTCAGCCGCTCGTCATCGCCAAATAGTGCGCCTGATTCTGAACCACCCTGTTTCAAAAGTGGCGTTTTCTGCAGGGAAGAGGGCACAGGTTTGAATCCCGTGTCGCCCACTCCCCTCCCCTGCAGGCTCTCGCACTCGGCTGCATGGACCGGGGCTGACACATCCCCTCCACCCTGTGAATGTGCTGCCCCCGTTGGCGGGCGGCTAAAATCGAGCGAGTTGCCATTCACTTGGGATCACCATGTGCCCGAAACAACAAGTTGCCGTCGGGGTGGTGGATCAGTTTTTCGACGGATCCTTGGCCTGCGAGCGATAGACCGGTTTCAGCCCTCGCTTCCATGTCTTGCCCTCGAGGTCATGGCCAAGGGACTTGAAGTGGGAGAAAAGCGTGCGCTGTAACTGATCGGCCCTGTCCGGGTGCGCATCGGCCAGGTTCATCATCTCCCCGGGGTCGTCTTGCAGGTGATAGAGTTCCCGGCTCTTTTCTTCCAGTGTGTAGATCAATTTCCAGCCGTCGGGAGTGATGATCGAGCGTTTGAAGGTGTAGTCCCGATAATCGGTCTCGGAGAAGACATTTCTTCGCGCTGGTTCTCCTGCCATCGTCGCTGCCAGGCTTGTGCCGCGAAGCTGTTTTTGTGCTTGTGCCGGGACCTTCAGATTGAGCACATCGAGGATGGTAGGCATCACGTCAATGCTGCTAATCCTGTCCGTGATCACCGTGCCGCTGGTTTGCCCCGGCAGCTTGATCACCAGTGGGACATGGATCAGCTCGTTGTAGAGCGTGAAGCCATGGTCGAAGCGGCGATGCTCGTAGAACTCTGTGCCATGGTCCGACGTCAGTAGGAACAGGGTCTTCTCGGTCAGGCCGAGCCTGTCCAGGGCGGCGAGGAACTCTCCGAACTGCTTGTCCATGCGCTGGATCTTCTCGTCGTAGACAGCACGCCAGAAACGCACATCCTCGTCCCGCAGCGTGAGCTTTCCTTTTTCAAGGCCTTCCTCACGGAGAATTTCCTGTTCCAACTCGGTCCCGGTGTATTTCCGGTCATAATCCGGGTCAACAAAACGGTAGTCGTAACCGGTATCCGGCGTCCGTTGCCCGTGGACGTCATAGCCGTGCAGGAAGAGGAAGAATTTCTTCTCCTTGTTTGCCTGCAGCCATCGTATGGCCCGCGGAATACTCTCTTCGATACTGCCGAATTTACCTCGCGGATAATAGTAGAAATCAAAACCCTGCTCGTAGCCAAACCCGCCGCTCACCCCGGCATTTCCCGTGAAGCCACCGGTCCTGTAGCCGTTGTGCTTCATGATATCGGCCAGCGTGATTAATTTCGGCGACAGCTCCTTGAGGTTGGCGAGTTTCTTTTCCTGGTCGTTGTAGACCGCGTACTTGTTGGTCATGCGATGCTGCGAGGGATAAACACCAGTGAACCAGGTCATCGAGGCCGGGACTGTCCAGGAAGCCACCGAGATCGCGTTGCGGAAGGTGAATCCCTGCCTGGCAACCTCGTCCAGGAACGGTGTCACCTTGCGCGGGTATCCATAGCACCCGACATGGGCCGCTTGCAGCGCATCAAAACTGACCAGGACGACGTTACAGTCCTGGTACTTGATCGCCCCATCATGGGCGGCTTGCGCAGCGGGTGGCTCCTCGCCTGGGACGTTACCGCTTCCCAGGCAGATCCAGAGCATGCCGGCCAGGATGGTCGAACAAGTATGAGCCTCTTGCATCCGTCGGTTTCCCCCGGGGTGGCCTTGTCTGGTGGGCGTGGTCAGGGTGTCCTGGCAACGCGAAAGCCGGCAAAGTACTTGCACTGGTCAGCCGTAAGGTAGAAACGACTGGCGGATCGACACCCCGATTCGTTCAGCAGCCAGGACCCGCCACGGACCATGCGATGACGGCCATGGTCCGGGCCCTGTGGGTCCTGCCTGGGCGACTGTGCGTAGTAGTCCTCTTCGTACCAGTCCCAGCACCACTCGGCGACATTCCCATGCATGTCGTGCAGGCCCCATGCATTTGGCTTGTAACTGCCAGTTTTTGCGGTTCGCTTCAGGGAATTGTTGATCGACGAACCGTACACGACAATGGTCCGGGACTGGAGATTTGCCTTGCGGTTGTCGGCCTTGACGCCGAAGTGGAATCGATGGCGGCTTGAAGCACGGCAGGCGTATTCCCATTCGGCTTCTGTAGGTAGGCGATACCCGTTTCCCCCGTCGACGACGACGGTTGCATGCGTGATTGATTTACCATCGTGCTCGATGTCCGTCATCCTGTAGTAAGGACGGTAGCCGTCCCTTGCACTCAGGCGATTGCAAAACGAGATGGAATCAAACCAGCTGACCTGTTCGACGGGGAAGTCGCTGGTATCGAGTCGCCGCACCTTTTCCTTGCCGTGGCTCTTTCGCGTGAAATGGCTGGGGGCGAATTCCATCACTTCTTCAAACTGGCCTTGTGTCACTTCGTAGGTTCCCAGCAGGAAGGTGTGGCTGATCTGAACGTCGTGCAGAATCTCCTCAGCCTTGCGGCCTGCCTCGTCCAGGGGGGATCCCATCTGGAAATCGCCGGCTTCAATAATCACCGTCTTCAGGCCCGTGGACTGGCTCTGGCTGCAGGCCAGCATGATTCTTCGAATCAGATGCCTGGCCCGAAACTGCAATTCCCGGTTCGTGTTGTCAGCAGCGACCTGGCGAATGGCTGGCAAGGCGCGTTCACCGAAATGTACCAACTGCTTTGCCGCCGCCTGGCGTACGAGGAAATGGCTGTCCCCAAGTCTCCTGGCCAGGGAGTCGATATGCTGCAGATCCTCATCCCCAGCAGGTGCGACAGGCAAGGCCGGCAGCCCACTACCCAGCACAAGGGCCAGCAGGATCGTGAAACGGATTGGAAAACGCATGAAATAAAGCATATCGAAAGATACCGAGAGGAACCATCTCCAGTACGGCCGTCTTCACGCTCCCGGGTAGCTCGGCCCACGCCTTCAGCAGGAGCCTCAGCCGCTCGTCATCGCCAAATAGTGCGCCTGATTCTGCACCGCCCTGTTTCAAAAATGGCGTTTTCTGCAGGGAAGAGGTCACAGGTTTGAGCCCCCTATCCTCCACTTGGGAATTAAGCAGGACCCCGCATGATGTCGCACTTGCCGGCACGTGTGGGGTTTTTTCATTGGCAGCTGCGAATTGGAAAGGGTGCCTGGCAGATATCGTCCTAAGGTAGGAATGATTTGGATTCAAACGGGACGTTCAGTGCTGTTTTTAAAGGTTTTTCCCGCTCCGACCGATAACTAAGCATTGTTAGTCTGTTACGGTTGCAGGGATTGTCGGGACGTACGCTCAAGGTGGATATTTATGGTCGGGTTTACCGTATCATCCGACTCCCGGCAGGCAATCGGACTGGCGGTTGAGCATGGCAGCAGGTTCAGGTTCATTTGTCTGGTACTGGTCGTCAGTTGCCTTTTCACGCTCCCCATTCATGGTCAACAACCCGTCGACAGGGAAATCGTGTCGACACGTGAATCAGAAAGTCTGCGATCCACAGAAGAGCCAAGTGATGATTGGTGCTCACTGGCGGTTAAGGATTCGCAGCGTAAGGATTTCTTCACGCGATGGCAAGAAATGGCAGCGCTCTACTCCAATTCTGAGGATCCGTTCATTCAGGAACTTAAATTCATTGGACGATTTCATTACCAATATGGGTTGGTTGATGGCTCGGTCGGCGGGGAGGACGTGAACTACGAAACGGATGAAATGCGTCGATTTCGTACAGGGCTAAGCACGAAATTCCTCAAAAACTGGGATCTGTACGCCGAGGCCGAAATTTCTGACGATCAACGCCCCCGAGGTGAGGATCTGGATATTCGTTTTCAACACATGTGGCAATTTAAGCTGCACCTAGATGTGAAAAAAGCTTTTGATCTGGATAGTGTTGACGGCTTCAAGCTCGGTATTGGGTCACGTGAGATCAACATGTCTTACGAATGGGTTACGTCATCTAAAAGAATCAAAACCGTCGAGCGTTCTGCCATCGCCAACAAGATATGGGCATACAATTCGGAGTTTGCCAATCCAACCGGTATTTGGTTCACTACCGAACGCGAGGCTGTAGCGTGGACACTTGGAGTGTTTAGCACAACACAGAACGACTGGGTTGCCCCATTCAACGATGGAGAGCTCTACTACAGCAACGTTCATTGGGAACTGCAAAGCGGCCCGGATAACGAAGAGACGGACCTGCGATGGACCATGTTTATTCAAGATGTCAGCGCGGGGGACGAGGTTCTTGCTGGTGGCCTCGACTGCGCGACCGCGGTTTCAATTCAACGTAAACGTGGTCCTTGGGAATTTCACCTTGAGGGAATTCTTGGCAACAATGGCGATCAAGTGAATGCAAATCGCGAGGGTGACTTTTGGGCGATTGTCGTTATGCCCTCATCCTGGATCATTAAGGACAACCTTGAAGCGGTCTTTCGCTACCAGTATCAAGGTAGCAGTGAGACAGAGGGAATTCGGCTTAACTCGCGCTACATTCGCCGCGCTGGTGCTCGTGACGGCTTTCCATCGTTAGCCAATGGACGAGGAGATGAACACCACAGTTGTTATTTGGGTATACACAAGCTGATCAACAGCCATTACCAAAAAATTCTGGCCGGTGTCGAATATGACTCTCTTCTGCAAAATGGAAATGAATTGTTCGGCAGCTGGTCAGCTATGGTGGCCTATCGAATTTACTGGTAGAGGCTACTCTCAACGGCCCTTGTAGACTTGTTCTTAATCTTCATGTGGCCTCGCCTTTTTTTGCAACTTCGGCGTGGACATCGACCGTCTCCCGGATTAATTGCTCCAGTTGCTGACCGTTGAGGTTCTGTTCTTCAGCAATGACAAACGACGGAACGAACAACGCCTGCTGGTCATGACTGACGATCAAGACGTGACGGCCATCGTCACCTGCGGATGCGACAGAAAAGGGGAGCATGAAAAGAAGTAGGCAGAGGATTGGAGTGCCAATGCTTTTCAAATTTCACCACCAATCAGAGAACGTGGATGAATTCTATTCGCAGCCAGGCTGTAACGCGCAGCCTCATCTCAGATGTATCTTAATGAAGCGGCCGAGCGACCGGCAAATAAAGAACCCGTTGAACTCTCCGATCCCAACGTCGCTGTGATGGCTTGACCGGATATCGATCGTCGAAGCGGTCTGTCACAGACCTGCCAGTTGCGCATTGGCGTCGCCGAAGCTATCCATCGACACGCCCATGCGATTCATAATGGACAAGTACAGGCTGCACAGTTTTCGCTGCTCGTCATCCTCTCCGCTATAGTCCAGAACACGTCCGGTCTTCAGCGTCCCACCCAGCCCGCCAGCAGTCAGCAGTGGCACCTTTGTGGAATCGTGGCGGCTTCCCGACCACATGTTATTGACCCACAGCAGACACGAATTGTCGAGCACCGTGCCGTCGCCTTCGGGCATCGCATCGAGCCGTCCAGCCAGATAGGCCAGCTGACTGCAATAGTAGCGTGAGATCTTCTCCCAATCCTCTGAACGATCATTGTGGGAGGCTGAGTGATGAGCGTTGCGAACGCCCAGGAAGGGGTAAAACAGGCCCGAAATATCACGACACAACAGGAGTGTCCCCACGCGCGTCTTGTCTGTCTGAAACGCCAACGCAATCACGTCACACATCAGCCGCATGTGCTCGCGAATGTCTTCCGGCAAACCGTTGTCCGGTCGTTTCATTGTGACGACTGATGCTCCGCGATGTTTCGCACGGTCGGCTGCTTTGTTCTGCTGAATTCTCTGGCGTTCAATCCGTTTTTCCACTTCACGTACGCTGGTGAGATATTCGTCAAGCCGGGAACGGTCACCGAAACTGGTCCGACGTCCCAGGCTGGCCGCCTCTTCCCGTACTCGGTCCAGCACACTCTGATTACGACGACTTCCTCGATTGTCGAACAGACTGTCAAACGCCAGGGACGGATAGACTTCCATCGGAACCGGTGACGTCGCGTTCTGCCAGGAAATATGCGAGCTGTACGCCATCGAGAAATTTGTTTCGTGGTAACCCGTAATCGGTTGCTCGCAACCGAGCACCATACTGGGCTGCGCCGTCTCCTGTCCCAGTCGACTGGCTAGGACCTGGTCGACACTGATCCCGCCCTTCAGTTCGGCGCCTTTTTGTAGAGACGCCCCCGAGAGGATGTTTCCCGTCTGCCCAGGATGAATGCCGACTCCGGTTGAATTCTTGTTGAACAGCCCCTCAATCACATTCATCTTTGTCTTCAGCGATTCCATCGGAGCCAGGCTGCGGCTGAGTTCCATCTCGGACCCGGACCCTTTGCCCCACCAGTGATCCGGATGAACACCACAGGCCATGAAGAGCGCGGCAAACCGTTGAGGAAATCGGTCTTCAGCCCCCGTGTCCGATGATTCAGTACTCCAGGCAGGAATGGACTCCAGCCATGGCAGAGCCAGCGTCACACCGGCACCGCGCAGAACGGTCCGTCTTGAGATTCTCCGTGCCAGCTGATCGTGCGGTCGATGCATCTGTTATTGTCCTTCGGAGTGGCCGCCACTACGCCTGTTTAAAAACTGTGGACTGGTCACGATACTTTCGATCAAGCTTCCGAAACGGTAGTCGTCAGCTTCGAGTTTCACTCGCATGTCGTGAACCAGCAGATCATCCGAAAGAATCAAACTGCGTCCCAGCGCAAAGGATAACAGCTTTCGACAGAGGTTATTGAGAAATTCGTCCTGGCGATGCTGCCGGAGATATGTCTGCAGACCGTGGAGGCCGGTGCCCTCCTGCCCGCCCGGAAAGACCGCATCCGTACTGACAGGACGACCACCCAGATCTTTTGTGCGTCGTTCCCCGACGGGTCCATACCCTTCAAATGCCAGGCCGATTGTATCGAACCGCTGGTGACATCCGGAGCAGCTTTTGTTGTCGCGGTGCCGGGCAAGGGCTTCCCGCAGTGTTAGGTCTCCCAGGCGGGACTCATCTGCCGGAAGTTCAGGAACGTTCGGAGGGGGCGGCGGGATTCGTTCCCCCAGCAGGTGGCGGGCAACCCAGTAACCGCGTTTGACCGGACTTGTTCGCAGCCCCGGCGCGTTCTTTGTCAGAAAGACGGACATCGGCAGCAGACCACCACGACCGTAGACATTCGCATCGTCAATTTTCAGCCACGGGCCTGTCGCAGAGAATGTCCCGCCGCTTGCTGCAGAAGCTACAGCAGGTAGTGTCTCCAATCGTTCGTCCGGGATGCCATAATGACTGGCCAGTGTGGCATTCACGAACGTGTGCTTCGCATCGAGAAAGGCGAAGACGGAACGATCCTGCTGAATCATATCCACAATAAAGTGAATCGGCTCTTCGAACATCGCCTGCCGCAACTGGTCTGTAAAGACGGGGAATCGCACTCGGTCGACGCTGTTGTGTTCCTCGAAACGCCGGAAGCCGAGCCAATTGCCGGTAAATTCTGTTGCCAGCCCCCGGATGCGCTCATCCTGTAGCATGCGCTTCGTCTGTGCCTGCAGGACATCCGGCTGTCGCAGACGGCCGGATGCAGCTAGATGCCGCAGTTCCCTGTCAGGAATGCTGGACCAGAGAAAATAGCTCAGCCGACTGGCGAGTTCATCGTTCGTCAGTGGCTGTCGCTCGCTGCCGGACCCGGCCATATCCATTCGAAAACAGAAATGCGGAGACATTAGCACGTATACGATCAGATCCTGAATCGCCTCTTCGTGGTTGAGTCCATCCTGCTCACGCAGTATCTGATAGTACTTGATCAGGTCTTTCCGTTCAGTTTTCGAGAGCGCGCGGCGCCACGCGCGGTCAGCAAACTGAAGCACTGCCTGAATGTGTCCGGGCTCGGCTTCCAGACGTGCCTTTTCTACCCAGCGAATTTGTTCGTTGATCTCGTGGAAATAATGCTGTATCGCTGTAATTTCGACATCGCCTCCACCCGTGCGCCGGGCTTTTTCGACGTAGACCGTGTTGAGTTGACGAATCATCCGGTCCGATGACGCATCCTGATTTTCGGGCCGGGCGAAATCGAACTGAGGTTCACGCATATAACGCGAGTCGGTCCGCTCGAACCACAGAAATCCGGAGTACTGTCGCATCGGTGCCCGGGTCACAAAATCCAGTTCACGCCAGAGAGCGTCCAGTTCCTTTTGTTCCGCAGTGTCCAGGATCATGTCATAGAGCGGACGATCGTCACGGAAGTAGCCCATCATGCTGTGAAACCCCGCACTCAACAGGCGCCCTTTTTCACCCATCAGCTTTTTGGAATCCTGCACATAATCGCGACCACGCTCAGACACATAAAATGCGTCCGGAAAGACAGAGCAGAAGCGGCCAAATGCCGCTTCATACCGCTCCCGTTCCACATCGTCAGCCGGGACACGGAGTGCTGCATCCAGCATGTTGACCGCTGGTGAAGCTGCTTCTCCAACCTGCAGGATGTCCCGGTCATAGGTCTGCCGGTGCGCCACATACTGCCGGTTCTTCCACAGCACAAACGGCTGGCTGCCGACATGACTTCCCTCAATTGTCATATCCCGAAAGCGAGGTCTGAGTCTGCTACGGAGTGCGACAGTGTAATCCCGCATCCGCTCGCATTCACGCCGCGCATCGGCTGGCTGCAGCGTTTCCGAAGGCGCCCCGGGCCATAGATCCTGAAGTCGCATGATCGGCCCGACGGAGATCTGTCGGTCCTGACTAACCAGCAGTGACCACACGGACTTCAGGTATTTTTCGCTGACCCCAGTCCTGGCCGCAGTCTGCTGCAGTGTCTCCGGGCCGCGACCGAGCTTTTCGCGGAAACGGAATTGCCAGGCGGCGAAGAAGTAGTCGGCCAGATCCGTGGGCTGACGCTGATAGAACTCCACAATACGTTTGACACAGTATCGATCTCGATCCGTATCCGTGACGACCGCATGCGCTGCAAAGCCAATCCCATCTGGTTTCAGAACCAGATGCTCCACAACCTCGCGGGACGCGTCCAGATACTTCCCCAACAGGGCCGGTGACATTGCCAGCGACTCGCCGGAGTTGTCAAACCCCGCGGCATTTGCCGGGTCAACGGGAAACGTACGCGTCGGACGGATATCGATTCCTGTCAGGTCACGGATGGAAGAATTGTACTCTGCGTTGCTCAGTCGCCGGGCCAGGACGGGCCCTGGATCACCGGCATTCCGTCGGGCTTCATACTCACGGGCCGAATGGATCCAGGCGACGACAGCTTTGCGGTGCTGTGCAGTAGGCTGACGTTGTGCATCTTCCGGCGGCATTTCTTTTGCGGCAATTCGTTCCAGCACAATCTCCCAAACCTGATGCGATGAGGCGACCGTGCCCGCACTCGTGTAGCCACTCAGATTTAATTTCGCTTCCTGCCGATCCGTGCCGTGGCAATTCAGGCAGTAGGCGTTCAGAAACGGAATCACAGTACTGCGGAATTCACGATCCAGCACCTTTGCGGCGGAATCCTCTGCCCGCACAGTCGGTGACATCAGCATGAATACAGTCAGAAAGGCCGCACCGTAGACAATGTGCCGAGCGATATCCAACCACGGCCGTATGTCACTTGTCAGATAGCCAGGTTTCATTGTTATGAAGAACGATCCCATGACGTGTGAGAAGGGGCAGGCTGTGCCGTCTGGATTGTAACATGCCTTCCTGCCAGGTGAGGATAGCGATGAGAGTTTGCTGGTCCAGTTGGCGAGTTGTCACAGGCAAGCCACGAGGATGCTCTTTCCTGACTGCTGACGGTGCTGCCATGAAACGACTGCTTGATTACCCGCCTGCCTGCGGCAGGTCGGGAAGAGTGAGCTGAAGGAGACTGCAGATCAGATGTTGATCTCATACCCTTTGCGGTTGTCCCTCGAGAGGAATGAGTTCGCTTCCGAATCACCCACAATCTTGCGTTTGGCGGGATCCCACGTCAGTTCGCGATCCAGTCGCATGGCAATGTTCGACAGGTGGCAAATCTCCAGCATCCGGTTGTGAGTCCAGACGTCGGAAATCGGCTGCTTCCGCGATCTCATGGCGTCAATGAAATTCGCCGTGTGATTCTCGGCCACCGGACCACCGTAGACTTCTTCGATGGCACCTGCCGGGAGCGGATTGTCCTTGAGATCTTCGACTGGCATGCCGACAATCTTGCCGCGATTCACGAAGAATCGTCCCTCGCTGCCCTCGAATAGAATGCCGTTGTCGCCTTCATTGGTAATCAACATCTCAATATCGCCAGGCATGTCAGCACGGATGTTGAACTTCGTCGCGATGTTGAATTGATCGTCGACCAGCGGATGACCGTCCTTGTACTCAACGGCCAATTCGTAATTGAGTGGAGTCACCTTACTCGGCCCAGTATCGCTGGCGCCGATTGCCCAGCAGGCAATATCAACGTGATGCGCGCCCCAGTCAGTAAGCTTTCCGCCGGAGTATTCATGCCAGTTGCGGAAGGAGTAGTGGCAGTTGCTGTAGAGTGGCACGCCGCCGCCATAACCTTTGCGCATTTCGGGCAACGCTCGATAGGCAACCGCGGGTGCCGGTCCAAGCCACAAATCCCAGTCCAGACCCTCGGGTACTTGAGTCGTGGGAATCTTCGGCGAGGGACCGAAGCCACCGATGCCGCAGGTTACTTTCTTGACTGTTCCGATGCGACCAGCCCGAACGAGGGCAACAGCCTGCAGGAAGCGTTGTCCCGATTCTGTCCGCTGCATCGTGCCGACCTGGAATACACGACCGGTCTTCTTGACCACCCGTTCAATCAGCTTGCCCTCGTCGATCGTCAACGTGAGCGGTTTTTCACAATAGACATCTTTGCCGGCCAGCATCGCCTCAACAGCAATTTTGGTATGCCAGTGATCGGGTGTAGCAATCATCACGGCATCGATGTCATCCCGGTCGAGAACTTTACGATAGTCGCGGTAAGCATCCGGTGCCTTGCCTTGTCGGCTGCGGACCTTCTCCACGTTCGCTCCCAGGACGTTCGCATCCACATCTGCTAAGGCAGCAAAGTCGGCGAACTTGGTCGACTTGCTGGTAATCGACCAGCCCTGGTTTCGCAGACCAATGGTGGCGAAAACAGGTCGTTCGAGTGCTGACTGATAACCGACTGCCCGGTTGCCCGCTGAGAGCACCAGACCGGCGGAACCGGCAGCCATACCTGCGAGAAACTGACGACGGGAAGCTTGATAGTTCGTGGTCATAACAGGAAGTCCTCTCAGATGGTACGCCGACCGATGCTGGCTGGTTATCTGGCCCTGTTGTTCAGGGGCAGATCCAGACTTGAGTTTACGCTTTTGGAGAAAGAACGTCATTAGACACCCGGTATTAACTTGGTCTCGTGTCTTTACCTCGACTTAGAAAACCTGGGCTCAAGTCGACTAACGTTTCTCCGGCGGCGGTCTGCTGGTGGCCCTTGTGATCATCCTCTGGATCTTCAGCCGCGAAAATCGACACCGATAACGCAGATGGTATCGCTGCCCACTTCCCCGGCTGGTCAGCATTCGTTAACGTCATGCGGCATAGTTGAACCTGACGAACGCTCCACTTACGATACTGCTGAAGAGACAGATACCCGTGTCAGTAAGCCCAGCGGCAAATAACTCCGTTACCAGCCCAAGGTGTTTCATGAAAAACCTCAAGCAAGCTGCCAACGCCCTCGTCCTGTTGTTACTGGTGGCTGTGACCAGCGGCTGCGGTGGATCAAACGCCAAGAAACTGGAGGGGCAGTGGAACGTGGAAACTATTCTGACCGGATCACAACTGTCGGGGATGGCCAAGTATACGGAGGGGATGCCTCCGGGTGCCCGCCTCAGCAGGGTGACGATGAAAGGTACTGCCAATTACCACGCCAGTGGCACGATGAATCACAGTCTTGAGCTGATGACGATGACGGTAGAGGCGGAGGGTCAGGCTATTGAACTGGCTTTTCAAGGGAGCATGTCGGGGACATGGACGCTTGAAGGAGACACGTTGACAGAGGTTACTACTGACATACAGATGAAACCCGCCAACGAGTTGACGACAGCAATTTTCGCGCAGGCGGATCCGGCGGAGTTCGAAAAAATGTTTGAAGATGAGCTGGACACGACGGTCTCCACGATCAAGTTTCTCAGCGACGATGTGATAGAGGAGACGGAACAGGAAACCGGTATTACAGTGACCATGCGCAGAGCACACTAGTCGAAGGGGCTAAAGCGACGCCTCCAGGAGTATCCGATGTCCAGTGCCACCATTCAAACCGCCCCGGCCGATACCGCTGAACTTCCGCCGATGCCGATCGAACCCTCCTGGATCACCGAAGGAGATCCAGTTGCCCGGGGTACGATCCTGACGCAGAGTGCGGACAAGAGAGTTTCCAGTGGACTCTGGTCCTGCCAGCCTGGCAAGTTTGAGTGGACGTTCAGCTGGGACGAATTCATCCACGTGCTCGAAGGTGAGGTCGAAATCCGAGAAGACGGCACGGACAACAGTGTCACGCTACGAGCTGGCGACATGGCCCACTTCCCCCTCGGCATGAAGACGCACTGGCACGTGAAACAAGCTGTACGTAAGTTCTTTGTGATTCGCACGCCCGAGCCCCTGGAACTGTGAAATTCCCATCGGGACTAGAGGACAAGGTGTAAGATATCCTCTAATTCGGCCTCGATCACATTCGCTCCAGCTCGTCGCCCCGGCCAATCCGGCTTGTTCTCTCGACGCCACTGGATATATCCGTCGGTCGTTTCTTGATCCTTTAATTCCAGTCGAACATGGAGCGGGAATTCCACTTCGAAGGGCCTGGCTCGATTGATCTGTCGGATGGCCCTGGCGGCACCTGCGACAATGGCTGGGTACGTCGTTTCGGCAGGATAGAGCCGCACATCCCCATCACGCTTGGCTTCTTTGACTGCTACCGTGGTCACCGAGCGACCGAGCAGTTCCGTTGCCTCGCGGCAGGTGCCACTACAGCCGGTTACCAGCAGAATCGGCACTTTGTGGCGATGCGCTGCTGCGATGGCATAGGCGGCGATTTCGCCCCCCGGTGTACCATTGAACCAGTACTGCCGTCGTCGACTGCTCGACCATGTATGGGCCAATACGGCGCGCTGCGTGCCTTCCATTGCATGCAGACCGACCAGCATCACTCCGTCAAAAGAGCTGTCGAGTCCCTGCAACAGGTGCGCATGACCACTGACAAGCTGCGCTCGCTTATCCAAATGTTCAAGGACCAGGTTGCGGTCCCGAAACCCGTCGTCCCTTACGAAGACCTCGGTTGCCCCTGCTTTAAAACAACCCTCCACGGCAGCATTAACATCGTGCGTCAGCAGAAGGCGATAGTGCATCACCCTCGGGTCATCCGCACTGCGGTTCCGAGCCCAGTATTCGTCGACTCCGGTCGGCCCTTCACTGTCCACGGCAATCATGATCCGAATCGAGTCATTCACCGCGGCTCGCCGACGTTTAAGCACCTCTGTGACAACAACTTCAAGTTCCTCCATATAGGGAACATGGTCCCTGGAATTCACCCGGGTGAGTGTCAGGCCGAGTTGATTTTCACCACGGAATTCGGGGCAGTCTGCCAGCTTCAGCTCAAACCGCCAGCCCGCCAGGCCGCCGCGACGCTCGCCGGCCCTGACCGTGCGGATCTTGTCGGCAGCAATTGCCTCTCCGTTGATGTCCACGGATAACTGCGAGGGGTGATCCAGCGCGTAGACCCAGAACGTGAGGGTTCCCTCGAGCGACTCTCCCTTGCGGCCATCGGCCATCAGGAAAGGGAAGGCCTGCCGTCGACCTACCGCGTCTTCCGCAAAGGAGATGATCGGACTGTTCCTGTGACCTAGTGGGCTGTGCCCCTCGTCGTACCAGGGATAATTGCGAATCGGCGGCTTTCGATCAGAGATTCCCTTGCCCATCGGCAGGTAGCGATAGGTCCGCGGTCCGGCATAGATCGACTCTAATGAGGAGACGGCCTTGGTCCATTCAGCAATCCGTTGTTGTTGTTCGAGCGCCGCCGTCGGCTCGCTACCAAAGTGGATTCCGACATTCCAGAAGGAGATGCTGTCGGCCCCCCAGGCAAAAAAGTTGGCTGCGGCACCACGTGCTTCCGATGCCGTCAGTAGCATGCCCTGGTAGTTCGCGGCATGCTTGGCCGACATCGCCACCGGCCGATCGAGGATCATCGGTGGCCCCGCATCGATGCAGCCCATCATGTTGCCCATCACGACGATCACGTCCACGTTTTTCCGCCGGGTGATCCTGGAGAATTGATCAACTCGCAACTGCGGATCGGTATTATTCCATGTGGAGACGACAATGTAGTCGATCCAGTTGTTCTCTACCCAGGATTCAATATCAGCGCCTGCCAGCCAGCAGGCGTCGACCGACTCGGCCACACGCACTCCGAGTGTGAAAGGCTTGCGGCCTTTCCGGTCCGCAACGTCAGCCAGCATGCGACTTATCTCGCCCATGTAGCGGGTCATGATCACGGCCTTTTCACGGCCCTGGTCACGAGGAAAGTGCTTGGCCCAGCGGACGAAATTCAACTCCAGGCCGTCGACGTCGTATTTTTCCACGATCTCCCGCATGATCGCCAGACGATGCGCACGGACCTCCGCATAGGAATAATCCAATGCGGTCTCGTTGCTGCGACCATCTGGCTGCTTGATGACAAACTGTGGGTTGTCGATGGCAAATTGCGGACAGAGCGGATTGGCCGGATCGAGCGAACTGTGATGTGTATCACTCATTCGCACCGCGGCGAGTACTTCCTTACCCTTCGCATGCATGTGTTGTGTGACGACCTCCAGGGCGTCGGTGCCGACAGCCCGCAGATGGCGAATTCCGTTTACCCAGTGGCCACCCTCTCCGGGCGGGAATCGATCGCCCGATACCTCGCCAGCCTTGGATTCAAAGGTGCAGATATCCGGAGTGGCAGCCAGGAATACAAACGTGGAAAACGGGACTGCAGCGATTTCCCTATCCAGCCATTGCTGGATGAACTCGACAGGTTTTTCAGCAGGAAGTTCGAACAGGAACTGCGCATCGTCGTTAAAGATACGACGAGGTTCGGCCGTCTCCGCGGTCGCGACCGAGAGCAGCAGGTAGAAACAGCTGGTTGCCAGGATCGTTATTGCGAAGCGGTAAAGCATGGCATGTATGTCACGGTCTCGTGAAGGGTCACGTGCTACTGCAGAACCGACTCGTCCAGGACGACCCGGTAAATCGTCCCCTCGTAACCCACGATCAATAGTTCCCCGTCGGCATCGATTCCAAATGAGGCTGGCTTCTCTGGACAGCTGCCAATCTGCCGTACCATGGTGAGCTGCCGGTTTTTCTGTGTCAGGGCCCAGATCTGCTTCGATTCAAAATCGCTGAACAAGTAGGCGCCGTGATAGGACGGACTGCGATTTCCCCGGTAGACATAGCCTCCCGTTACCGAGACCCCCTGCTTGCGACGGTAGGAATACACGGGGGGAGTGAAGTTTTCTCCCCGTCGCTTGTACTGGTCTGAGAAGCGAGTGAATCCTTCATAGACATTCCACCCCATGTTCTCACCAAGGCGCGGCATCGATACCTCTTCGAACAGGTTTTGGCCAATATCGCCGACGTACATCTCGCCTGTCTTCGAATCCCAGCTGAATCGCCACGGCATGCGAAAGCCATACGCCCAGATTTCCGGCTTCACGCCACGACGAGCATCCTTGAAAGGATTCGTTGTGGGGATCGCATAGGGCTTGCCCTGGCTACGATTGTCCACGTCAATCCGCAGGATCTTGCCCATGAAGGAACTCATATTCTGGCCGTTGCCGAGCGGATCCTCCTGGGGACCACCGTCCCCTGCCCCGATGTACAGATAGCCGTCAGGTCCAAATGCCAGCATGCCGCCCCAGTGAAGCACCGTTGGCTGCTTGATCTGCAAGAGCCGCCTGGATGCTCCGCCGATGTCGCGGCTGAGGTCCTCGGTCGCCTGACGTTCCACAATCACGGGTGAAAACACATTGTCTTCCTGGACGTGGTAGTTCAGATAGTACTTGCCGTTCTCAACAAAATTGGGATGGAACGCCAGGCAGAGCACACCTTCAAATTGCCCGGTGATGGCTTCATGGCTGATGTCGGCAAACAATTCCTTGCGGTCGCCGTCGGCACTCTTGATCAGCTGCCAGATCTTGCGAGTCTGCTGTTCGACGACCAGAACGGTATCACGAGTGCCTGGCTTGGCAATCACCCAGACCGGATGATCAAACCGCATTTCTTCCGAATGCAGGGGTACCAGCGTGACCTGTTTGGCGACCGCCGGAATCTCTGCCGGCATGCCAGGGAAGGCATCGCCCTCCTGCTGCCTGAGCGTTGCCAGGTACTCGATCAGGTCGGTAAACTCATCTGCCTTGACCGTCTTGTACAGGTCGTTGGGCATCAAGGACGTGGTCACACGTTTTTGTTCCTCGATGGCGTCCAGTGGGATTCGCACCAGCTTGCCCTCGGCATCCAGCAGCTGAAGTTCCTTGGCAGTTTGCTGCCGAACAACGCCAGTATGGCTCTTGCCATCGACAGTAATCACGATCTGAGTGGCATAGTCGGCATGAATACCGGCACTTGGTTCCAGTACCGACCGGATCAACTGATCGCGGCTGTACTTGTCACCGATGACGGAGAGGTCAGGGCCAGCCAGTCGTTGTTTGCCGGCAATCACATGACACGTCGTACAGGCCGCTTGCTTGGACTCAAACACCTGCTTGCCACGACCCGCATCGCCAGGGTTGGCGGCGGCCGATCTGTAGCTGTCGAGAATGGCCTTTTCTTCCTGACCGCTGACGGAAGAAGTGAGACAGACGGCAGAGATCAGCAGAGCGTGGAAGAATCCTTGTTGTCGCCAGGACATGGGCTATTCCTTAATAGCGGTTGCCACCACATCCAGAGTGCAACACAGCTGTTGCAGCTGTGTTGACCGTTAGCTGACTTCGGCGATCGGATCCATCTGGGTGAGATACTGCGGCCGGCCAGAAGGATCACTGATCGTCGTCGTGCGAGGATCGATGCCCAGGTTGTTGTAGACCGTGGCAAAGATTTCCTTGACGTCGACCGGTCGAGTTTGAGCGTCGCCACCGAGGCGTTCCGTCGTGCCGATTGCCTGGCCAGTTCGCATGCCGCCGCCAGCCATGTAAGCACAGCTGACGCGGGTCCAGTGATCACGTCCGGCGTTCTTGTTGATTTGCGGAGTTCGACCGAACTCGCCCCAGACCAGGATCGTCACATCGTCCAGCATGCCGCGCTCTTCCAGGTCTGTCACCAGCGCGGCGACCGCCTGGTCAATTCGCGTGCCATGATGGCGAACGAGTCCCTCGTTGTCGCCATGGCTGTCCCAGCGTCCGAAAGTGAGTGTGACGCAACGTACACCGACTTCGACAAGCCGTCGTGCAACCAGCAGCATTTCATTGTTCGTGTCAGCGCCGTCGTACTTGTACTTGAATGGCTTGCCGTCGCCATACCGAGCGCGAATGGCGGGATCTTCCTTGGAAACATCGAGTGCTTCCACAAGCTTGCTCGAAGTCAGAACATCGAAAGCCTGTTGCTGATACGAGTCAACACCTGCGAGCTCGCCACTGGTATCGACCTGGCGACGCAGCCGGTCAATGCTGGCCAGCACCTGCTTGCGATTGGCCAGCCGATCGGTGGTGATGCCATTGAGTTTCATATCGGCCAGGCCTTGCCCGTCGGGAACAAACGGCCCGTAGTTCTGGCCGAGGAATCCTGGAGTTCCTGGATTGCGCCAGACGCCGTCGGTTTTCATGCCGATGTAAGGTGGCACACTCTTGTCGACCGGTCCCTTGAGCTTGTGCAAGACGCTTCCCATGGCAGGAAAGCCGCCGATGGTTCGCATTTCGGAGTGTCGCCAGCCAGTCATACACTGGAAGGAATCGTGGCGCCCTTCACATCCGACGACTGCCCGCAGTACGACCGACTTGTCCATGATGCCGGCAATTTTCGGGAAGCACTCGCCGATCTGGATGCCAGGTACATTGGTCGCGATCGGTTGGAACGGACCGCGGATTTCCTTGGGGGCTTCTGTTTTGATTTCCCACATGTCCTGGTGAGGCGGACCACCACCGAGGAACACGTTGATCACGGCCTTGTGATTGCTGCCCGTGCCTGCTGCAGCTTCGGCGCGGTAGATGTCGGCCATGTTGAGGCCAAAAGCCCCGACTCCCAGGGCGCCGATTTTCAGCATGCCGCGACGACTGATGCCATCGCAATAATTACTCTTGGCTGGCTTCGATCCAAACACAGTCAACATGGTGCGAATCTCCGTGGGTGCGTGATTCTTGTCGGCCCAAAGGCCCTTCCTTTATATCGTCTGGATGCCGTTTCAGGCAACGATTGATTTCTCGAGCGGCTGTATTTGACCAAAAAAAAGGTTCTGAGACGAGTCCAGTTGGCCGGCGGGGATAGGACAGAATAGTCGGATTGCGGGCTTTCGCCAGGGAGTTTCTATTGGCCCTCCGGTCGTGGGGTGAACTGGAGAGCATCATTTCTTGAGGGTGGGAAGTGAATCGATGACGAGGTCCTCTGCCCTTTCGAAAAGACAATTCACTCAAACTCGCTTTTCCCCAACATTACACCGACAGTACAATCAGGCGGGGCCACGTCGCATCACCTGGTCAGAATAAGTGAGAACGGGAGCGAGATGTGCTGAGGGTTTACTCGAACAACAGAAGTCGCGATTGTCAGGGAGTTTCACGTCGCGACTTCGTCCAGGCTGGCAGCCTCGCGCTCGGCAGCCTGACATTACCAAGCCTGCTGGCGGCGCGCGCCGCCAGCGGCCAGAGTTTTGTGCAAGACAAGTCCGTGGTGCTGCTCTACTTGTCCGGTGGTGCCAGCCACATCGAGACGTTCGATCCCAAGATGACGGCACCCGTGGGGAATCGCAGCGTTACTGGTGAAGTCAGCACAAACATTCCCGGAGTGACTTTCGGCGGAACCTTTCCGCTGCTGGCCAAACATGCCGATAAACTGGCAGTCATCCGCTCCTTCAGCCATTCGGTCGGTTCTCACCCGGATGCCCATGTCCACGTGCTTTCGGGCGGTACGGATCCGGTGGGAAAACAACAGTCCGGTTTCAGCATGGGGTCATGTTACACCCGATTGCGCGGGACGAATCATCCGGACACAGGTTTGCCGACGTACGCATTGCTGACTGAGCGAGAGATCGACGGACAGTATCGCATGGAATTCGCTCGTGTTCACAAGGGATCCTGGCCTGGTGACCTGGGTGGATCGTATGCACCGTTCGAACACCAGGTCGGTTGGAGTGGTGAGGAGAGTGGTGCCAAGCAGAATAACAACCCGCTTGCTGCAAACATGAAGCTGAACATGCCGGTCGGGGTGCTGGAGAATCGACTTCAGTTGCTGCGATCGATTGATCGCTTCAATCGCCAGTTGCATGGCAACAGCCAGATGGACGACCTGGACAAATTCACTGGCCAGGCGACGGACCTGATTCTGGGGGGAGCGGCCGAGGCATTCGATTATGAGAAGGAAGACAGGCGACTGGTCGAGCGATATGACACGAGCCAGATAAAGATCGGTCACAAGCTGTTTCGTCCATCGACGCTTGGCAAGCAGATGCTGGTTGCCCGGCGATTATGCGAAGCTGGCTGCGGCTTTGTCACCGTTCACAGTGCTGGCTGGGACATGCACGCGGATGACAACAATCCGGGAATGGTCACGGGGATGGACGTGCTGGGTCGCAGCATGGATCAGGCCGTCTCTGTATTCCTGGAAGATATTGAAGAGCGTGGATTGAGCGAGAAAATCCTGTTGGTGATCACCGGTGACTTTGGTCGCACCCCGAAAGTCAACAGGAAGGGTGGTCGTGATCATTGGGCCAAACTCGGCACGCTGGCATTTGCCGGGGGCGGCTTACGGATGGGCCAGGTTATAGGTCAGTCGGCTCGTAACGCCGACGTGCCAGGGACGACGCCGATTTCCACGCCGCAAATGATGTCGACCGTGATGCACACGCTATTTGATGTTGGCGAAATGCGGCTGCACCCCGGTTTGCCCCCTGCACTGGCTCGCTTGATCGAAAACGGCCAGCCGATCCAGGAACTACTGTCCTGAGTCCCAGCATCTCGGCACTCCAAGCCATTTCAGACCGTCTGAGACAGAGACTCTGTCTCAGGAATAGACTCTGAATGGACAACCTGCGGCAACTTCTTGCTGGAGTCTTCAGCCAGGCTGGCTGACGATAGTTTGGTCGTGTTATCGCCGAAATAGCGATATTGCCAGCCCACTCGCCAACCATGCGGCAGACGATCTGAGGGTAGGTGATCTGGCTTGCGTTGCTTCGTGGAATTGTGCTATCAGTGCTTGTCCAAAAGGCGTAAACAACGTGAAGAGAGGGTGGATATTCTACCTCTGCCCGGAAAGGTCGGCTCCGAATGACAAAATCGTTGACTACCCTCGTGCTCTGCGGACTTTTGACCATCATTGGCTGTGCGGCAGAGACCGAAGAGGAAGTAAAGATTGACGGCCCCAGCGAAGAGGAGATTGCGGCGAAAAAATCCCAGGATGAGTTCAAGAAAGGTCTTGAATTCACCGCGATTGAAGATTGGGACAACGCCATCAGCTCCTACACTCGCTCAATCGATCTAAACGGCCAGTTCTCCAAGGCCTATTTCAACCGCGGTCTGGCCTATGGCAATCAGGGTGAATTTCGACTGGCGATTGTCGACCTCAGTGCTGCCATTGAAATCGACCCAGACTATTTCGACGCCTACCGCTTTCGCGCCTCGGCCTACGGTACGACCGGAATGTACGACGAAGCAATCGTTGACTATGGCGAAGCAATTCGGCTGCGACCCGACGAACCGGCTGCCTATTATGGCCGTGGCCTGAAATACAGCCGCCAGGGTGAATTCGATAATGCCGTGCAAGACTTTAACGAAGCGGTGCGGCTTAAGACGACAAACGCTCGCGTCTACGTTTTGCGAGGGCTGGTCTTCAAGGAGCAGGGAAACAGGGACAAGGCAGAGGCGGACTTTGCCATTGCCCGCTCGATGGGCCTGCAACGCTAACTAACACCCTGTTCGACAGGACGTGGCGCCAGCGTCCCACGGATGCTGATGCTGAACTTGAGAGCCATGCGAATTGCTATCGCTAAGTACGGGCAGGAAACAAGCAGTTTCAGTCCCGTCCCCACCACGCTTGATACCTTCCGCATCTATGGACTGTCGGAGGGCCAGCAGGTACTTGAAGCAGTCCCCGCATCCGGCTCGCTGGCTGGATTCCTGCAGGCTGCTGCTGCAACCGGTGAAGCCTGGGCACCGCTGCCGATTATCAGTGGCTGGGCTGGGGCAAGTGGCAAAATCACTCCCCCAACCCTGGCCTACTTCGATGAGAAAATCCAGGCAGGGCTCCGCGCCGCCGGTCCGATCGAGGGCTTCTATTTCGACTTGCATGGTGCCGGTGAAGCTGAAAATGAGCCCGACACGGAAGGCTACTTGCTTGAGCGATGTCGACAGTTGCTGGGGCCAACGGTACCGATTGTGATCGCGCTGGATCATCACGCAAACCTCACCCAGCGGATGGTTGATAATTGCGATGCCCTGGTCGCACATCGCAGCCAGCCTCATCAACCTTACGAGACAGGCCAGCTGGCGGCACAGATCCTCTTCTCGATTCTGCAGGGAAAGATCCAGCCGACGATGGCCTGGCGAAAGATCCCGCTGATCACGCACCAGGAACAATTTCTCACAACGATTGACGGCCCGATGCGTGAGTGGTTCGAGCTAGCACGAGAAATGGAATCCCGCCCGCATGTCGTCAGTGTTTCGACATTCCCCATGCAACCATGGCTGGACGTCCCCGAGGGTGGCTGGGCCGTCAGCGTACTGACGAATGACGAACCCAGCCTGGCTGATTCATTGGCCGCGGAACTGGCCGCTGCCGCCTGGAGTCGCCGTGATCGATTCCTGGTCCAGCAGAGCGTTGCCCCTGCCGAGGCCGTGCAGCGGGCCATGGCGGCAGACAGCGGAGTGGTGATCCTGTCCGATACAGGTGATAGCGTGTTCGGCGGATCGACCGGGGATAGTACCTGCCTGCTGCGAGAGCTGATTCGCCAGGATGTGGACCAGTTGTCACTGGTACCATTAGTCGATCCCGAGGCGGTCGAATGTGCGATTCAAGCAGGATTGGATGCAGTAATCACGATCGACGTTGGCGGCAAGCTCGACTCCCACTTTCATCAACCGGTCGAGGTTCGAGCCCGGGTGGCCGGCATTGGCGGCGGTCGAATCGAGGCGGATGTGATCGGCATGAGTTCCTTCGACATGGGCCGTGCGGTATTGCTGGAGGTCGGAGCAATACGAATTGCGGTTAGCGAAAACCGGGGTGTGGGAGGCAATCACCCTGCTGTCTATCGGCACTTTGACCTGGAACCAGCCGATGCCAAGCTGGTTGTGCTGAAGACAGCCAGCAACTGGCAGTACTATCAAGAGATGACCTCTGAGGTGATTCGCGTCGATACGCCGGGCCCGACCATGTCCGACCTGGCTGGCTTCGATTGGCAACACCTGCCCCGCCCGATCTATCCGCTCGATGAGATCTAGCTCCAGGTTGCAGGCTGGAGATTACAGCTTTCCTAAGCTGCAAGCCGTCGCCCCCGGTCTCCAACCGGCGTGTATCCTTATATAGTAAGCGGTTTGGCATCCCCTGCTCCAGGCACAAGGCGATCTCCTCGTGACATTTGATCTCGTAATTCGTGGTGGGGAGATTATCGACGGCAGCGGTGCCGACCGTTGGCAGGGCGATATTGGCATTAATGATGATCGCATCGCGGCCGTGGGCGAACTTGAAAACGCTGAGGCGGGCGCGGTGATCGATGCTCGCGGGATGGTAGTCACGCCGGGGTTCATCGACGTTCATAATCACTCCGACGGCTGGCAACTGAAGGAACCCAATTTCCAGAGCAAGACGCTGCAGGGCTTCAGCAGCGAAGTGCTGATGGCGGACGGAATCTCCTATGCACCGGTGGATCGCCACAACTGGCGCGACTGGATCCATTATCTACGTGCCCTGAATGGTCTGGTCCAATCCGACTATGACGGCTGGGAGTCGATTTCCGACTACATGCAGCGGCTCGACCGCCGCACATCCCAAAACGTGATCGCTCATATTCCCTACGCCAACATCCGCGCCCTGGTGAATGGCTTCGGAGTGCGACCGATTGACGATTCCCAGATTGTCCGCATGCGCAACTTGATCGAGGAAGAGATGGAAGCCGGGGCGGTTGGTCTGTCCACTGGCCTGGATTACATCTGCCAGTGCTTCTCCGATACCGATGAACTGGTGCAGGCATGCGAGCCGGTGGCAAAGGCGGGCGGGATCTACGTGACGCATGTCCGCTATAAGAAGACCCTGCTACCAGCTCTGGAAGAGGCCTTTGAGATTGGTAAACGAGCCGGGCTGCCGGTCCATATTTCGCATCTCAAAATCCACGACCCTCCCAGTCATGAGGAAGTATTTGAACTCATCGACAGGGCGGAAGCCGACGGAGTGGAAGTTACCTTTGACGTCTATCCCTACCAGTCGGGCTCAACCATGTTGAGTTACCTCTTGCCCTACGACATCTGGGAAGATGGCCCGCTGGCGGCCACGGCCAAGTTGGCAGACCCGGTGATTGCCAGTCGAGTTAAGACAGCCTTTGAAGCTTACCGGCGTGACCTTGACCAGCTACGTGTGGCCTGGCTGCCGGGCCACGACCGACAAGCGGATATTGGAAAGACGTTGCAGCAGGTTGTGGATGAGTCGGGTAAACCGATGGCCGACGCCCTGCTGGACTTGCTGATTGACCAGCACCTGACGGTCCTCTGTGTCATCGACGAGGGTGATGACGCCCTGGTGGAGCCGATGTTGGCCCATCGCCGCTGCATGCTGGGTACCGATGCGATCTACCAGCCTGGCGGGCACGTGCATCCGCGTGCTTATGGCTCCAGCGGTCGAATGCTAGGGACGCTTGTCAGGGAGAAGGGGCTGATGACACTGGAAACCGCCGTTCACAAGATGACCGGTTTCCCTGCACGTCGCTTTGGCATGTTGGATCGGGGGGAGATCCAGCGCGGATTTTTTGCCGACCTGGCTATCTTCGATCCGGAGTTGATCGCTGGCACGGCAAGCTACGACGACCCTTGCCAGCCCACCGTCGGCATCCGAGAGCTGCTGGTCAATGGCCAGGCAGTGGTAGCGGCAGGCGAAGCGGTCGAGCCCGGAGAACAAGCGCCCGGCCGCTGGCTCAAGTACCAGCGTTAGCTAGATCAACTCGGCAATTGGGAACTGGCCCGGTTCCACCAGGAAATGTGGTCGACCGTGCAGGTCATCGACGGTCGCTGTGGCTGCGTCGATGCCAAGATGCCGATAGAGGGTGGCGAAGACTTCCTGGAATGAGACCGGTCGATCTGTCGGCTCACCTGCCAGTCGATCCGTAGCACCAATAACCTGGCCGTGACGCATGCCGCCGCCAGCCATCAGTGCGCAGGCCACGCGGGGCCAGTGATCGCGTCCCACCTGGGCACTGATTTTGGGTGTCCGTCCGAACTCGCCCCACACCAGCACCGCTGTATCCTCGTCCAGTCCGCGGTCGTGAAGGTCGTCCACGAGGGCCGTGATCGCCTTGTCGAAGATGGGGAAATCTTCTTTCTCCCGGTTGAAGATCGTGTTGTACGATCCTCCGTGCCAATCCCATTTACTGTAATTCACCGTTACCACCCTGGCACCAGCTTCAATCAGACGGCGGGCTGCCAGGAAACTCTGTGGCACACGCGGTGCGCCGTTGCCATCGATGAACTTGGTCGGGTCGCCTTTACCATATCGCTCTCGTACCTGCTCGGTCTCGTTGGAGAGATCAAGTGCTTCGGCCAGCCGCGAACTTGTCAGTATGCCGAACGCTTGCCGAGTAAACTCATCCATGCCGTCCAGGGTTCCAGTAGCATCGATGTTGTTCCGTAGCCGGTCGAAGCTGCCGAGCAGAGTCTTGCGATCGGCTAGCCGATCGGTGGTGACTCCGTTCAGGACCATGTCCTTGCGAGTCGGTCCCAGCGGCCGGAAGCCGGACTGGGAAATGCCCAGGAACCCCGGCCCCGGTTCGTTGTATGGACCATGAGTGCAGGGATAACAGAGACTGATGAAACCCGGAATGCTGGGCCTCGCCTGGCCCTGCAATCTGGATACGACCGAACCGAACTGGGGCCAGCCACCGGTCGGGACCTGCCCTGCATGTGTACGGCCGGTGTAACATTGCACGGCATCGTGGCCAGCCTGGGCATCCGACAGTGAACGGATGACGGTGAACTTGTCCATTCGCTGGGACATCATCGGCAGCAGTTCACAGATTTCTGCACCAGGAACATTGGTCTCAATTGGAAGCCAGGGCCCGGCAACTTCCTTCGGAGCTTCCGGCTTGAGATCAAACAGGTCCTGATGCGGAGGTCCGCCCACCAGGTAGACCAGGATCACCGATTTCGGTGAATTCTTGATGCCAGCCTGCGCTTCCAGTGAGAGCAACTGCGGCAGGCTCAGACCGAGTGATCCGAGAGCACCCGCTTTGAGGAAGTTGCGGCGATTCACGCCATCACATTGGTCTGCCGATTTCTGCTGTGGATCGTAGATTGTAAGCATGGGTGCTGCTCTCGATTCTGGATCTTAGGTGTCTTCCAGCTATCAACCAGTATATCAAAGCTGACATCTGAGAGCGATTGCAACGTCTCTGCGTTCGTTCTGTCGCCCGACACACTATACTAATCGACACTTGAAGGCTGATAACTGATCTGATCACAATTGGAGTGTGCATGCCGATGAAATCCCTGTTTCCCCTGACCGTTCTCTTTTTCATGCTGCTCTTCTGCCTGCCCGCTACAGCAGCCAATCGAGTGATTCTCCAGGGAAATGGGAAACTGGCCATTGTTGAAAAAGATGGCAGCATCAGCTGGGAAATGCCCTGGGGTGGCATTCACGACATCCACGTGCTGGCCAACGGTCATATCATGGTCCAGCAGAATAATCGCAAGGTCGTCGAAATCGATCCGCAAACGCGTGAGATCGTCTGGTCGTATGATTCGACCAAGCAGAATGGGAACGAAGGCAAGCCTGTCGAAGTGCATGCCTTCCAGCCGCTCGCCGATGGCAAGGTCATGATTGCTGAATCAGGCGTCGGCCGAATCATCGAAGTCGACCGTGAGGGCCAGATCCATAAAGAGGTGCAACTGGTAGTGGACCATCCACACCCCCATCGAGACACGCGACTGGTCCGCAAACTGGCCAGCGGCTGTTATCTTGTCTGTCACGAAGGCGACGGGGCGGTCCGCGAATACGACAAAAACACGGGTAAGGTCTGCTGGGAATACCGAGTTCCGCTGTTTGGAAAAAAACGCCGGCCCGGTCACGGCCCCGAGGCGTTTGGCAACCAGGTGTTTTCAGCCCTGCGACTGGCCAATGGAAACACCCTGATCGCGACCGGCAACGGCCATAGCGTGCTGGAAGTCAACCGTGCAAAAGAGATCGTCTGGCAGCTTCATCAGCAGGACCTTCCCAACATCACGCTGGCCTGGGTGACGACGCTGGAAGTATTGCCGAATGGAAATTATGTGATCGGTAACTGCCATGCGGGCCCTGACAATCCGCTGCTGATTGAGCTCGATCCGAAGACCAAGAAAGTTGTCTGGACACTGGACCAATACGAGACGTTCGGCAATTCGGTCCCCAACTCGCAAATACTCGATGTTCGCGGCAGCGTTCTGCGATGACAGTCACTCCTGACGGAAAATTACCATGAAGACCATCCCCGTCCTGAGCATGCTGGCCGGTCTGCTACTGATCCTGCCAGGATCAGTACAGGCGAATCCGGCCGCCAGCCATGTGAAACAACTGGTGGCCCATCGCGGAGCCAGTACCGAGAGACCCGAGTGTACGATGGCAGCCATCTCGCGAGCCATCGAGGTTGGGGCAACTGCAGTCGAGGTGGATCTGCGGACCAGCAAGGATGGCCGACTGTTTCTGTTGCACGATACCACGCTGGACCGCACGACCAATGGCAGCGGGCCAGCCAACCAGAAAACACTGGCGGAACTGGTCAAGCTGGATGCTGGCAGCTGGTTCGACAAGGCGTACAAAGGAGAACGCATTCCCGAGTTTCGTCAGGCTGCGAAGCTCTGCCGAGGTAAGGTAGATCTGTTGCTGGACCTTAAGGAGCAGGGGCTGCCCTATGCGGAGCTGGTGGCGAGCGAAGTCAGGCAATACGGTGATCCCAAGCGGACCATTGTGGGTGTCCGCAGCGTCGAGCAGGCGCTGCTGTTTCGCAAGTTGCTGCCTCGATCTCGCCAGCTGGGGCTGATTCCAGATCCGGAGGCAATCGACGCATTTGCGAAAGCTGGCGTGGAGATGATCCGCCTCTGGCCAAAGTGGCTTAGTGACAAAACGCTAGTTCCACGGCTACGGCGTCTGAAAGTGCAACTTCATCTGAATGGCACAACCGGGCGGCCTGCCGAAGTTGCCGAATTATTGCGACAACGACCCGATTCGCTGTCCTCCGACGACCCGGGACGACTGCGGGTCACGTTGACGGAAATGAAACGCAGCCAGGGGATGCTGGAACAACATCATCCGCTACTGGTGGCGAGGCCGCAGGACAGCCTGCTGGCCTCGACAGAGCGGCCCGGCGCTGAGTCGTCCCGTTATCTGGATTACCGCAGGCCGCGATTGCCAGCTGCACGTGATGGCCAGACTGGCATCAGTTTCAGCGTTGGCAGCGAGGCCCGATTGTTACCCGCGGGCCGAGATGAAAACATCCTCCAGGATGTCCGGGACTTTGTCCTCGCTACCGCTCGGTAATCCCCCAGGCAGACACGCCGCAGTTCGTTTCCGGTTCGCCCATGTACTTTTCCATGCTCGCCCAGGGCGATTCTCTGCCGGCCGTCGATATCATTGTGATCGTCGTCTACATCCTGGGGATTGTGGCGTTTGGAGCCTGGTTTCATCGTAAGAGCACGACGCTGGAAGGATTTACCGTAGGCAGTCGCAACCTTCCGGGTTGGGCGATCGGGCTGTCGATCCTGGCGACCTATCTCAGCAGCATCAGCTTTATCGCCAATCCGGGGAAGTCGTACCTGGGGAACTGGAGCCCGTTTGTCTTTTCGCTGACGATACCGATCAGCTGCTGGGTCAGTGCCAGGTATTTTATTCCACTCTATCGCAGTCGCCTGCAGACGACCGCCTATCAGCACCTGGAGAACCGTTTTGGCTACTGGTCACGCGCCTATTGTGGCATCGCGCTGATCCTGCTCCAGATCGGCCGGATTGCAGTCGTGCTTTACCTGGTGTCACTCGCCGTACACGAGTTGCTCGGCTGGGACATCGTGCCGGTGATGCTGGTGCTTGGTGTTCTTACCATCATGTACACCGTGGTGGGCGGGATTGAGGCGGTCATCTGGACCGATGTGGTCCAGGCAGTTGTGCTGTTCGTCGGCGGCCTGGTCTGCGTGGTGGTCTTGTTGTGTCGAATGCCGGGAGGCCCGCAGGAGGCCTTTACCTCCGCCTGGCAGGCCGGAAAATTCAGCTTTGGAGGATGGGACTTCAATCTCGTCATGGAAGGTTTCTGGGTCATTTTCATTTTCGGGATCGTTGAAAACCTGCGAAATTTCGGTATCGACCAGAATTATGTGCAGAGATTCTTAGCCGCCAAATCGGACCGGGAGGCGAAGAAGTCGCTCTGGCTGGGGGGCCTGATGGCGATACCAGTTTCCGCTCTGTTGTTCCTGGTCGGCACCCTGCTGTTCGTCTACTACGGCTCGATGGATAGTCTGCCGGAGGGCTTTCCGTCGGCGGACGATACGAAAGACAAGGTGTTTCCGTTCTTCATGGTGACCGAATTACCGGCGGGCCTGACCGGGCTGCTGATCGCGGCCGTGATGGCAGCTGGGATGAGTACGTTGGATTCGAGTATCAACGTCTCGGCGACAGTCTGGGTGATGGACTTCTACAAGCCGCTGATCAATCCCCAGGCCAGCGATGCTCGCTTGCTGAACATGACCCGACTGGCTTCCCTGGTTGTGGGCTTGCTGGGGACTGCTTCCAGCCTGTTGATGCTCCAAGCCAAAGCGGCGCTTGATACCTGGTGGACGTTCTCGGGTGTTTTCGGTGGAGCGATGCTGGGGCTTTTCCTGGTCGGCATCCTGGTCCGCCGTGCCACGCCACGGGGCGCCGTACTGGGTGCCCTGGCCGGCGTCCTGATTGTCCTTTGGGGGACCACCTGTGCGGATCTTGAAGGAGGCTTCGCCGCGTTCAACTATCCACTTCACAAATTCATGATCGGCCCGCTGGCCACAGTCACGATCGTGGCGGTTGCCTGGCTGGAGACCTTGGTGTCGAAAGCCAGCGACTAGCCGGTGAGTGCCCCGTAGATGGCGTTGCGGAGGCGACCTTTGAGGTCACAGTGCCAGTTGGGATACAGCTGGGTCATCATCACTCCGTATACTTCGTTGACCGGATCAAGGAAGTAGGCAGTGTTGTAGGCGCCGCCCCAGTAATAAGTTCCCTGGGTAGAGAGGAAAGGCTGCTGGCCGACATCCTCGATGATGCCGAAGCCCAGTCCGAATCGATCAATCTGTTTGCCGTCAATGTCCATGTAGAGCTTGCCGATCTGGTTGCTTCGCATCACCCGAATCGTGCTTGGGCTGACAAGCCTGTTGCCATCCAATTCTCCCTCGCGGATCAGCAACTGGCAGAATCGCGAGTAGTCCCGCAGTGTGCTATGCAGCCCCGCTCCACCAGAAAAATAGGTGCCGGCAGATTCATGCGGTCGCTCGATCATGTCAAAGTCGATATTCAGCAGCCGGTCGGTGGTGGCGCGCTGTAATCGCTCCAGTCCCAGGGACGGATCGGGCCGATAACTGGTACGGGCATTGAGCAGGTCGATCGAGTCGTAGTAGCTGATGTCGACCGCGGGCTGGTAGACAGGGCAGAGTCGGCTGAGCTTGTCCGCGGGGGGGTAAAAGTGCGTATCGGTCATGCCGAGTGGCAGCAGGATTCTCTGTTGCATGAAATCGGCCAGCGTCAGCCCCGAGATAACTTCTACCAGGTAACCGAGCAGGTCGGTGTTGAGTCCATAGAGAAAGTGCTTGCCGGGGTCGAAGGCCAGCGGCAAGTCGGCAAGCAGTCGCATCTTTTCTGCGATTGTTACCTCGTCGATGTGTCCCCAGTCGAACACGCCGGCGTCACGATAGATCCGGTTCATGCGTGGATAGGTAAAGCTGTAGGCGATTCCGGAGGTGTGGCTGAGTAGTTGCCGGATCGTAATCTGACCCTTGGCTGGACGCGTCGCCCGCTTGTCGTCGCTTGTCAGCAGCACGGTCGGGTTGGCAAACTCGGGGATATAATCTGCCAGCGGGTCGGTCAGCAGGAGTCGGCCCTCCTCCAGCAGCATCATCACGGCCAGGCTTGTCAGGCCCTTGGTCATCGATGCGATCCGGACAATGGAATCGGCTGAGAAGGGGATCCCCTGCTCAATATCCTGCTGGCCCGCGTAGTGCTCGTAGACCACATCAGCTGGGCCGCCCACGAGCATCGAGCAGCCGGCCACGATGCCCGCCTCAACTTCGCCCTCAAGCAGATCCGTGATCCGACCCAGGCGGTCGTTACAAAAGCTAGGCTGTTTCATCGGCGAAGTGTCAGTCAATCAGTTTGAACGAGTCGAGATAGGCGACAATCGCTGCGGAGACGCCATTTGCACCTTCTTCCAGACCCATGATCTGGTAGAGCCGATTTTTGACGAGGAAGATCCGCATTCGGGCAGAAACCGTCCGGCCCTCCACCGTAGCGGAAATCACCAGGTCGCGACCCGGGAAGCCATTGGCCGTGATCCTGGTTTCGCTTGTCAGCGTGCCGCCCATGTTGCCGACAGCACCATCCCGCGAGCCATCCAGGACATCATTTGGATCCACCAGTTCGGTCAACTGGCTGTCGTAATCAGCATAGCTGGCGATGTAAGCTTCCGAGTCACTCTTCTCGTACAGGAACATGTACAACGTGACAGCACCTGCCTCGGTCTGCACTTGCTGTTGTGATTTGACCATGGTACCTGGAGCCATGATCGTGAACTTCCCCTCCACCGATGTATAGAGGTTCGCTGCGGTGCTGCCAAAATCCAATGTACTGTCCGACGAACTACAGCCGACGACGAGGGATAGACTTACGGCTATTGCCGGTAGCCAGCGTTGACAGAACATGACGAGGACCCTCAAATTTGAAGTGACGTACTACGGCGAATTGTAATGGTTTTCCCTCAGAGTGTCTGCCGTTGACACTGGGACGTGGCCATCTGCAGACGAGCTGGATTGTGTCAGCGATGGGGTTTTGTATCGCGAGGCACGTTGTGAGAAGATCGCGGCATTGCAGATCTGCTCCGGGAAACGCTTTCCAAGAAGGTTGCCAATGTTCCGACGCCTGTTGTTGCTTGTCCTGCTGCTTTTTCCGCTGGCAGAGTGCCGCGCTGCGGAGTCAGCTGCCCGGCCAAATATCCTCTGGATTGTGGGCGAGAATTTCTCCAACGATCTTGGCTGCTATGGGATGCGTAATGTGCAGACTCCGAACCTGGATCGACTGGCTGAGCAAGGCATCCGCTATACCCGCGTCTATTCGACGTCGCCGGTCTGTGCACCCAGTCGATCAGCCCTGATGACGGGCTGGTATGCGACCACGACGGATATGCATAACATGCGATCGCACCGCGATGACGATTACCGGCTGCCAACCGGCGTGCGGCCAATCACGCACCTCTTGGCAGATGCAGGCTACCATACTGCCAATATCACCCGGATTGGCGAACGTGTGGTCGGCACGGGCAAACTCGACCTGAATTTCGTCAACGAGGGCCCGGTGTATGCCGGCGATGACTGGGCGGAGCTGAAGGATAAGCAGCCTTTCTTTGCCCAGATCAATATGCCCGAAGCGGAATACGATATCTACGACCGTAAATCCGCCGAGAAGCCGCGGGTGAAATGGGTGGGAGAGGAGTGGCATCCGCAGGTCGCCACCGTGGACAACGTCAGTCCGCCGCCCTACTACCCTGACCATCCAGTTGTGCGTGAGGAGTGGGCTCGTTATCTCAATTCAGTGACCGGGACCGATGTGAGGATCGGCTGGATCCTGGACCAGCTGGAGCAGGATGGCCTGGCTGACAACACGATCATCATCTTCTTTTCTGACAATGGTCGCCTTGAGGCTCGCGGCATTCACTGGTGCTTTGACAGTGGCCTGCACGTGCCGATGATCATTCGTTATCCGCAGACCATTGTGGCTCCATCTCAGATTGTTGCTGGTCGGGCCGATAGCCAGGTTATCAGCCTGCTGGACCTGGCGGCCACCACGCTCTGGATGGCAGGAATCGAGAAGCCGTTTGGTATGCAGAGTCGCGTCTTCCTGGGGCCCGCCGCAGAATCCCCACGCCAGTACGCCTTTGCTGCTCGTGACCGCATCGATGAGACAGTCGTCTGGCAACGATCCGTTCACGGCGCCCGCTACCACTACATACGTAATGGCACGCCTGGCGCCGGTTTCCTGACACTCAATCGCTACAAGGAGAAGTGCTTCCTCGTCAAACCACTGATGCGGCAACTGCATGCCGAGGGCCGGCTGTCCGGGCCGGCTCGCGACCTGATGGAGCCGTTTGCTGAGGAAATGCTGTTTGACACCCTGGCTGATCCCCACGAGGTCAAGAACCTCGCTGACTCGCGACGGCCACGGCACCAGCGAGTGCTGGCAGAAATGCGAGCATCCCTGAACGTCTGGATGGCGGCTACAGGCGATCGTGGCCGAATCATGGAACCGGCTGAACTGGTTGTGCCTTTCGTGAAAGAAATGCATGACTGGTTTGGCACACCCAGCTGGTACAAGTAACCGAACAACGTCACCTCTTCACGGAATCAACAATGAATCAGGCCGTTACGGATCGTCGATCGCTTATCAAGACAGGCGCAGCTGCGTTTGCCTTTCAGTTTGTCCCGTCCCACGTATGGGGCGCCAATGAGCGGCTGCATATCGGTTGCGTTGGCATAGGTGGCAAGGGTGCGGGTGACGTGACGGATGTGGCGGCCGCCGGTGGAACGATCGTGGCACTCTGTGACGTCGACGATAATCGGCGGCGAAGGAAAGCGAACGATCCACAGCAGCTGTTCCCCAAGGCCAGCTTCTTTCCTGATTTCCGCGTGATGCTCGACAAGCTGGACAATCAACTCGATGCGATCACGGTCTCCACGCCCGACCACGTCCACTGTCATGCTGCTGTTATGGCCATGCGGATGGGAAAGCATGTCTATTGCCAGAAGCCATTGAGTCATTCGATTGGCGAGGCACGTTTGATGGCCACGGTTGCCCGGCAAGAGGGTGTGGCCACCCAAATGGGTAACCAGGGCCATGCAAATGAACCGATCCGCCGTGCTGTGGAGTGGATTCGAGCTGGGGTTATCGGTCGTGTTCAGCAAGTTCACTGCTGGACCAATCGACCGATCTGGCCGCAGGGACTGACCGCACATCTTCCCGAACAGCCGCTGCCAGCCGGCCTCGACTGGGACCTTTGGCTGGGTCCCTCACCCGCTCGGCCCTACAACGCGGAGTATTGCCCTTTCAAATGGCGCGGCTGGTGGGATTTCGGCACCGGTGCGCTCGGCGACATGGGCTGCCATATCATGGATATGCCCTACTGGGCACTGGAGTTGGGATACCCGACTCGAGTGGAAGCAACGAGCGAGGGGAATACAGCTGTCTCGGCCCCGAACGCCGCCACCGTGCGTTACGATTTTCCTGCCGGCAGGTACAGCGATGAACTCGTTTTCAACTGGTATGACGGCGGCCGCCTGCCAGCGGCGGAGGTGATTGCCGATTCCGGGCTGAGCAGCGAGGACGTTGCCAAGAGATTCAATCTCGTCATGGTCGGAGAGAAAGGCAAGATGTTCTTCAACCTGGCGAACGTGGATTGGCTGATCACGCCAGCCGAGGTGGGCGAAGACTTCAAGCCACCCGAACCAAGTCTTCCGCGAGTTGCCAATGAGGACGCGGAGTGGATTGCGGCCTGCAAGGGTGGGCCACCTGCCCTTTCCCGGTTTGAGCTTTCTGGGCCATTTACCGAAGTGGTGCTGTTGGGCAATCTCGCCATTCGTATCGGCGAGCCAATCGAATGGGATGGAGTAGCGATGAAAGCCAGCGGTCATCCGCAGGCCGACCAGATGGTCCAGCGCCGCTATCGCAAGGGCTGGAGACTCAAGTAGCTACTTGAGTGAGCTGGCAACGGACTCGACTAAAGCCCAAATATCTCACCCTGCCGGGCAACTGACATGCCCGCTCGCTGGACCTGTTTGCGGGCTGGCGTACCCTTGCGTAAGGCCGGGTTGGTGTGATTCAGGTGGATAAAATGGACCTTCTGACGCTGGCTATCTGCCAGCCCAGCGAACCGCTTCATGCTCTCAACTATAAAAGGATGCGGTATTTTGGAGATGTCGCGTCCTGGTAGCTCATGTTCGTCAAAAAACGTCCCATCGAGGTAAGCTCGGTCGGACTGAACCACCATCTTTTCGATTGATTGGTTCCAACGCTCCCATTTGTCAATGTCCGGTATAAACAGCACCTTGTGCTGCGGCCCGTTGATCCAAAAACCAACCGTTTCTGAGAACTCGTCACGGTGCGGGACCAGGAACGGAGTAATCTGGATTCGCTCATTCAGTCTGACCGTTCGATCTGCCACGAGTGGTCGAAGCTGGATGTTGTTCAATTCGACAAGTTGACTCCAGGGTCCGTGGGTTCGTAGAAACTGGGTCATCAACGGCATCGCGAAAACCGGCATCTCGCGAGTTCCCATGACCTCGCGTCCCAGTTGGGTTAAGCCGCTGTAATGACCGATGTGCGCGTGGGTCAGAAAGATGCCATCCAGCGGCGGTTTGTCACGGACTGCCGGAACAAGTTGTCCAAGCTTGCTGAGCTGGAAGCGAAAGTCAGGCGTACAATCCAACAACCATCGCTGTTGCGTGACGGGATCGACGACCGCCAGGGAAGACACGAATCGGCCACGGCCCGGGTGTTCAAATGCCGGCTGGCAGCATGCACGCCGACAACCAGCGTGAGGGTAGCCACCGTCCTGGGCAATTCCCAACACGACGAGATAAGGTGATTGAGGCGGCGCACTCAAGACTGGGCCGGACAGCAACAGCCCCAGCAGTGACAGGGACCATGCCAGACAGGCGTACGCCTGGTTGCGTGTTGCGACTCGCATCGGGGCCTTTCCGGGTTGCATTAGTCTTTTGGTGGTGGCGGTGATTGAATGTCCTTGAGTTCCGCATCACCAGGCCGGCATTTTATCCGAACCAGCGATGGCGGCCGTTGCTGGCGAGGTTCGGATTCCACTTCTGCAGCCGATGGCGCATTATAGCACTGCTGCAATTTTCAGGTTTCGGGAAAAAGATGGTAATCGTGGCCCTCTCCATGCTGGAATCCGCGGCCCAGAGCCGCATAATGTTGGCTCGGAGAGCCATTCAACCTACGAGGCCAGCACGCATGTTGACAAGCGAATCACGCGCTCGTGATTTTCCACACCTGGAAGGTCAGTCCTATCTGAACTCAGCTGCGGAGGGTGTTCCGCCGATCTCCGTTGGCGAGGCTTTGGCTCAGTACGTGAAAGACAAGCAGACCGGCATGGACGGCCGGGTTCCCCATTTCGAGCAATGGGACCAGGCACGCCAGCAGGTTGGTACTGCATTCGGGATGGAAGCCGACGAGGTCAGCATTTGCTCCTGTTCCTCCGAAGCATTCAACCTGGCAGCACAGGCGGCCAGACTTCAACCGGGTGATGAGGTGATCATCAACGACCTCGATTTCCCGGCTGGCTCGACGCCCTGGATGACAGATGGCTGCGCCGCAGCAACACGGGTCTGGCGCCATCGCGACTGGTCGCTCGAGCTGGAAGACCTGGCTGAGTTAATCACCGACCGGACACGCGTCGTCTCGACGTCGCTGGTCAGCTTCTTCAACGGCTACATGGTGCCGCTGCCCGAACTGGTGAAGATCGTGCGAGCACAGAGTGACGCCTTGATTGTGGTGGACGTCACGCAGGCCTTGGGCCGCATCCCGCTCGATCTGTCCGAGGTGGACCTGGTGATCAGCAGCACGCACAAGTGGATACTGGCCAGCCATGGTGGCGGACTTGTGGGGATGCCAGCTCGCAGCCGCGACCGCTGGAACGTCGCCGCCGGCGGCTGGTTTAACCTGGAAGACGCGTTTGGCGATCAGCGATTCGACAAGGCAGTTACCAAGCCGGGTGCGGCAGCCTTCACCGTCGGCATGCCGAACTTTCCCGCCGTCTACGCGATTCGGGCGGGGCTTGAATACATCCATTCGATCGGTGTGGAGGCGATTAACGAGGCTGCCAGGCCACTGGTAGCCGCTTGCCTGGAGGGATTGAAGAAGCTGTCGGTGGAGTTGATATCGCCAAAAGATATCAACTGCGTCGCCGGTATTCTTTCCTTCCGTCACGCTGATGCTGAGCGAATCCACCAGGCGCTGCATGACGAGAAGATTCACGTGATGGCCCATGCAGGGCGATTACGGATTGCCATTCATGGCTACAACACGATGCAGGATGTGGAAAGACTGCTGGCTTGCATAACCACGTCCCTGTCGTGAGCGGTCGGCAGCCAGCTTACTTCGTCCTGCTGTAATCACCCAACAGCTCATCGATGGCAGTGTCGAGGAGATCTTCCCCAGTGAAAAAAAGATCCTCGTCTTCATCGGACAGGTCGTTGATCACCTCGTCAACGCGCTGCTGCCACAACAGCCGGTCATCTGCCAGGCGTGGCCTTTCAAGCTGATCAAAATCGATGGGGGAATCCGTGACAGCGTGGTTTGCCGTCCAGGTGGATGAGGAGAGCTGTGACGCTGGCATCGTTGCACCGACAAACCTGTTCCACCTGATTTCCAGCAACCCCCGTGCCACAGCGGCAACAGGTTGGTAACCAGCAGGGCCTCTGGTACCTGTGAGTGGGGGGCGCATTACGGCTCAGTATTCGCCACAATGACCGCCGCAGATCAACTCATACGGACACTCATGCGATGGCAACGATTGAAGTTCTCGGCAGTGGTCGGATCGACGACCGCGAGTCAGCTTTTCCGATGGCGGTCCAGCTAGCCAACGACGACCTGCTCTGCTCCTTCGGCGTTGGTGGCGGTGCCCTCGTGACAGGTCACACCGAGTGGGCGCGATCGACCAACCAGGGTCAGGACTGGTCGATTGAAGGTACCATCCTGCCACGGGACGACGAAAACAACCGCGCCAACTTTCTCAAGCTGACTATCTCTCCGGACCGCCAGACCATCTACGCCTACGGCTCCTGGATTGACGCCAATACCGACGAACAATTTGGCCAACGCGATAGCCGGGCCCTGCTCTGCCGCTCCCATGACCAGGGACTCAGCTGGAGCCGACCGGAGTCAATTCCGTTCCCAGAGGATTGTCCTCTGGAAGTGTCCCATGGCCTGCTGGCACTTGAAAATGGTCGGCTGCTGGCACCTGCAGCTACCCTGGCAGCACCCGATCGGCTCGGTGAGCGAGTTTACCTGGCACTCTCAGATGACGACGGTGAGAACTGGAATTACCAGGTCCCGTTTCACGACCCCAGTGGACGGCTGGGCTATTTTGAGCAGAAATTCTCTCGGCTGGCGCCGAATCGACTGATCGGTGTCTGCTGGACCGTGACACTGGGTGATTATGTCGATCAGCAGAACAGTTTTGTGCTCTCCGAGGACGGCGGCCAGAGCTGGAGCCCCATCCATTCGACCGGCATCCAGGGCCAGACGATGACTCCGCTCACGCTGGGTGATGACCGCCTGCTCGTGTTCTACAACCGACGCCATGGTGACCAGGCGATCATGGCCTGCCTGGTCACCATCGACGGCGATGCATGGACGGTCCATCATGAGCGAGTGATGTATGACGCCAACACGTATTATCAGCGATCGGCGGAGGTCAGCTCGGGCGTTGACGAGCTGGATGATTTTGCCTTCGGCTTTCCCACCGGCATCCGGCTCAATGACGGTACGATACTGGCGACGCACTGGTGCGTGGAAAATGGCAGATGTGGTATCCGCTGGACGCGGTTGAGAGTGGATTGGTAAACGAGCGGCCCTGCAGGAGATGAACCAGATGACGGATTCAATTGGGATTGGGATGATCGGTAGCGGCTTCATGGGCCTCAGTTACAGCCAGGCCGTTGTGGCGCACGTCGAGGGCGCGCATCTCGTCTCGATCACCGGTGGTCGTCGCGCCGCAGGACTGGCCGAAGAACACGGCCTGCCGGCCGATGAATCGGTGGCAGCCATGGTGGCCCGCGCCGAGATCGACGCGGTCATCGTGGCCACGCCCGACCAGTGCCGTCTGGAAATTGCAGAGACGGTGGCGGCAGCCGGAAAGCACCTGTTGGTGGAAAAGCCGATGGCTCCTACTGTGGCCGAGTGTGACCAGATGATCCAGCTCTGTGACCAGGCTGGAGTCAAGCTGGGCGTGGTCAAGACAGAACGCTTCCGGACGCTAACGCGAAAGGCCAAGACATTAATCGACGAGGGGGCGCTGGGACCGATCTGGATGATGCGCACCATGTCGGCCTTCCCAATCTCGTTGACGCGAGATGTGTTTGCCGAGCGGCAGTGGATGTATGACCCGGCCAGCGGTGGTCTGTTCATGGGCATGGCGTCACACAACGCCGACTTTCTCCGCTGGCTGTCTGGCAAGGAAGTCCGCAAGGTCTTCGCCCAGGTCAATACCTTTAGCGACATTGACGCGCCGGCACAGAGCGTGATGGCCCAGCTTGAGTTTGAGGATGGCATTATGGCCCACATGTGGACAACGTCCGAATTGCCCGACCCGAGCATTCCAGACAGCGAGGTCCGATTCGAAGTGGTTGGTCGCGATGCGATCCTGGATTTTGAAAACTTCAATTTCCTGCGGATGGGAAAGGGTGATTCCTGGCAGGACGTCTTCATTCCGGAGAAGTTTGACTGGGCCAACGACCCCAAGAATCCTGTCCGCCTGGAACCGCACACGCGGGTCATCCAGGATTTTGTTGACAGCCTTCGTTTTGATCGTGAAATCAACGTGGGTGGTCTGGAAGGTCGCGCCGCCGTGGAGATTTGTGAGGCCTGCCTGCGCTCGGCAGAATCTGGCCAGGCGATCGAGCTGCCGCTGACTGGCAGCCAGGAAGGATAGCCATTCAATGCCTGATGGTTACCATTCCAGCAACGATTCGAATCCGGGCGATCAGCGGCGGAATCTGCTGATTTTCGCCAGCTGCGTGGCACTCCAATACCTCGCGGCACCGGTCATCTACGTCGGCATCACCCAGGCAGCTCTGCTCAAACAACTGGGTGCCAATGCAACACTCGCCAACCTGCCGGCGGCGTCATTCTTTGTGATGGCCACTGTCGCCGCGCTGATTGCCTGGCTCAAGCCACGGGTTTCTGACCTCAAGCCCGTGCTGGTCTGGTGCTATAGCCTGGCTGCGCTGGCCTCAGCACTGGTCGGCGTGGCACTCATCTCTCCGATTTCAAACGATGCCAAGATCGGCGCCGTGATCCTCCAGAGTGCCATCACCGGAGCGACCATTCCGACAGCGATCGCCTTCATCTGGGAAGTCCTCGGCCGGGCGACGCTCAAGTCCGATCGTGGATTGGCGCTGGGATTGGCCTATGGTGTTGGCCCGCTGCTGGCAGCGCTCGGTTCGATGGGTTCCCAGTTGATCCTGGCCGGAGAGTTCAGGATTTTCGCCGTCGCACTGGAGACTGCCAAGTACGACTTTCCGGGCAACTTTGCGCTGCTCTTTTTGCTGGAAGCACCTGTGATGGCGGCGGCCGCGATCCTCTCCAGTCGTTTTAAGATCGAGGTTCCCGAACTGGAAGAACCTGGGCGGAAACGGTTCGCCGAGGTCCAGGACCTGGTATTCGGCGTGGTCTGCAGTGTCGCTGCGCTGATCTGTGTGCTAACCGAGTGGTTCGCCGTTGCCTATCTGTTGATGGGCGGTTCCGTGGTGTTCTTTGCCAGTCACTTTCGCGACCTGCTCTCCTTCCGCTTGATCCGGATGGCAACGATCGTGACCATGATCGTCTACATCGGTAATGTGATTCCCTCCAACATGGCACTCTATTCCGAAGAAGTCATGGGGGTCGATCCAGAGGCCACCGCAGGTTACCAGAATGCCATGCGGTTTGGATTCAAGGCGATTGCCGGCCTGGCACTGGGCTGGATCCTGACTCGATATCACGCCCGCGCCGGCATCCTGGTGACGTCTGGCCTGTACGTGGCCGCACTTGGCTGGGCGATCTGTGCCAGCAGCAATCTTTACCTGTTCGCCTTTGGCATATTTGGTGCTGGCGAGTTGATTGGCGTTTATGCTCCGAATTATGTCCTCTCGGCATCGAAAAAGTCGCAGATGCGGCGCAGCATGGTGATGATGAATGTCTTGATGGCCCCGGTGGGTCAGCTGGGACCCGTGTTCGGCCAGATTGCTGACCATATCGATGAGAATGGGATCACGGCCTTCGGCCAAACCAGCCGTGCCTATGGCTTCCAGATCAGCTTTGCTGTCTGTGCCGTTACAATCCTGCTGGGCATGGCCCTGGCATGGGTCTGGTTGCCTCGGTCGCCGGATGACTCGGAGAACGCCAGACAGTGAGAGTGGATCCGTCGGAGAAACTGAGAGTCTGAAAGAGGGAGAGATTCAGGATGTTAGTGGGATACGTGAGTAATGAACGCTATGTGGCCCTGGCAGATGCCTTGCTGGAATTCCGCAGCGAGGGGGAACCTGTCACCGCTCGCTCAACCATCTCGGGTGCAGTTTATGCTGAGATTGAAGCGGGTGATTATCAAGTTGTGATTGGCAAGCAAGGCTTTGGCTCCAAGCTAGTCAGCATCACAGTCTCTGCGGATCAGCCCTACCAGTTCCGCTTGCTCTCGGACGACCTGTTTGGATACATGTCACCAGGCTGCGTTACGGCGGGTGACCCGGCGGAATTCCGAGTGCATGCTGTGCTGGAGTACGAGTTGGAACTGTGGCGTTACGGTGCCGAGAAGGAGTTCATTCGCCGTCTTGGTACTTTTGACGAGCACGGTCCGCGGGCCAATATGCAGATCACACCCGACGGCGACTACACGCAGACGGGAGTCGAGTGGAACAAGCATGGCTATCACAGCAAAATCCTGGGCCAGCAGTTGACCGCTCCGGACCGCTCAGGGCTCTACTACTTGCATGCCCGCGACAAGCAGGGCCGCTCATTCAACTTCCCTTGGGTCGTCTCGCCTGCCCAGCCGAGCGCAGCGATCGCCGTGCTGGCTTCCGACATTACCTGGAATTCCTATAACAGTTTCGGCGGCCGGAGCAACTATATTCACGCCTCCCGATTTCCAGAGACGCCGACGATCAATTCCCGGCTGGAGCTCAAGCGATATACCGAAATAGAACATCGCACCTATGACAGCGACGACTACGCGCCACTCTCGCTCGATCGCCCCAACCCCTTCAACCACATAGACCTCGACGAACAATTGACCGGTCCGATTACCGGTCGACAGGGATGTCACCTGGCAGCTGCCGAATGGCGACTGCTCGGCTGGATGGAACAGCAGGGCTATGAGTACGATTTCTACGGCGAAACGCAACTGCATTTTGACAGCGTCCCGCTCTCCGAATACGAGGTGCTGGTGATCAGCACCCATCCGGAGTACTGGTCGGCCGAGATGTATTACCGTGTCAAGAAGTGGGTCTTCGAACAGGGTGGACGGCTGATCTACCTCGGTGGCAACGGCTTGAACTGCGAGGTCGAGTTTCTTGACGACCACCGGATCGTTTACCAGAACACCAACTGGAGTCATTCCGAGCCGCAACAGGATGATGCCGGTCGTGAGTTGGAGAGTCGTTTTGACAAGCGGCAGGAATCCGAAGCCAACTTACTGGGAGTCGTTTTTTCCACTCCTGGCATCATGACCTCAGCTCCCTATCGAGTAGTCGATGCCGATCACTGGAGCCTGTCCGGCACAGGCTTATCCGAGGGTGACCTGTTTGGTCACAAGAGTCTTCACATGCGTGTGCCGGGAGGTGCCTCCGGTCACGAGACTGACAAGGTGTCTGCCCAGTCCCCGGCCAACGTTGAACGAATAGCGCGGGGGACAAATGATGACGACGGTGGCGCAGAGATTGTCTACTTCGACACCCCCAGCGGGGGCGAGGTATTTTCAGTCGGGTCGATAACATGGCCTGCCTCAATCCTGGTTGACGATGCGGTCAGTAAAATCACGGCGAATGTGCTCGACCGATTCAGCAAGAGTACTGCTGCTGGAGGCGAGTCAGTTTGATCGACCGGTATCGCGACCTAGAATGAGTGGTGACGGTTTACAGATGTTCCCGATAACAAATTCAGCAGGCCAGTCCATAATGTGCCAACTGAATGTTTGAGAACTGCAGATGAGTGGCAGTCAATTCTATTGCGGGTATTCGTCTCGCCCCGCCTGCCTGCTGCTGGCGGTCTGCCTGCTGCTGTTTTCTCTGCCTGGCTGCAGCAGCGACGACGAGGGGGAAGATCCGCAGGTCCAGCTGGCCGCCATCAACCGACTGCCTGAGTTGCCCGACAGTCCTTACTTGAACACGCGCCAGACGACTTACGTTGGCGACCAGGCCTGCATCACTTGTCACCAGGATGAACATGCTGGTTACCTGCACACCGGCATGGCCCGTTCGATGGCGGTGGTTGATCCAGCCACCGAACCTGCCGATGCAGAATTCGATCATTACCCTTCTGGCCGCCGCTACCAGGTGCGTCGCAAGGATGGCAAGCTGATTCATCGTGAACTGGCGATCACCGCCGAGGGTGAACCGGAACGACTGCTGGCAGAATACCCCGTACCCTATGTGGTTGGCTCGGGACGACATGCCAAGACCTATGTTGTCGAGATCGATGGCTTTATGTTCGAATCACCGATCACCTGGTATCGCAGAATCGATGGCTGGGATATGTCTCCGGGATATGATGATCCTCGCCAGGAGGGTTTCACGCGACCGGTCGATCAGGGCTGCCTGGTCTGCCATGCGGGCCAATCTCGCAGTCTGGATGGATCGGTGCACCGGATGGAAGTCAGCGAGATGACGATCAGCTGTGAACGCTGCCACGGGCCAGGTTCGCGCCATGTCGATAAACGCAACGCCGAGATCGGCAGGTCTAGCAATGCCAACAGCGGTATTGATTACACGATCGTCAATCCTGCCGACCTGGACCGAGAACTCTCGGATTCGATCTGTGCCCAGTGCCATCTGGGGGCGCTGGCCATCGTCCAGGAACGCGGGCGTGCGCTATCGGACTTTCGCCCCGGACTACCACTCGATGCCTTCCGCAATGCCTACCGCCTGGATGCCCCCAGTGGTGAGATGACGGTGGTTGGACACGTCGACCAGTTGCGTTTGAGCTCGTGCTATCAGGCCTCCGAGATGTCCTGTGTCACCTGCCACGATCCGCATAACATGCCGACCGCGGAGAATCGACTTGAGTACTACCAGGCAGTCTGCGCAAGCTGCCATCAGCAGCAGGGCTGCAGCGTGGCG
>Ga0209402_10000307_pt1 | contig 60913 bp, 48 predicted proteins | sample ArcticOcean_MG_C_3_FD_187437 | JGI IMG/M metagenome (GOLD analysis project Ga0209402, IMG submission 187437) | Marine microbial communities from western Arctic Ocean - ArcticOcean_MG_CB8_126 (SPAdes) (version 2) | ecosystem: Environmental > Aquatic > Marine > Oceanic | place: Arctic Ocean... | reverse complement strand
CCTGGCCCTGAAATGAAATTATTTCGACTAATTTCTGGCTACAGCACGCAGAAAAACACGCCGGTCTGAGCCACCGAATACGGCCTTTTCAAGGCTGAAACCCTCAAGAGGCCGTTTCAAGTCCGGGCTAGCAGGCGAACCGGTCTCAGACGACACCAGTCCAGTGGAATGCTACGGCGTGTCAACGGCCGGGCGGTTTCTGGATTTTGATCGCCGGACGATCTGCTCGCTGATCGAAGCGGGTGACCTGACGGCTGTACGCCGCCGCGAACGACTCTACGTTTCAGGCGAAGAGCTTTTCCGGTTTGTCGGGTTGCTCGATCCAGCGTCGGCCTGAGTTGATACCCATTGTGAAGATCAAGACGCCATCGGGCTTCAGTCCGTCACAGAACTTTTGCAGGACGAATGCCTGCTGGGCGAGCGGTACGTGCCAGATGCTATCCCATCCCGTGATGAAGTCATATTGGCGAGGCAAGGTCCAGTCGCAGATGTCCGCGTGATCGACCGTAACGTCTGGATCGCGCCGTTTCGCCAGAGTTCCGTAGACCGATGTACTAACCGTTTGGCTTCCGTCACCAGACTTGGAACGGTGACAACCCTAACGGCAACTTGAATCAGCGGGTGTGGCCACACCCGCAAGCAAGGTGTTTGGCCGTTTTCTAGCGTCTCGACAGCAATGAGTCAGGTGCGTTTCACACTAGAAATCATGAGTTTTCCCGCGTTTCTTGCTGGCGGGGGCAGGCGATTTTGAATCCCGCGCGTCTGCCAATTCCGCCACTCCGGCTTATGTTGTCACGCTCTGCGCGTCAGCAGCTCATCGCCGCCCTGCCCTGCCCTTCCTCGGATATGCCGATGCGATTCGCCGCGACCACCGAAGCCAGAAAGGCCATCTCAAGTTGTCAGCAGAGGCGTACGTTAGCCGATCGCCCTTGCGGTCAACAATGACGACAGTGGCCTGGCCAGCACGCGAATCCGCCAGTGAGGCGGAGTCCATCCGGCCCCGCGAGTTACGTCGCAGGGTGGCCCAGATAACCCTCCAGGATTGTCTGGGCCACCCTGCGGAGTTCTGCAACTGACACTCGGCAACTGGCCTGCAGGGTCTTGAGCTGGCGGTCGCCAGGCACGGCTTTCAAAACGGCAGAACGCTATGGTCACCACGTTGCTGCAACGCCATCGAAATGGACCTGTCAGGCCGTGATGCAGATCATGGAGCCTCCGCCGTCCAATCTTCCACACTCAGACTCGGGATCTTTTCGAAGTCCACGGTGTTGCGAGTCAACACCGTCATCCCACTGGCGATTGCGATGGCTCCGATCCGAAGGTCCATCGTGCCGATCCGAATTCGCTGACGACGAAGCTCTGTGAAGACATCGGCGGCGACCGGAGAGTACGGCAAAACCTGCGCTCTGGCGAAATCCATCAGGATTCCTTCCAGCTTGAGGTAAACCTGAGCCACGGACTCTTCGTTACGGGCTCTCGCGATGTAGGCATTCCACCCCTGAATCTGCTCGTGGAATGAGACAATTGCCACGAAGAACTGCGACTCGTCGTGCCGTTGGAGTCGGTCTCGCAGCGTCTCGAATTCCCGTCCTCGCTGGCGTTGCAGGAGCCCGAGGTGATCTGTGTCGAAGAGGAACATCTACTCTGAATCACCGGGCTGATCGCTGTCCCGAATCTCCTTCCCGAGCCGCAGAATCTCGTCGAATTCCGGGTCGTCTTTGAATGAACCGGTCACTTGGGAGACCCAGCCGGATTTTAAGCCGTCACTCTCGGTCCTGGCTTTCAGGAGCTCAAGCTCTTTCTCGACTCTTGTTAACCGCTGCTCGATCTTCTCTGACATTTCAGACTCACTCTGGACAGCGTACCGGTCGAAAAGTGCTGCTTGACGACAGAATGCCTCAGCCATGCCCGGCAGGATATTCCCGCCCATGACTGTCTGACAACATGACTCCCTGGGGATGTGAAAGCGGGATTCGGCAAATAACGGCTAACGGGTCCAACAAGCCGTGGCTGAGGGATTCACGCGAGTGGATGCTGACCTTCGCACGGCCCGCCGCAGCTTCCATCGCGTGGGAGCCATCACGACACTGCTGTCAGCCAACGATCTCATCGGGCTCTGCCAGGACTTCCGTCAGAAGCTCTTCATGGTGCAGTTCAGAGGCCAATTGTCGTATCAGCGACTGGAGACCAGTGAAACCGTCCGACATCCAGCCCGGCCAGAATCCAGTGAGCCGTCATCAGTACGAATGTAAGTCCCTGCGTAAGGCGATCCTGATTTCCTGGTCCCTGTCGCTCCCGCAGCAGGTCAGGAGAAGCAGAAGCCGCATTGACCAGCGCAAAAAAAAAGCCAGAACAACCAGGACGCCCCACACGAACGGCAGATTCCATGTACCAGCGACAGTGAAGATGATCGCTCCCACTGCCACGGGAAATATCAGCGAACGAACTGCAGCGGCGGCTCTGGACATTTAACTCAAGCGGGTCCGATGTTGCTTTCAGGGCGATCCGCACTCCTGCCGACACGGCGATTATTGCCCCTGCCAAAGTGGTAACCGAAGTACCCCCCTGCCGCGATCATGAGCAACGCGACAGGACGTAGCTCGTGAATGTGCCCGATGAAGTACACGAGGCGGCCGTCCTTGACGAAGGGGAAGAATTGCCATTCCGTGAACAGGCCGAGGCCCGTTGCCAGAATGGCACTGATCACGCCGCAGATCGCGGATTCCTCACGCGACAGCTTGCCGGCACCAAAGCCCAAAGCAGCTCCGGGGATGATCATGGCATAGAAGCCTTGGCGCAGGACCCAGCCAAAGACGAAGTAACCGACACAACCGCCGATCGCGGCGCCCGCCAACCGGCCTGCGACACTGGCGACTCCTAACCTGCGCGCCATCTTTCACTCCGATTCCGTGTGAAGGTTCGTTGCCACGCGAGCGTGGCGGGACTCGACTATAGTGCGTGTCGCGTCGGGCGGGCACAAAGATTCCGTCACGGCGAATACTCTATGTCCATGACTTTTCGATTGAACCATCGGCACGCGCACCGTTGTCTGTTCACAACCCACAGTCGCGGCGGTTCAGCAATTTGACTCGACGAGAAAACGAGCATGTCCCGTTCAGATGACTTTGATCGACCGGATGACCTTGAACCGGTTGACGACTTCGATTCGCCCGACGACTTCGATGATTCGGACGACTTCGATGACTCGGACGATTCCGATCACAGTGAGGACTTCGATCGCAGCGGTGACTTTGGTGGCAGCCATTCCAGTCCGGCGGGCATGAGCGGCTGCGCCAAGATTGCGCTCGGCTGCGGCGTCATTGTTCTGCTGCTGGCGATCGGAGCCGGAATCGTCGGCCTGTGGGTCGCCAACAACGCCCGCGAATTCGGGGCCGACCTTGCCGGCACATTGATGAAGGAAGGTCTGAAAGAACTCCAGCTCCCCGACGATCAGCGGAAACGCATCTTTGATCGAATCGACGAGGTGTCGACGCGTTTCAAGAACGACCAGATCACGATTGAAGAAGTCGGCGTGATCTTCAAGAACATTGCCGAGAGCCCGCTCATGCCGGCGGGCATGGCGCTCGTGGTTAACCGTGTGTATCTGCGTGACTCGGGATTGGACGACGACGAAAAAGCCGCGGCTCGCATTGCCATTCAGCGATTCACTCACGGGACGATCAACAAGTCGATTCCGGAGGCAGAGGTCAACAAAGTACTCGACACGATCAGCACGCAGGATTCCCAGGGCAATCGTCAGTTCCGACAGCCACTGACCGACGACGAGCTGCGAGAGTTTGTGAAAGCGGCGGCGCAGGCTGCCGACGATGCGTCCGTTCCCGCAGAAGTCCCCGAGGTCAACTTTGCGGACGAATTCGACAAGGCTATTGACGAAGCTCTGGGACTCCCGGCCAAAGCGCCGCAAGGCAGTCCCGCCACGGATTAGTGCTGTGTCAGTCGTGTTTCGAGGGGTAGCCGAAGTCAGCAGACTTTGGCTGGACCCGAGGAAACCAAACTCGGGCGTGTTCGGCGACATACATCACGGCTCTCGAAGCACCAGACACTGCGAATCACATGTTGGCAGAACGGGTACACCGTTCGCTTGTGATGGCCGAAAGTGCATGCTTGACAGGTCATGACGATTCGGGCAGGATGACTGAACATCCCTGAGAATTCCCTTCCCCAGCATCCCCCCAGCGGTCACGACGCCGCTTTCCTCTGTCTCTTGCAACGGATTGTTTGAGTCTCGCCGTTCTCTTCTCTCTGACCCACCCCGCCTCGCGTGTCTGTTCGAACGCATCCTTTCGTGGTTGGCATTATCGGTGGCATCGGGTCCGGTAAGAGCGCGGTAGCTCGCGGCCTTGGCTCACGTTTTCGCGTACGAATAATCGACGCGGATCGGATCGGCCACGAGGTGCTCACCCTTCCCCGCGTTAAAGACGAGATACGATCCAACATTGGTCAGGACGTTTTTGACGGTCCTGATGTGGACCGTCGAGCTCTGGCTCGGCGAGTTTTTGGCACGTCACCTCATCATTCCCAATCCCTGATCCAACTGGAACGCATCGTCCACCCTGAGATTCGTGGGCAACTCAAAGTGCAGATCGAACAGACCGGCACAGACTTTGACCTCATCGTTCTTGATGCGGCCGTCATGCTCGAAGCTGGCTGGAACGGTCTGTGTGACGCGGTTGCCTTTGTGGATGTCCCATTCGAGTCCCGGCTTGCTCGTGTCAGCGAGCGGCATGGCTGGAATGAAGACGAACTTCGACGTCGTGAGGCCAGTCAGCTTTCTCTGGACAAGAAGCGGCAGGCCGCACATGTCACCATCACGAACGACGGCACTCTGGACGACGCAGTGACTGAATTGACAACCTGGCTCGAAGCCAGACTCTCCTGACACATCCTCGACAGCAAACATCCAATTCCGGCCGGCAACATCCGCTGCTGGCTGACTTATCTTCATCACCCCACTGGCCATTCGGCCTGCAAGTCCCGCACTCCTCTCACCGCATCCAATGGTGGTCTGCCATGTCCAGGACCGACTGGAATCCCGAGGCCTCGCCCGCAACCGTGTCAGAATCAGCAGCCACAGAAACGGCTCCGGTTGCGCAAGACACCGGCGACGATGTCGTATTCCCCGCCGACGAGCGCTACGAGGAAATCAAACGCGGGGATGTGCATATTGCGCAGCTTCAGCGGATGACCATGAAGGAACTGCTCCAGCTCGCTCGCGACGAGCGGATTTCCGAATACAACGGGCTCAAGAAGCAGGACCTGATCTTCAAGATTCTCAAGGAACGCACGCGCATCAACGGTCTGATGTTCGGCGAGGGAACGCTGGAGATTCTGCCTGATGGATTCGGCTTTCTGCGTAGCCCTGACTATCACTACCTGCCGTGCCCGGACGACATCTACGTCTCACCGAGCCAGATACGTCGCTTCGGTCTGAAGACCGGGGCAACAGTGGCCGGACAGATTCGGCCGCCTAAAGAGAACGAACGCTACTTCGCACTGCTCCGTGTTGAAGCGATCAACGGCCATGACCCGAACGACGTGATGGGCCGAGTTTCATTCGACGACCTCACGCCGCTGCACCCCCAGGAGCGGTTGAAACTTTCGACTGACCCGCAGGAGGTGAGTACGCGAATTGTCGACATGCTCAGCCCCATCGGGATGGGACAGCGAGGGTTGATCGTCTCGCCGCCGAAAGCGGGTAAGACCATCCTGCTGAAGAAGCTGGCCCAGGCGGCCATCGTGAACCATCCGGAAGCCTATGTGATCGTGCTGCTGATTGACGAACGGCCCGAAGAAGTCACCGATATGGAACGGGAAGTTCGTGCCGACAACTGCGAGGTCGTCAGCAGCACGTTCGACGAACCACCCAGTCGGCACATACAGGTGGCCGAAATGGTCATCGAGAAGGCCAAACGCATGGTCGAGTGTGGCCGCGACGTGATCATCTTCCTGGACTCGATCACTCGACTGGCCCGGGCCTGGAACACCGAGTGCCCGCACTCCGGCAAGATTCTGACCGGTGGCGTCGATGCCAACGCACTGCAGCATCCCAAGCGGTTTTTCGGGGCCGCGCGTAATGTCGAAGACGGCGGCAGTCTGACCATCGTCGCAACGGCGCTGGTCGATACCGGATCGAAGATGGACGAAGTGATCTTCGAAGAGTTCAAAGGCACTGGTAACACCGAGCTGTATCTGGATCGCCGGATGGTTGAAAAACGCATCTGGCCCGCGATTGACGTGAATCGTTCCGGCACCCGACGCGAAGAACTGCTGATGGGCCCGGATGAGCTGCAGCGTATCTGGGTTCTGCGTCGCGTGCTGAGCGACATGAATCCCGTCGAAGCGATGGAGCTGGTCGTCAACCGCCTGCGAAAGACGAAAACCAACGACGAGTTTCTGATCACAATGAACCTGTCCTGAAATGACCTCGCGCCTGCATCCATGACGAAGCACATTGAAGGCAAACTGATTCTGACGGACGAGTCGATCGCGGTCGTTGTGGCACGATTCAACGATCTCATCACGACGCGACTGCTCGACGGGACGCTGGACACGCTGCGTCGACACGGTGCATCGGATGAACGCGTCACGGTCGTGCATGTACCCGGCTCGTTCGAAATTCCACTGACCGCAGACCGTCTGGCGAACTCCGGAAAGTTTGATGCCGTGATCTGCCTGGGCGCCGTCATTCAGGGACAGACGACGCATCACGAGTACATCAATCACCAGGTTGCGGCGGGGCTGACACAGGCGTCTCAGAACAGTGGCATCCCGGTAACTTTCGGTGTGCTGACGTGTCAGACAATGGACCAGGCGATGGATCGCGCCGGCGGCAAAGCCGGCAACAAGGGCAACGAGGCCGCTCTCGCAGCGATCGAGATGATCTCGATGCTGAAACAGCTCCGTGAGCTGGGACTGAGTTCGTAGGACCAACGCGCATGGCGCAACGTCGCAAGGCCCGCGAGGCCGCACTGCAATTGCTCTACCAGAAGGACTTGAACGCCGACATCTCCGAGGCAGTCGCCCGTGAGATGCTGGGTGAGATCCTCGAAGTCGATTCGTATCGTGAATTCGCTTGGGAACTCTACTCTGGCACGCTTGAGGCACGAGCGAATCTGGACGAGCAGATTCAGGCCGTCGCCGAGAACTGGAGCCTGTTACGAATGGCTCCCACGGACCGCAATCTGCTGCGGATGGGCGTCTACGAAATGATGACGGTAAAAACCCCCGCCCCCGTCGTACTCGACGAATGCATCGAGCTGGCCCGGTCCTTCGGCTCCCAGCAAAGCGCCTCATTCGTCAACGGCGTCCTCGACAAGCTGATTCCCAAGGCGCCTGCTTAGATTCGTCGACATTCGTAGCAACCCCGCGCCCCGATTGAGCGGGTCGAGTGCCAGGAATGGCCATGACTGTTCCCGCCGCGTCAAGATCACGGGTGGCCCCGTGCCTGCTGTCCAAACTGGAACGTGAAACAGCAAGAGTTGACGATGTGTGCTGTTGGAATCGTGCCACTCGGATGAGCCCTTGTGGCTCCGCCATGCCGGTTGCTCCGCAACTGCCACCACCCATCGGCTGTGAATTAATCCGTGCCACACTACCACCCCGCGAGTGATTCATGAACAGGCGTTGATAAGCAAGGAAGGATGCGATGAGTTTGCGGATTGATCGGACTGTTTCGTTTGTTCGGGTTCTGCCGAAGTTGAGAGTCAAGGTCTTTCGATAATGACGTTGACGACTTCACATGGTTTGCTGGGGGGCACCATGACCAGTGGGATGTTTGACGCGCCAACGGACCGGCCATCGGCTCGGCAACTGATGCAGATTGTCCTATCGAACCGTGCGATTGAACGGGACGCGGATCACATCCGGTTTTCAGTCGCCTGGTACTTTCCGTGGAGGGGTTCCGACGACAACGCACTGGTCAATGCTCTGCAGACTGATGAGCCACCGCCTTCGATAAACGCCAGATTTCAGTCGTAAGCGAAAGCATGGTGGTCGAGAGTTGGAGAGCCTGTTTCAGCAGGGCATTCGATTCTGACAACAGCCCTGCTTTCGGCGACTCCAACTCGAGTACTGCAAAGGGAACGCCTTCACTGACGACCGGCCACAGCGCGACTGAACCCTGGCCGCGTTCAGGCAATGTGGGCTCTCGATGTCTGAGAGCATCGATCGTTTCTGGAGTCATGTCGGCGAAAAATGGCTCACTGCCTGCCAGCACGTCGCCAGCGAGACACCTGCTGCACGGCACAGGCAATCTGTTTCGCCGCCGGCTTGCGTCGGTGCCTGGCGGATAAATTGTCTCCAGGACATCGTCAGCGTCAGGCAGTGCGGCGTCGGCTGACGGAACACGGAGCGAAACGAGAATTTCGTCAGCAGGCCACAATGACGACAGTGTGTCGCTAATGACTTGAATCTGTTCGCTCCATGTCTGCTCAACTTCCCGCGCCGGATCTGGGCTTGCAGTATGACTGACCAGTTTCTCAAGCGCCTGCGTCACTCGCTCCAGAACCGGATGACCGGCCTTCGAGAGAAGGCCCTTTGCACGAATCGACATTCTAATTCTGTGGCTCGGTCCAGCAAGCGCAGCCAGAACATCATCACTGACGAGATCAGCATCGTATTCAACGAGTGTCAGGCCAGCGAGGTCCGAAGGAATCCTCAGCGGCTCTGAATTCCCCACTTGTCTCGGCACCGGTCTCAGCAACAGTGTTCTCTCGCGGCCAATGCGTCCGGTGAACAGACCTGCCTCGTAAACGACGTTGTCACGGGCTGCCGCATACGTTGTGTCCTTCAATTTCAACTTGTCGTCGGCCGCCAGGACGAACACGCCAAAGTCGATCGTATCCAACTCCTTAAGCAGGGAATCCAACGAGTACTCACTGGGTTCAAACGTGTCGTCTGACCAGACTCTCACCTGGAATTCCGGTTCCAGATGGGCTTGGATGGCGCGGGCGATTTCGCGACTCTGGATTGACGAACCAATAAAGACCTTGGGCTTCCTCATCATTTGGTCCTCACCCCGGGCCAGAGATGTCCGGTTGTATCGGTTGCAGCAGTGCTAGGGATTATGAAGGAATGTCCCGGTATTTCCAGGGACACAGCTCCGGTTCCGTTGCTCCTGTGCCGGACGTGATAGATGAAGGAACGGGAGTCTGAGATCCAAAGTTAGGCGGTCAACCGGTCACTCACGTTCGGCGCGGGCCTTCAGCCCCGCCGTGTCCCCGACCGAAGGTCTCCCTGATCGCTGCGCAGAGTCGGCGGTTTGTCCGGCTGTCTGGGAGACCTGCGGTCCTCGTCTCGGCGGGGTCAGAGACCCGCGTCGATCAGGAGTACTCGCTGTTCGTAGTAACCCGATTCATCGGGTTCGCCTTGTGTGGGATCCACAAACAGCGAGGACACCGGCCTCGGAGAACCGCATAAATGCGGTTACTACGAACGGTTGTTACGACGTGCGTAATCGGACGGCCGCGTCTTCCGGTGCGACGATGTTGACCCAGGCTCCGGCACCGATTTCGTAGCCCGCGATTCCTGTCATGCGGGGCGTGATCTGGATGTGCCACTGCATCGCTGACTTTCGATCGTCATCGTGGAACGGTGCCGTATGCACGACGACATTGCATGCTGCGTTTGGAAAGCTCCGATCAAGCCTTTCCAGGGCGTCCTTCAGTGCGGTGGCCAGAATTCCCAGTTCGTCGTCAGTGGCAGAATCGAAGTCGGGACACTCGCGGCGCGGGACGATCCACATCTCGGCGGGAAAGCGGCTGGCGAATGGGCAGAACGTGACCAGTGCGTCCGACTGCCCGATGATTCGCGAGCCGACTTCCAATTCCCGATCAATCATCTCAAGCCATGCGTTGCATCCGTGTTCGTCGAGGAATCGAGCACCTGCGGCCAACTCTTCTTCAACGACAGGCGGCACGAAGGGTGTCGCCAGAATCTGGGAGTGCACATGTTCGAGAGATGCTCCGGCGCCCGCACCTTCGTTCTTGAACAGCGTGACGTGCGTTGCCTGACCTTCGTCGCGGATCGCCCGCAGTCGATCCCGCCAGGCTTTGACGACGAGTTTGAACTGCTTCAACGGTAACTGGTGCATGCGACATTCGTGGTCCGGGCTCTCAATGACGACTTCGTGTCGGCCGGCAACAGGGCGAGTGTGAAACAGGCCGGCGTTTGAGTCAGGACGAGGGTCCTCCGGGCTGGCAGACACTGCCGGGTATCTGTTGGGCACAATGCGGACACGCCATCGAGCCGGGTCGTCCTCGTCCCGGACTGTGAGTACTGCCTCCGGAGTCGCGTCCTCGTTTCCGGCACAGAACGGGCAGCGGTCCAGCGTCTCGGCCGGCTGCGGCGCACCATGCTCGAACGGTCGTTCGGCACGTTCGGGCGCGATGATGACCTGCCGGCCGGTGATCGGATCCGTCCTGAGTTCAGGCATCCATGTGGTCCGTGTGGGGAATCTGTATCGATTTTGTCATGCGAGCCGACGGAATGGCCGAAACCAGATAATGGTGTGCGCGCACTTTCAGCGGGTCAATGCGCGTATCGAGATAATGGAAGCATGAATTGTCTGGAAAAGATTAAAGGCGTAAACGTCTGCCATCGGAGTCATTGATGAACAACTCAGAACGACCATGTCCCGCGACCTCGTCAGCCACCCTCGAGATTCTTTGTGGGGAAACCGCCAGTCCGCTGCGACCCATCCTGCAAGATCGGTTTCTGATCGGCGCCGGCCCACGCTGCGACCTGCGTCTGGGTGGCGACGACATGCCCGTCCTGCACAGCATTGTGTATCGGGATGGCGAATCGATTTGCATCGATCCAGTAGCGGACACACCGGCATTGCTCGTCAACGGGCGTTCTGGAATGACAGAACTGCAGTCCGGAGACGCGATTGAAATCGGCAGTTTTCGAATGGTTCTTCACGGCGCCGACATCGCGAGTGCGGAAGCACCTGAGGCCGTACCGGTCGTCGATGACCGTGGCGATCTGACAGAGACTTCCGCAGCTGAACTCGTTGACATGATCGCACAGGAAGAAGCACTGATCGCGGAATACGAGGCCGGGCGTCGTGCTGGCGCAAATGCCCTGTTCGACGCCGCGCAGCGCCGAGCGAATGCGCTGGCAGCACAGTCCGATTCTGATGCCTCACACGGACCCGAAGAGTTGCTGGATGGGATTCGATCCACAGTCCTCTCGCTGGGCCAGTCCGCGATGCAACTGGAAGATCATGGCAGCCTGACCGAGCACGATGTCCGTGAAGCGGCTGCGTCGTTACTCGACTGCCAGCAGCAGATTATCTCGGCACTGGACCGCGTGCTTGAGAAAATCGAACGGCGGAACAAGTCGCAGGAATCGCCGCTGCCACAACGCGATGTGGCATAATCTGTCGCCAACAGGTTGATTCGGCTGTGTCCGCAGACTCGTCGGACGCGCCGTGAATTCGCACCGGTCAACGTGATTGCCTACGGTGCGTCTCTCACTGTGTTCGGGCGTGACGCCGAGCTGTAATCTCGAACGCTTTCAGCGTACGACATGCATCGTCTCGCGGCCGCGCCGCCATGGTCTCCCGGACGAACCAGAAGGAACTCTGCAACGCATCATGGACTACACGACAATCATTGGGCTCGAGGTCCACGTCCAGCTCCTCACCAAATCCAAGCTGTTCTGCGGCTGCCCGAATCTTTTCAACCCGGACAATCCCAACGTGCAGACGTGTCCCGTCTGTCTCGGCCTGCCGGGTTCACTGCCGGTAATGAACCGCGAGGCCTATTGGCTGTCCGTGAAGACCGCCATGGCGCTGAACTGCGAACTGGCGAAGTTCACCAAGTGGGACCGCAAGCAGTACTACTACCCGGACCTGCCGAAGGCGTATCAGATCAGCCAGTTCGATCTACCATTCAGCGTGAACGGCTGGGTGGACATCGAGGTTCCTTCAACCGGCGAACAGCGTCACGTGCGACTGATTCGGGCGCATCTCGAGGAAGACGCTGGCAAAAACATTCACGACGAAACCGGACGTGGAGCCGACAGCCAGGTCGACCTGAACCGGACGGGCACACCGCTGCTGGAGATTGTGTCCGAGCCGGATATTCGCTCGGCCGAAGAAGCCCGAGTTTACCTGGAACAGCTTCGCCTGCTGCTGCGGTACATCGAGGTCTCGGACTGCAACATGCAGGAGGGCAGCCTGCGGTGCGACGCCAACGTCAACCTGCACGTTCACGAAAACGGTGAGACGATTCCGACGCCCATCGTCGAGATTAAGAACCTGAACAGCTTTCGCGGCGTCGAAGCGGCGATCGAGTACGAGGTCAAACAGCAGGTCAAGGCCTGGGAGAAAGACCGCAAGCGCATCGGGGATGTCCCGAAAGCGACACACGGCTGGGACGCAAATCGCGGCATGACGTTTCCTCAGCGCGGCAAAGAGGAAGCGGCCGATTACCGCTACTTCCCGGATCCCGATCTGTGTCCTGTAACCGTGACCGACGAGCAGCTAGATGAAATACGGGCGACGCTTTGTGAATTTCCGGCGGACCGACGTCAGCGATACGTCGAGCAACTGGGGTTGTCGAGCTACGACGCCAGTGTCGTGATCGATCAGGGTGGAGAATTCGCAGCCTGCTTCGATCAGGTGACGGCGATCTGCGGTGACGGAAAGCAGGCTGCAAACTGGCTGACCCAGGACGTCCAGCGGGAACTCAACGAGCGGAAGATCGAGATCGGTGAGTTTCCGATTCCCGCGGATGTACTCGGGGCTCTGCTGCAGCGAATCGTGAAGAGCGAAATCACGGTTAAGAGTGGACGCGAGGTATTCGCCGATCTGCTGTCTGCTGCCGACGAGGGCGAGCCGGCCACTTCCGAACGAGTCGGTCAGATCATCGACGACAAGGGCCTGTCCTCAGTTCAGGACGCGGGTGAGATGGAGCGGGCCATCGACGCGGTCGTCAGCCGCAACGAAAAGGCGGCCGACGACGTGCGGAATGGAAAACTGCAGGCCGTTGGTCCGCTGATCGGCCAGGTCATGCGGGAACTGAAGGGAGCCGACGCCAAAGTCGTGCGGCAGATGATCATCGACCGACTGCAATCCTGAGCCAGTTTCGCGGTTCGAACAACCTGTCAGAAAAACTCATCATGTCGAACACAATCCCCAGCCTGGAAATCCGGCCCGCTCGCGAAGACGACTGGCCCACGATCGCGGATTTCAACATTCGGCTCGCCGCTGAGAGTGAAGACAAATCACTTGACCCGCCGACGGTGGAAGCGGGAGTGCAGGCACTGCTGAGCGATCCGGGCAAGGGACGCTACTTTCTGGCCTGTGTCGAAGACCGGATTGTCGGGCAGCTCATGCATACATTCGAGTGGAGCGACTGGCGGAACGGTGAAATCTGGTGGCTCCAAAGCGTCTACGTCCATCCGGAATTCCGCCGTCAGGGTGTCTTTGGCCGATTGAATGCCCACCTCGAGCGACTCGCCAGCGAAGCTCCGGGAGTGGTCGGGCTGCGGCTGTACGTCGAGCTACAGAACGAACAGGCTCAACAGACTTATCTGTCACTCGGCATGACAGAACCCGGCTATCGGGTCATGGAGCAGATCTTCGACTGATCCGGTCACAGCGTCTCAAGCGGCCTGAATTCAGGCGCGGGCCTGGATCGTGGCGAGGGCGTCGGCGGTTTCGAGCCGGGCGTCGCGGGCTTTCAGGATCGATGCGCAGAACATGTCGGCACACGGCACACCTTCGATCCGCATCAATCGGTCGCCCTGCCTGTCAATGAGCGTCAGATTGGCTGCATTATAGAATTCCTGGCCGGGCTCCTGATGCAGGTCAATCTCGTCGATGTCCATCAGGTCCACCGACTGCTGCGTCTGCGAACCAAGGGATGTGCACTGCTGCACCGATCGATTGGTGAGCACGTACTTGGGACCGGTCAATTTCAACCAAGCGTAGAGCGCCACGCCCAACGGGGCGAGCGGCAGCGGGAAGATCAGACTCGAAGGTCGAATACCCCAAATGCGCATCGGGGTGCAATTGCTCAACTTGCCAATGACCCGCCCGAGCGACGTCGACGCGATTGAAGGGTATTTGAGGCGAATTTCCGTTTCGTCGCTGGCACTGACGCCAGCAATGGCCTGAAGTTTCTGTGTTGCCATTTCAACGCGAACCCTGATGTGGGACTGACCCTGATTCTGAACGGAACCCGTGCCCTGAAAGCACATTAAGGCGAGCAGGCTAACAGAGCCCACATGAGGAATCCAGTCAGGCTACGGTGGCGAATACCGAGCCTCTCAGGCGTGGGAATTGGTTCTCAGGGGAACCGAATGGCAAGGATGGTTACAACAGAAAAGTGGAATGCGGTGTATCCGGCGAGTGTCAGAATTGCTTCTGTCGGGACGGACAGCGGTCCGGTTCGATTCCGCAGTCTGGCGGCGAGCCATGAGAACGGAACGGCTGCGGGGAATCCCGTCAGGTAGGCCCATTCGAAGATAAGACTCAACCGCCAGCAGATCAGAAAGTAGACCAGGCATCCAGCCAGAAATACGCCGGCACGCAACCACTCGCCCCAGCGACTCCGGCCGTGTTCAGATCGAGGTGTTCGGCGTCGAGTTAGTCTCAGGTCTCCGCCCAAAGCGTCAAAGCAGACGAACAGACACAGCGGCCACGTGAAAATGAACTCGCCGGACCAGTGGCTCAGGCACGTGGTCCCAACTGCCCCGGCAACGAAGGCGATCACGCGAAAGGGGAGCCGTCCACCGGGTCGATAAAGACGCTCGGGCGTTGCCGCTCGAATCAGCAGGCTGGCAAATCCACTGGCCACAAGCAGGGCCATCGACACCAGATACCACCGTTGCAGCCACTCGCGCGACGGCACATCGATTGCGTATTCCGGCTCGATGGAAAGCAGTTGTGAGGCCAGGTCCCGATACCCGTCCTGCGGCACATCGGCGACCGTCAAGACTGGCTGGTCGGTGGCTGTCAGCAATTGTGGATCACCGACGTAAACACACACAGCTCGCGTGTGATTCCGTAAGTAAACGCGGCCACGATGCAGCACCGGCGGCGTCCAGACCAGCTCCCCGCCCAACACACTCGTGCGTGCCAGTTCCTCGTACCGGTCGGGATTCGGCCTTGCGAGAATCAGTTCGCCAGCTTCGTTGAAAATCAACAGCTTCCCATCGACGGCAATGATCCCTGACTGTCCGATCTCTGGCTCATCGGATTGCGGTCGGTCGGAGTTTTCTCGCTTAATGCGACCGGTGCCAATTGCCCATTTCTCTTCACCCGTCAGGAAGTCGATGCACAGAAACTTGCCTCGGGACAGACGATGGACTTTCGACTGAGCATCGTAGAGATCGAAACCGTAAACGTGCCCGTCAACCAGCACGCTGGATGTGACGTCATTCGAAAGCAGGCGTTTTTTCCACACGGTTTGAAAGGTGCGCGACTCTTCGTCGGCGTCGGGACTTGCCAGATCGGGAATCTGCAGCAATTGAGAACCGGCTCGAAACGGAGCGGAGATCCAAAGGTGCGGTGCGTGAAAAATCGGCCATGCCGAGTGTTCGTCGTAGCCGGCCGAAAGATCGAGTCGACCGAGTTGTTCGCCCGTCAGTCGATCGAACAGATTGAGGGAATTCTGAAAGTACCCGACGATCAGTTTGCGACCGTCATGGTCGATCGGGAACGCCGGTGAATAGCTCGCAGGATCGTCGCCGGAAGCCCAGACTTCCGCTCCGGTTATCGCGTCGAGTGCGACCAGACTCGCGCCTGGACCGCCGACTGGCAGGATCACGCGTCCCTCCAGAACCAACGGCGAGCAGGCGTAGCCGAATCCGACCCCACCCGTGCCGCCGTAATCCTCGATGACGTTCCGGGACCAGACCAGATCACCGGTCTTTGCTGCCAGGCATCCGATCAGACCGGCCGGCGACGCGAAGTAAATGAAGCCGTCGACGAATGTCGGCGTGGCTCGCGGTCCTGGATACACGCCGGCGGCTTCGTAAGGCCAGTCGTAGCGATAGGACCAGACTGACTCTCCCGAGTCGGCGTCCAGGCACTCAACGTATTGGCCACTTAGCGTTTGAGCCTGGGTGTAGACGTGATCGCCATGCGCCACGAACGCGGAATATCCCTGCCCGAGTGTCCGCGTCCACAAGACAGGTGGCCCGTTCTGTGGCCACTCATCAGCAATGTGAACTTCCGGTGAGTGCGCGTCAAAGTTCGGCCCGCGAACAAACGGCCAGCCCCTGTCTTCGACACCGGGCGGCAAAAACGGTTGCCCTGGATCTGCGGCACGCGATACCGACATCCCCAGACTGACGACCAGCCACATAAGACAGACCGTCGTGCGCGTGCTCATCAGGCCCTTTCGGGCTTCATTTCGACAACATGTTGTCACAGAGTTTGTTGTTCGCAGAGCCGGCTGTTGCTGACGTGGTCGAGGAACACGCATTGAACCTTCAATCCGCCAGTTGCCAGAACTCCTCTTCGCCGTCGTCCATGGAATCGCCACCTTTGGACTTGCCACCGTCTTTCTTGCTCAACGCCGGTGGCAATGGCGGGGCTTTGACAGAGGGCTTCTTCGCGCCGGGCTTGCTGGAACGAGACTTCGCTTTGGGTTGTGGCTTCGGACGCTCCGATCCACTCTTTCGAGTCGGTTTCTTTTTCGAGCCTTCCGTGAACTCGAGTTCCAGAATCTCGTCGTCGTCGACCGGGATCGACGGACTGCTGGTCGGCCCCGCCTTCCTGACTTTGACACCACGCGTCGCTCCGTCACTCGCTTTCCTTGGCGTCTTTGCCCTCGCCTGTTCCGCGGCCTGTGCCTTCTCTGGCCGGACGCGAACCTTCTTCGTACCGCCGGCCCCCCTGCCCTCGCCCGCGGAGCCAGGCTTGGGCGGCTTCTTCGGACGGGACTTCTTCGAAGCGCCACACTGCGGACAGTCGCCTCGATGATCGAGCGGTTCGCCACATTCGTTGCACAGAGGCACCGGAGTATCGCCACCACCGAGCGACTCGACGTCTTCCGCACTGGCTTCCATCAATTCCATGATGTCGTCTTCGCCGTCGATAGCGCGAGGTTTCGGCTTCTTCTTCTGGGCTTTGGCAGCCACGGCCGCCCTTTTGCGAAGCCCCTCGGCCTTCCAGTCTTCCTCGGATGACGACTTTGCAGCCGGTTTCGCCGCAGGCCGCGCTTTGCTGGTCGCTGCTTTTTCGTCCTTCTTAACAACGGCGTTCTGGTCCCGAACAATTTCCGTTTGAGCCTGTTTGCCACTCTTCACGTCCCGGGCGGTGACTTTGACACGGGCCTGGTCGTTGTAGGAGATCGTAACTTCGACCTGCGAATCCTGCGGCAAGTTAGGCGGCAGGTCCTCAACAATGCAGGTACCCAGTTCGACGTACTGATCGTCTCCAGCCGTGCCACTTTCCACGATCCGCAAATGGACACGTTTCTGATTCGGGATGACCGTGCCAAACATCTGTCTGGCGTCAGCCGGCAGCGGCGTATTTGCAGGAATCAGATAGTGCGGAAGTCGGTTGTCATCCTGATCACGAACGATAATTCCCAGACCGCGTGAGTTGACGTTCTGCTGCTTGATGCTGGCCAGTCGCTGGGTGACTTCTTCGTTCAGGATCGACTTCGCGAAGTCGCTGTTCGTCAACAGCATGCCGGCGTAATAGGTCGCACCGTGCGAGATGGACTGATCTGGAGAAAGCGACGTGTTCAGCGTGCGTCCGCCAAGCTTCTTGAGCGCGTTGCGAATCATGGGCATGCGCGACGCCCCGCCGACGGTCAGCACGACGTCGACATGAGCCCAGCCCATCTTGTTGTCTTTAAGCATCGCCTCAGTGATGTCGCACGTTCGGTCGACGTGCTTCTGCGTCAGACGTTCAAACTGAGACTGCTCAACCTGATACGACTTGCGGTCGGTTCCGTGCTGAGCGGTCAAAGCCGTCCTGGGCCGCACGGTCATGCTGCGTTTCGCGTTTTCGACTTCGAGCGCCAGAAACTGCAGGCTCTTGGGAAACTTGCGGGGATCCGTACGGAACTCTCGCTGGAACTGGCGGGCAATCGCGTTCAGTAATGCCTTGTTCCAATCGATGCCTCCGAGGTTCAGGTCGCCGGCGCTGGTGATCACCTTCACTTCATTCTTGTGATACTTCACAAGCGACAGGTCGAACGTACCACCGCCGAGATCGTACACCATGATGCACTGTTCGTCGGCCAGCTCAGTAAACCACAAGCCTTCCGAACCCAGCACGTAACACAAGGCGGCCGCGACGGGCTCGTTGATGACGTCGACGCGCTTGAGTCCGGCCAGCATGCCAGCCTCGACGGTCCATTGCCGCTGAATTTCGCTGAACTGAGCCGGCACGGTGATAACCGCCTGCTCGATCGTTCCGATCTGGTTTTCGGCGGAGTCCAGCAGTTTGCGCAGGACCAGTTTGGCGATGTCGATGGGCGTATAGGACGTGCCGTCCATGACCCATGTCTTCGTGGCGTCGCCCATGGACCGCTTCGAGTTCTCGACGACACGACTCGGTTTGATTACCGAGTTCCGCAGCGCTTCCGTGCCGACGATGATTTCGCCCGTCTTGTCAAACAGCACGACCGACGGTGTGGAGAGTTCGCCCTCCTGGTTAGCCAGCGTGACCGGTTCACCATGCTCGTTGAGATAGGAGATACACGAGTACGTCGTGCCCAGGTCGATTCCAACGGCGTGCGTCTTAAGCATCTGATCCCGTCTTTCGGACATTCACAACCAGTCCGCCAGAAGTGAATGGCAGAAGTCGCAGAAAGGATGTTGCGAGAACGCAGTCACCGCTCCAGAATTGGGCGGAACTGAAAGCACCGAAGGTGGACAGATTTTGACCGCGAACAAGCCAGCCATCGTAACATTGCCCATGGCAGCTCTCCACCGAACACATCGTGCCCTGACGCCGATGCCTGCACTCGCCTGCCTTCTTGTGTTGTTTTCTGCTCAAAACGCGTCCGCGGACGAGCCGCTGTTCGCATTGGGTGATGGCGAAACTTCGACCCTGCAGACTGGTCGGGCTTTTGAGTTGGCGCTGGATCGCAACATCGGTCTGGCGTGGCAGGACCAGCATCTGCGTGACGGACTCCGCAAGCTGTCGCGCAACCGGGAATTGGCCGTGGTGCTCGACCGCCGTATCGATCCCGGCAGGCAACTGACGCTGCAGCTCAGGAACATCACTCTGAGAGAGTTGTTCCGGGTGATCGCTCTGGAAGCCGACGCGGAACTGAGTGTTCTGGACAACGTCGTCTATGTCGGTCCACCAGCAACGGCTGGCCGCTTGCGAACAGTTCTGGAACTCACGTCGTCTCAGTTGCCCGGCACCAGCTCGCCCCACGCCGGACGCAGTTTCGAGTTGCTCAAGCGCAACACGTTCGAGTGGAACGACCTGGACGAACCAGTCGTGCTTCTGCAGCGAATTGCGAAGTTATACGGACTGAAAATCGAATCGATCGAATTAGTGCCTCACGACTTGTGGGCGAGTGCCACGATTCCCCAGGCGTCGGCGCCGACGCTCCTGATGACAGTTCTGGCGCAGTTCGATCTCAGTTTTGAATGGTCAGCAGACTGGCAGGGCATCCGCATCATTCCAATGCCCGCGTCACCGCGTGTCGAACGCACGTTCTCGATCCGGCGCGGATCGGCGGCCGAAATCGCTGCCGATCTGAACAAGTCGATCCCGGGACTCGCTGCCCAGGCCCGTGGCAGTCGGAGCGTGCGTGCACACGGTACTGTCGAACAGTTGAAACACGTCGACCGCCTGCTGCACCCGGAACGCGCTGTGGCTGGCCGCCCGCGTCCCCGACCCACAACCGGAGCAGTCACGTTCACGTTTCAGGTCAAGAACGCACCGCTGATCGCGTTCATGACCAAGCTCGAAGAGCAGGCGGGATTCAAATTCGAGTACGACAAGAAAGCGATCACGAACGCCGGCGTCGACCTGGAAGGCGTGATCAATCTCAACATGGAGAAGGCAACTGAGGACGAACTCCTCGAGGCGATGTTCAATGACTTCAGTCTGGCATTCGAACGGACCGGCAAGAAAGTACGCGTCTTCCCGAAGTAGAGTACGACACCGATGAGACATCTCTTGCCAAAGCGTCCAGGGACGACACGGCCAGATCGCGTGTGGTGTGTGACGACACTTGCCTGGTCAATGTGCACTCTGGTGTTTGTTGTTTACTCGACCGTGCTGACCACGATTCTACGCGTTGGCCACGAAGGCGAGCTGCGATTACTCGAAGTGATTCCCCCTGAACCTCGGGAATCAACCCCGCACAGAATTACTCCGCCGATTCCACCGCGGACAATTCTCGCACAAAAGACGCCACCACCTCCGGACAGGAATTTCAAACCGTCGCTTGACTATCGTCTCAATACCGATTGGGAGAATCCCTGGGACGGTGCACGGGTGCGCATCGAACGTGGCGTCGGAAAGCTCTATCCCGACACAATCAAACACCCCCGGGGCGGAGCGCACTGGCTTTCATTCGCCGAGCGGGAACCGGGTATTTTCCTTGTCGGCGGTGGAGGCCCGGCTGCCTCGACCGACGCCTGGCTCTTCGGCGAAGACATGCTGGAGATTCACGTCAGCCCCGATTACTTCGGTTTGTGGTGGCCACGACGTCGCGAGAAACCCGCACCTGAAGCCTCGGCGATTGCCGGTACCTGGAATGGCGAGTTCTTTCACGCAACGTTCCGCGAGAGCGTCGAATTGACGTTGCGAACTTCCGAGACATTTCCGGTGGCCGGGCAACTGAGGATTCGATCCGAGATGGGAAACTGGACCGCGCCGTTGTCAGTCACCGCAGCGGACGATTCCAACCTGATGATGAAACTGCGGCGAACAGCCACCGGATCAAGTGCGATCCGGTCCGAACGGTATCTGCTCAAGCTGAGCCGCAATTACGGATGCGGTCTGGGCAGTCGCGGTGGCTGCCTGCGACTCAACCGAATCGACAGATTGGCCGTGTCGTCGAACGAACCTGACAGCGCTGCTAAGGCTCCCGATTCAAGGCCGGTCCAGGCAAACTGCCACGCACCAGTACGGCGCCAAATCGTCGCCGCGGATCTCACCATAGACGCTCACCTCAACACCGTTTGGGTGACCCCGTGGGAAAACGACAAGTTACGGATCGAAGGAGGCGTCGGCACATTCAACGGGGTTCAACGGTTTGGATTCCGCGAACTCGAACCGCAACTCTTCTACACGACAGATGCCGATCAGAATTCGGAGCAGGCACAAGCCCGCCTGTTCAGTGAGGACCTGCTCGAACTCGACTATCGTCACCAATCGTACGCTTTCTGGCGGCATGACGGTGGCCAGCAGACGACAATGGACAGTGAGTCCTTCGCCGGCCGCTGGACCTGTGAGTTCTTGCACGAATCGTACCACGAGTCCTTTGAGCTGGACTTGCCAGAGGTCGCGACGCTTCCGGTGACGGCAACACTCCGCAGTCAGTCAGAGCAGGACAACTGGTCGGCGCCTGTCTTGTTGACTCTGGGAGCCGAGCGCGACCTGCTGCTCAACCTGCGAAGAGCAGGCATCGCGTCGAACGCGGTACGCTCTGAGGTGTATCGGCTCAAACTGACACCGGATCACGGCTGCGGTGTCGGTCGGTGGGGCGGGTGCCTGCGACTCAGCCGGGTAGAGCGGCTGGACACCACATCCGAATAATGCCCACGCGACAGGGCTTTTGGCACACGAGACGTTTGCCGAGCGACTGGCACAAGAGTGGCCACCGCGCTTCCTGGAGATGGCTACTTTTTCTGCTTCCAGAGCGACGCCAGTGTGACTCCCCGTGTGCGGTATTCACTCACCGGAACCCAGCCCCTGGATAGCAGTACCTCTCGTGACGGCACGTCGGCGCGTCGGTGAAAGACCGCGAGGAAGTCTCCCGTCGGAGCGACCGGATCGGCGAAGGCCTGAACACGGATTTCGCGACGCTGCAACAGTGGCGACTGCTGGTACAGCTCGGTCCACTGAGACGGATGCATGACCGGTGCGATCTCGACCGTCGATCCTTTTGGAGCAACTCTCACGATTTCGGCCAGGAAAGATCGCGAGAAGGAATCACTCCAGTACGTGGTTTGCAGTCCAATCGCCTCGGCTCCGCGCAGGCCACCGACGTGTATGCCGTAGAAGCTCAGCCAGTGCGGGTGATAGAGGAACAGTCCAACACTTTGCGCGACGAAGACAAGCGTCAATATGATGCCTGCGAGTCGTGACTTCGCAGTGAGCCGGCGATATGCGTTCGCGAATCCAATCCCGGCCAGAATGGCCCAGCCCGGAAATGCGACCAGGAACAATCGCACGCCGTCATAGACTGTGACGCCCGGAATGCTGAACAACACCAGCGGGGCCAGCACGGAACCGAGAATCAGTGTCCGAGTCGGACTGCCCAGGCCTCCCTGACTATTCGTGTGTGCGGCTTCGGAGTCGAACGCACTATGAGTCCGAGAAACGGCTCCGAGAATTCCGGCGGACAGGATCAACACGGGTAATGTCGAGGTGAACAGGACGATCGGATAGTGCCATGGAACATCGCGATCGACGAGTGAACTGCCCAGGTACCAGACATGCAGCATGCCTCGCTGGGTCGTCCGGCTGAAGTAATCGATCAGGTTTCCAGGAAAATCGAGCCACAGCAACGGCCAGCCCGCCACGAAGACAAGACAGCCGACGCCGACAAAGATCGCCAGAGGGCGGATTGCCCGACCGCGCCAGTGCCACAAAGCCCACAGTCCGATCAACGGCGGCAGCAGAATCGCCTGCATCTTGGTCAGGAGCGCGGCACCCAGAAGCAACCCGGTCAGCGCAGCGGCACGGTCGCCAGGACGAGTTCCCCGCGTCCACAGACTGGCGGTCGCCAGGACGGTGATCGTCCAGACGAGATTCATGAAGGTTTCGAGTGCGGCCAGATGGGCATGCCCAAACAATCGAGGCATCAGAACAAGACTGAGTGCTGCGGAATTTCCGGCAGCCGCCCCGTATCGTCGGCCGGTAAACAACCCAATGACAAGCGCCGTCAACGCGAAGGCGACAGCGGAGCCGAATCGAGCACTGACGGTCACGAACGTTGCGTCATCAAGACCAGCCGGCGGAGCAACTGACTGGACGATGCGATGAAACACCCCCAGCCAGAGACGACCCAGTGGCGGATGGTCCGGGTTGTGGGCAGCCTCAAACACATCCATCAGATTGAACGGGTTCAGGAGTTCCCAGCCATATTCGCGCGGAGCAAGGTCAACAAGGTACACGCCCATCTGGACGTAGAACGTCTCGTCAAGCGTGATCCCTGGCCCTTCGGGCAGGTCCGGCCGGCAGTCTGCGGGGTCCAGTGTCAGCGTGATCGCGAACAACGCCGCCACGGAGATCACGACAGGACCACACGTCGACCCGCCGAGGAGCCGTTTCGACTGAGGCGGTTGATCAGTCAATGACGTTTGTTCAATCATTTGTGCCCAGACGAGCGAATAGGCCGTCTCGTAAATCCAATTCTGCAGTTCACCTTCGCGAGGCCTCCTCGCGGCGATCGGACTGCCAGCCTGGCAGAAGGACACTCGCGCAGGGGGCTCGACCCGACGATTCTGGCAGCGACCGGTGGGCAGGGCAAATCCGAAACCAGTGTGAGATTAACAACTTGCGCCGCGTAATCCGGTTTGGCACGACGTTCGCTCTTGAAGCCCGACGGAAATCCGGGCTGCCCGTGTGTCATGAAATGTCGGAGTTCCGACTGGCGACGGAATGGACCGCCTGAAGGCGGAACTCCAGCAGAGCAACCCGGAAACATCTGAAGAATCCACTGAGGAGAACGGAATGGCGAAGAAACCCAACCTGATTCCGCTGGGGGATCGTGTCGTGCTGCAGCGAGATGAAGCCGAAGCAACAACCGCTGGCGGAATCGTGCTGCCGGACTCGGCACAGGACAAACCGCAGCGTGGTAAGGTCATCGCCGTTGGCGACGGACACGTCAAGAGCGACGGATCGAAGATTCCACTGTCAATTAACGCTGGCGACCATGTGCTGTTCACGTCATACGCCGGAGATGAAATCTCCGTTGGCGACGACGACTTCCTGCTGCTGCGGGAAGGCGACATTCTCGCCACCTTCTAACCCGAACAACTCCGACTTTCGAATTCCGAATTCCGACATTTCAAACACGGAGACATTGACTCATGGCAAAAATGATTGCCTTTGACCAGGACGCCCAGGAAGCCATGCGGCGGGGCGTCAGCAAACTGGCTCGTGCCGTCAAGGTCACTCTGGGACCACGCGGCCGTAACGTCATCCTCGAAAAGAGCTTCGGCTCACCGACCGTCACCAAAGACGGCGTCACGGTGGCTCGTGAAATCGAACTGAGTGACAAGTTCGAAGACATGGGTGCCCGCCTCGTCAAAGAAGTGGCGAGCAAGACATCCGACAACGCCGGCGACGGTACGACAACCGCCACGATTTTGGCTGAGGCCATTTTCAACGAAGGCATGAAAGCCGTCGTGGCCGGTGTCAGCCCGATCGAAATGAAACGCGGCATGGAAAAGGCCGTGTCCGACATCGCCGAGCAACTGGCCGAAATGTCGACCGAGTGCCGCAATAAGAAGTCGATCGCTCAGGTCGGCACTGTGGCCTCGAATGGCGATTCTGAAATCGGCGACATTCTCTCGAAGGCCATGGCCGAAGTCGGGAATGATGGCGTCATTACCGTCGAAGAGGGCACCAGCCTGGCGACGGACTACGACAAGAAGGAAGGACTGCAGTTCGACCGCGGTTACCTGTCACCCTACTTCGTGACGGATCCGCAGAGCATGGACTGCGTGTTCGAGGACGCTTACATCCTCGTCCACGAGAAGAAAATCACCAACATCAAGGACCTGGTGCCGGTCCTTGAAAAGGTCGTCCAGGCCGGCAAGCCGTTGCTGATCATCGCCGAAGACGTTGAGGGCGAAGGCCTGGCGACGTTGGTCATCAACAAGCTTCGCGGTACGTTCAAAATCGCGGCCGTTAAAGCACCGGGATACGGCGATCGTCGTAAGGCCATGCTGCAGGACATCTCCATCATGTGCGGTGGAACAGCGATCTTCGAAGACCTGGGCATCAAGCTTGAAAACGTGCAGCTCAGCGATCTGGGCACGGCGAAGAAAATCATCGTCGACAAGGACAACACGACAATCATCGAAGGTGGCGGCAAGACGGTCGACATCAAAGCCCGCATCGACCAGATTCGCCGTGAACTGGATAACTCGACCAGCGACTACGACAAAGAGAAGCTGAACGAGCGAGTTGCCAAGCTGTCCGGTGGTGTGGCTCAGATCAATGTCGGAGCCGCAACCGAATCCGAAATGAAGGAGAAGAAGGCCCGGGTCGAGGACGCGTTGCACGCAACCCGCGCCGCCGTGGAAGAAGGCATTCTTCCTGGTGGTGGTGTGGCTCTGCTGCGAGCGTCCGCTGGGCTGAAGCCGAAGAAACTCGGTCACGATGCCCAGGTCGGCTTCAACATCATCGTCCGAGCCTGCCGTGCTCCGATTACTCAGATCGCGAACAACGCTGGCAAAGACGGCGCCGTGATCTGCGAGAAGGTTGTCGAAGAAGAAGGCAACCGCGGCTACAACGCAGCGGATGACAAGTTCGAAGACATGATCAAGGCCGGCATCATCGATCCGACCAAGGTCACGCGCACAGCTCTGCAGAACGCGTCCTCCGTGGCGACTCTGCTGTTGACGAGTGATGCGTTGATTGCCGAGAAGCCCAAAGACGACAAGGGCGGCCACGACGAGGACATCTACTAAGCCTCGCCGAACTGTCTGACTGACGAAAACTGAAGAGCCCGGAGCACAGCTTGCTCCGGGCTTTTTTTGTCTGCCGAACTAACGGAGTCTGAAGCCGCAGGGCACGAAGCGAGTTCGAGCAATGCTCATTTGAGCGAACCGCCAGAAACGGACTCGGCCTGCCGGAAGCCCTCGCGCCACCGTGCCGATTTGATCTCAGCCTGCCCCGCGTACTGCTTCTCGCCGAGCAGCAGCGTCGGATCGTCGTCCAGCAGTCGGTCCGAATCGACATAGGCGCGGACCTGGTACCGTCCGCGCGGCAACGTCGGCTTTTCGGTCCTCAAAGCACCGGCTGTCGGGGACTTCTCTTCAGCCAGCAGAAACAACATGCCGTTCACCATGTGTCGCGGCGTGACCGTTCCCTGTGTAAATGCGATCGCTCGACCGTTCCACGACTCCGAAGTCGCGTTCCAGCGATGAACGAAAAGCTGCACTGGAGTACCGACAGCCCAGTCGGCGGGCGTCGCGGTTAGTCGCAGTACGATTTTCGAGCCGAACCAGTTGTCGGCTGGAAGCTCGTTGACCGACTTGTATCGGCCGTTGACGACAGAGGCGTAGTCCTTCATCCAGGCAATGAACGACTTGTACGACTGGTCGTTCTTATGCATTTTCAGCCCGCCCATGTGGGTCATCGGGCCGTCCGCTGAAGGCAACTCAAACGACCCATCCGCATTCTTCTTCGGCACTTTGGACAGCGGCTTGAGCAACAGCAGGCTGCTGGTCGGGTCTTTAAGGTCCAATAACGGAATCTGTCCTCTGGCAGTGTCCCGGCTCTTTTCAACCAGGTACTGCACTGTCGCTTCCGGCGTCTCCTTGAAGATGCGCATGCGTTGAATCAGCTCGGGCGGATACTGCTCCTCGAACTTCTTCATGTTCTTGATCGCCACTTGATGCCTGCCGTTCGACGGATCGATTTCGTGAGGCGTGTGACACGGGAAGCACCGCATTCGCTGCGACCAGATGTTTCGGACGAACGAATCCACGACGCGGCTTTTTCGCGCGTGTCGGATGACCTCGTTCGAACTTTCCGGAGTGGCGCGTTCGGCCTTCGTCAGCGGCGGCAGATTCCGCAGCTTTGAATCGCTGCAGCACGCGTCGACCCACGCGGCAAAGGCTTCGTATTCGGCCAGCCGAGTCTTCTCGTGAATGAGACGTGCTCCGCGATCCAGGTCCTTATCGCCCATACGAATCAGCGTCAGGATCTTTGACTTTGCCGGCGCATCGAGATCGATCAGTCCCTGATCTCGCAGTGAGAGAAACGTCTTCTCGTGAGACGGCAGGATGTAGTTCTTCAGATCGACTGACGAAAGATGACACTGCACGCAACTTGACGGCTGCGGCGAGCGAAAGATGGGCATGATCCTGGCGTTGAACAGCTCCGCCGACTGAGACTCGAACCTGGCGTATCCTCTGCCACCAAGAATGATGCGGAAGCGGTAACGCAAACAGTCGCAAACAGAATGATGAACGTTGTTCGGCGCATGAGAATCTCCCAGGAGTGTTGCCGTCCATTTCACGGCAACGACGTAACGTTGACTGGCCGTGGTATGTGGCCGCAGTCTCGCAGAACGTCGGTGAATCGGGAATCATATTCTGCACCGTTGTCGCGGTTGTTTACGACCACGTTCATTCAGCACGCTGGGAGCTTTGCCAACGATGCGTTTTTTGACCTGCTTTCTGATCGTCGTCTTTGCCTCCGATTCGGTAACCGTCGTCGCAGACGACTCGCCGCTGGACCAGCGACCGCAACCGTGGCAGCGACGTGATGAGCCGATCCTGTCTGCCCGCACGACGAAACAGGCGTGGTGTCGGATCGTGACGTATTCGCCGCATGTGATTTATCACGACGGGCTGTTTCGGATGTGGTACCTGGGCACTTCCGAAGCCTCGCGGTCAAACGACATTGTGATGGGGTACGCGGAATCCGAGGACGGGATTCAGTGGAACGAGCATCCCGGTAATCCGATTCTGACCGGCAAGGACATCTCCTGGGGACGTCTGATTCAGACTCCGTATGTCGTGCACGATGCGTCGATCGGGCTGTTTCGGATGTGGTTCGTCTCGGGGGACGGAGTGACGCGAGACGAGTCGGGAAAGAAGATCATCGGAAACGACCAGAAACTGGCTTACGGGACCAGCAAGGACGGAATCCACTGGGCGGTTCATGACAAACCGCTGTTTCCCGTTGGACGATCTCCGTCGGTCGTTCAAGTCGCCCCTGATCGCTATCGCATGTGGATGGGGTCGCGGCCTGACCCGGGTGTTGTCAACGGAGACCTGTATCGGAACATCTATGAGTTCACCTCACCGGACGGTCTGGCATGGCAGCGGAGTCAAAAGCCAGTGGTGACGCCGAGCGGTCCCGCGAACAGCACGGTCTATCCCTACGTGATTCGTCACAGAAACCAATGGTATATGTGGTACGGCTGCCACATTGACGGCGGGTTGTTTGAAATCTTCTGTGCGACATCGTCCGACGGGACCAACTGGGACGTCGACCACGAGCATCCGGCCTTTCCGGCGGCGGAAGGCAAAATACGATTCGACAGCAAGTACACGTCGACGCCATGCATTGTGCGCGTGGGAGATCGACTGTTGCTGTACTACTCGGCACGGGACTGGCAGACCGAGTACATTGACGGCGAAGGCCGTAAACGCCGTGATGGCGCGGGTGTTTATGCTCACATCGGTGTCGCCGAGCTGAGGCTCGAACTCGACACCCGGCGGAAGTGAGAATCGGTCAGGAAATAGCGCGACGAAGCCGAATCGATTCTTAATCTTAATCCTACTCTTCATCTTAATCCCAGCAGTGCCACGCGAAGCCATCGCCAGCAGGGACGGGGAGTAAGATTATGATTAAGAGTACGATTAAGAGGCAGGCAGACTTCTGGATGGACGAGATGCACATGACGGAGTGAGACTCCGATGTCGTGCGAACGGCACAGGCAGCACAACGAATTACAGGGACATCAGAATGCTGGGAGCAACGCTGGATGCGAGTCCGTACCTGACTCGCTTGAATCAGGAGCTGGATCGTATCGATCGATCGGAAATGGCCCGCTGGGCGGACCTGATATTTGGTGCATGGGAATCTGGGAACTTCGTCTACATCATTGGCAATGGAGGCTCGGGAACGACTGCCAGCCACATGGCCGAAGATCTCGGTAAGAGCACGCTTCGCGAGTCAGACCAGCGTGACGAATCGAAGAAGCGGCTGAAAGTCCTGAGTCTGACCGACAACGCCGGCTGGCTGATGGCCGTTGGCAACGACCTGGCCTACGACCAGATTTTCGTGCAGCAACTGATGAACTATGGACAGCCTGGCGATGTGCTGCTGGCGATCAGCGGCTCTGGGAACAGCCCGAATGTTCTGAACGCGGTCGACTGGGCCAACCGGCATGAACTGAAGACCTTCGGCCTGACAGGTTTCGAAGGTGGCAGGCTGAAAGAAATGCAGCAGGACGGACTGCATGTCGCGCTGAACGACATGGGGATGGTCGAAAGCATTCACCTGTGCCTGTTCCACTGGGTGCTCAACGATGTCTTTGCCCGCATCAACAGCGAAGGCCGCTACGCCACGTGAGAATTGACCAATGATTCTCGGCATCGAAATCGGTGGGACCAAACTTCAGCTTGGCGTCGGCACTGGAGACGATGCGAAGTTCGAAGCATTCGAACGCTACGACGTCATTCCCGAGCAAGGGGCAGAGGGAATCCTGCAGCAGATTCGGACCTCTGCGCAGGGATTGATGCGGCGATTCGACATTCAGCGAATCGGCTTCGGTTTCGGGGGTCCGGTTGACGGAACGGCTGGCCGGGTCATTACGAGTCACCAGATCAACGGTTGGACGGGACTCCCGCTGGTGGATTGGGTGCAGGAGAAGCTGAACGTCGCGGCCGTCCTCGGAAACGACTGCGACTGCGCGGCATTGGCTGAAGCCCGGTATGGTTCTGGAAAGGGACACCGCACGGTGTTCTATGTCACGGTGGGAACGGGTGTCGGTGGAGGGCTTGTCATCGACGGACGAGTCCACGGTACCGATCGGCCCGCTGCCGCGGAAATTGGTCATTTACGACCGGGTCTGATAGCGGACGATCCCCACGCGACTGTGGAATCCGTTGCCAGTGGTTGGGGCATCGCGGCGACAGCACGAGCCTGTCTAATGGATGAGCCCAATCGACCTCAGGACCGGCTGATTCCGGATGGCCGGCCGCTATTGAACGATGTCCACCGCAGAGATCTCATGGAGCGGTGTGGTGAGAATCCTGCATCGCTGACGACGGTGATGATCGGAGCGGCAGCAGCCGCGGGCAACGACGGTGCCCGGGCGATTCTTCGCTCAGGCACAGACACACTGGGGTGGGCCATCGCGCAGGTGATGGCCCTTGTCGATCCCGATATCGTTGTCGTCGGAGGCGGCGTCGCCCTTCTGGGCGACGAGCTGTTCCTCGACCCGCTTCGCGAAGCAGTCGGCCGCTATCTGTTCCCACCAATCCAGGGTGCGTACCGACTGGCCAGCCCGCAACTGGGGGAAGAGGTTGTCGTTCATGGCGCCATTGCGCTCGGTCATCAATAACGGGTTGGGGAAGAGCCCTCCGAGAATATGGCGCCGGCTATCGACCGACCTGATCGAGCCACAACTTCAGGCGCGGACCGAGTTCTTCGGGGCGGGCCGTCCCCGTTGTTGCCAACTGTTGAATCGTGATGGATGCGACCAGGTTTCCAATCACCGCGGCTTCGACGCAGGACGCACCAGTGCACAGCGACAGGACACAACCTGCGGTCGCGCTGTCGCCAGCGCCCGTTGTGTCCGTTTCGCCTGAAACTCGCACTCCGGGTACGGAAGTCCATTCGGGGTCACTCACAAACATGCCTGCCGCTCCGCAAGTGACAAAGAGGGGCGCAGCGTTCCTTGTTCGCAGTCTCTGCGCGGCCACTCGAAGTTCATCCTTGTCGACAGTTCCACCTGGTCGTGGATTCTGATTGCCGATGGCTTCGAATTCATTGGCCTTGATGATGACGTTCCTGAACTCGTCGATGCGTCGCCGGCTGTCGGCCCAGAAGATGACGTCAGGATGCTCTGCGGCCAGAACTGCCAGGTGCTCGCGGACGGAACTGGTGACCACTCCACAATCGCGTGCTTCGACCTGGTCCATCACGATTACCGCGTCAACGTGGTCGATCACCGCGACCAGTGAATCGACTACGGCACGTTCGATCTCTGGCGTCGTCGGTCGGCGGTTCTTTGTGTCGAGTCGCGAATGCTCACCGGCAAGGCCGGGTATCGTCATGTCGCGCGGCTTCAGGTAAGTCGGAGTGAATCGATCCGGCGACGTGTGCAGATGGCTGGTGGAACATCTGAGCTTCTCCAGCCCGCGCCGCAATTCGAATGCTTCACCGTCGTCGCCTGTAAACCCGATGGCGTGAAGTTCTCCGGTCTTCAGGGCGGACAGGTTCGAGACGACGGTTCCCGCGGCTCCCGGATGACACCGCATCGCAGCAACCTGGTGAGCAGGCTTGCCGGTTTCGACGCTCGGTTCTTCCAGTGACGGATCGACGTCCAGGTATTTGTCGAGAAAGAAGTCGCCCAGGACCGCAATACGGCACGATGCGAAACGAGAGACGATCTCCTCAAGACGATCCGATGTGAGCAGTGCGTCACTCACGGCGTGTGTCCTTGTTGGAAGTGGGAATCAGCCAAACGCCGCTTTCGTCCACTTCACCTCTCCGTCTGGGAGAGGTCGCGGTCTCAGCCGCGGGTGAGGGCAGTGGATTGCTCGCCAATTCGCTCAAATTCCCGATAAAAACCCTCTCCCGGCCCTGAGAGGCCGACCTCTCCCAGAGGGAGAGGTGAATTGAATTGGCGCCGTCCCTCCAGGGGAATTCATGGAACTTCAACGAACGATGTTCGGGTTCATCAACGATTAGACCGGGAGCACGGAACAGGCAGCATCCGTAACGGCACTCACGAATTCCAGAGCCAGTCGATCAGGCGAGTCGCTTCTGCGTAGTCGGGGACAACGGCGTGGGCTCCGGCCCCGATCAGACGTTCGCGTTTCCACGGATCAGGACGTCCGTCGAGATTGGCTTCATCGCTGGCTACGGCGATGGCGGTGCCACCGACTCCGCGTACGTTCTGGATTTCAACGTAACCATCACCGAATCCCAGCAGAGACGCACCATCAACCTGGTTTTCAGACAGGATGCGTTCGATGACCTGCGCTTTCGAAAACGACTTGTAGTCATCCTGGGCGCCGTACACATGCCTTCCGAAGTATCGGTCGAGTTGCAGCAACTGCACTTCTTCGCGGACGTATTGCTCGTCGGTCCCGCTCGCGAGATACATCGACACGCCCCGGTCCTGCAGTTGATTCAGCAAGGCGACGCTGCCGGGCACGAGCCAGTCTGACGGTTGTACGTTGCCCGACCTCAGGCCTTCCCGTCGCGATTCGATGTGGCCCATCAATCGGTTGTGGTACTCGTTCTTGTAACTGACGGGGTCAAGGGCTGTCCCGCCGCGCAGAGTGATCTCTTCCGCAAGGCGAATCATCTGGTAGATCGTTTGCTTGCCATTCAGCTCCATGACAAACCTCGAACAGACTTGCTGCAGGACGTCCGACGACTCGTCGGTTCCCGTGTCCTGCAGGAACGCGACCATCATGGGCACCATGATGTCCGGCCAGCCTGCGCGAATGACACTCAGCGTGCCATCGAAGTCAAACAGCACATGTGCCGGCGGTTTTCGCGGTGTGAAGTCACCGATGACTTCGATGCTGCTACCGGGAAGAAACCGGGTTTGGATGCCCGTTTCGTGTACCACTTGGAAGTCGGGTTCGATGTTGTCGGTCATTGGTCAGACGCAAGAGGATCGAAACGCCGCATTGAGACGATTGTGTCTGCCGCGGTTACAACAGGGTGACCGCTACTTCGAGTCGCGTTCAAGCCACTCGATGACGAGCGCAAGTTGAGCCTGTAACCAAGGCGTGAGCGTATAAACGCCGTGGCCCAGAAATGCCTGATGGGCTCGGCCGAAGCGAGTCAGGCCAGTCTTGTCGAACTCGATCAGCAGGTTGCGGCCGTCTGCATGCATGCGTGTGGCCGTTTTCCAGCGTGGGCAATTCACTGCGAATCGATCGCGAATTTTCTCCGGCGTGACTTCGTCCAGGCTGGCTTCCAGGAATTTATGCAGCCTCAGATTCGCCGCGCCGTTGCCTGCGGCGGGCAGGTCCGTTCCGGCGATGGCAAAGGTCTGAACCCAGTCACCGTGACGGGCGCCGAGCACGTCAAAAATGGCTCGCTGGATCTCGCCGCCACTGTTGTCCTCGCAGCCGATCGTGATCGCCGGCACTGTTCGTTCCGGATGTTCCTTGTCGAACGAACGATGATGAATGACGTGCAGCAGCTGCCGATAGCCATTCGTGTCCCAGCCATACCGGACAGGAGCCCCGAACGTGACGATGAACAGTGAATCGGCCCACGGATGCGGTGTGGGTGCGTCCTCAAGAAACGCACGCGCACGTTCGCCCGCTTCTCCCAGAGCGTCTCCCGCGGCATCAAAGAAACTCGACACACTTTCCCGCTCGTTCGCCAGCAGGTTGGAAAGAAGTGCGAACGCGCTGCCAGCGTGACTGTGACCCCACATCAGGACACGATCACGGCCCGGTTCAAGACCGTCGGCCTCGAGGTCGGCGAGCCAGTTGACCAGCATGATTGCCAGTTCGGCTCGCGCCAGATGAGTGTTGCTGCTGCTCCAGGTGGGTTCCAGGCGGCGGACAATCGGGTCACCACCGCACAGTTCCTGGAAGTTGGCCCTGTAAGCTTCGTTGTAGTTTCCGACTTCTCCGGTGACGACGTCAGTCACACGCTTGGTCTGCCCGGCAAGCTTCGCAACGAGCGGTTTCAGGACAAGCTGCATGGCCGGGGACGTCCGTCGCTCGACCAGACCGTCCATCATCGCATGCACACCAAACGGGTCGGTCCCCATGAATGTGCCGTGGACGAGGAGCACGCGCTGAACTCCAAGCTGCACATGAAGCCGACTGAAATCAGCGGGCTCGTCCAGCTCCGGAGACAACGGACGCACCACGGGATCGACGGTTGGTACGGTGGGATAAGACTGATGTCGAAAGCGGTTATTGGCAGGCATGACGATGAATCTCTAAAGAGGTCGTCAGCAATCAAGTCAAAGGCATGATCGTTGCCAGCAGCAGCGTCACGGCCATGCTGACCAGTCCGAGCACGATCAACAGCGGCGTCCAAGTAGACAGGCCCTCTTTCTCGGTCAGTCCACCCATCTTGGTGAAGATCCAGAAACCACTGTCATTCATCCATGAGCCGACCAGCGATCCCGCGCCAATGGCTGTTGCCAGGTAAACCTTGTCGTACGGCAGGTCCAGCCCGACGAGCATTCCGGGCATCATGCTCGACGTAATAATCATGGCCGCCGTGCTCGAACCCTGTGCCACCTTGAGCAACGACGCGATGCCGAAGCCCAGGAACAGCATTGTGAGGCCCGTCACTTCGGCTCCACCAAACATGTCCCGGATGGCGTCTCCGACGTGAGCGACCTTCAGCATGGCACCAAACGCCGAACCTCCGGCCGTAATCAGGATGATTACCCCGCCACTCATCAATGAGGTTTCAACCAGCTTCGACATTTCATCTTTGGTCGGTCTTCTCTGTTTGACGTAGACGAGCAGCGCGATGACAGCCGAAATCAGCAGGGCCAGATTCGGGTTACCGGTGATCTGCGTGTACTGACTCATACTGGTCCAGGCCCCGGGTGAGCCAGCCGTGTCCAGCGTCTCCTTCTTGATCTGCTTCAGAGCGTCGCCGCGGGACAGCATTCCATCGGAATCAGTGATGATCTGCGAGGCCTGGGCTTCGACGGTTGTGCCGGCTGCTAAAGCGAGTTCTTCGGCTTTGGCCAGTAGCTCGGTGTTGGAAAACGTGCTGGCGACCGTGTGGATAGCGATCATGACCACTGGCAGGACGACGGGCAGCAGCGAAGCGAACAGACTGGGAAGCTCTTCATCCTTCAGCGGGTCGGGTTCCTCGTGACCGGGAATTTCTCGCATGGGGATATTGAACATGCGGTCGAGGACTCCCGCACAGATGATGCCGGCGATCGCTGCCGGAAGCGCCACCATGGCTCCGACCATCATCATCTTGCCCAGGTCGATTCCCAGGTTTGCAGCCATCGTCAGTGGCCCAGGTGTGGGTGGCACGAGTGTGTGCGTGATGGCGCCGCCGGCTGTGATCGCCAGGATGCATTTCAGATACGCCTTGCCGGTGCGTCGGTAAAACGACCTCGCCAATGGGACGAGCAGATAGAACACGGTGTCGAAGAACACGGGGACCGCCAGCACGTAGCCGCTTCCCATCAGCGCCCACGGCGATCGTTCCTCGCCGAGCAAGCTCATGAAGGAGCGGACCACGCGGTCGGCAGCACCGCTATCCATCATGCAGGTGCCAATCACGGCGGCGAGAGCGATGACGATGCCGATCCCGCCGCAGGCTCCACCGAATGCGGCTGCCACTCGGGAAATAGCGTCACCGGCGACGCTGACGGCGCCGGTATCCGGGTTCGTTTCGACGGCGAGCAGGCTGACGACCATGGCTGCCGTAATCAGGGCGATGAACGCATTCACCCGCAGCCACATGATCATCCCAATGACCAGGACGATTCCGATTGTCATGACGATCAGCGGATAGGTCTCGCCCATTAGTCAACGTCTCCCGGGTGCAATTCTGAAAGCAGGTAAGCAACCGCAGGACTCGCGGTCGATAAGAAGCGGGCGATTCTACCGAGGCAGGCTGCGGCAGCAAACCGGCTCAGAAACGGCAGACGATGAACCAGTCAATGACAGGCAGTAGACTGGGCAGAACCAACTCCCCCTGCCCTGCCTTGGAGTCTGAACTTGGAAATCGATCCCACGACGCTCGCACATGGCGAGCTGTATCAGCACATGATTCGACTTGTGACGCCGCGACCGATCGCCTGGGTCTCGACGGTCTCGAACGATGGCGTACCGAACCTGGCACCATTCAGCTACTTCAATGCGGTTGGTGCCAACCCGCCGACTCTGATGTTCTGCCCGGCGAACCGGCCCGACGGAACTCGCAAGGACTCACTGGCCAACATCGAGCAGAACGGCGAGTTCGTCGTCAACATCGTGCCGTTCGCACTGGCCGAACCAATGAACCAGTGCGGAGCTCCCTACGACCCCGAAATCAACGAATTCGAGGCCGCAGGTCTGACGCCCGCCGATTCATCTCACATCCGGCCACCGCGTGTGGCCGAGGCTCCGGCATGCTTCGAGTGCGTTCTGCACACGTCGATGAGTCTCGGGACCGGGCCCGGCGGAGCGAATCTGGTGGTCGGACGGATTGTCGCCATTCACGTCTGTGACGACGTGCTCGATGAGAAGGGTCGTGCGGATCCGGAACGGTTGGACTCGATTGGACGCATGGGGGGGATTTCGTACACGCGGACGACGGAACGGTTTGACCTGGAGCGGGCGAGGAGCTGACGCCGATTGAGGAATGTCTGAGGTCGGCGAATTCGTACCCCTGAGCGTCAATACCTGACTATTCCCCGTGCCGATCGAACATCGTGCGTGCTGAGACGAGTCCGAACTGGATTCCTGTGTGATTCGTGGGAAAAATCCCCTTGAGACCGGAGTCTTCCATGTAACATTGCCGGTCGATTGCGTGTATACCCCTGAGAAGTGCGGCGGCGTTGCCGGGCTCGTCCCGTCATCGCGGCGTCTTGCGTCACAATCGGAGACCAGAAATGCTGTCCCGAATCCTCTGCTCGGCCTTGTTTGGACTGTCTCTCGCCACGCTGCTCGTTCAGCCGTCGGTTGCTGATGACACGGCGACGGCCCGCGTCCTGCAGTATCGGACCGAGTCCGGCGAGACGTTCCAGGCCGTGATGGTCAAGGCACCCAGGACGACGCAGGCCGGTCCGCAGGACCATGTGGTCCTGTTTGATACCTCGGCCAGTCAGACGGGCGACTACCGCCGGCAGGGCCTGGCGGCACTGAACAGCTTTGTCGCGAATCTCAATCCGGACGCTCGCATGCGTCTGTTTGCGGTCGACGTCGCTGCCAAAGAACTGACGGCTGGATTCGTTCCCGGTTCGGACGCCGCCGTTAGTCGGGCAATCGCTCGGTTGGAACGACGCGCTCCGCTGGGATCGACAAACCTGCGGTCGGCACTGGAGTCGGCGGTTGCCGCCACCGAAGCCGGACGATCCACAGCGATCGTTTACATCGGAGACGGCGTTAGCGGTTCGCAACTGATTCAGAACGCGGAAATGACGACGCTGATCGCGACGCTGCAACAACATCGATTGCCCGTCAACAGCTACGCGATCGGACCGCGACGTGACCTGCAGTTGCTGGGTGTGCTCGCTCATCGAACGGGCGGATTCGTCGCTCAGGACGATGGTGAGATTGATCCACAGCGAGTGGGACTCGAACTGGCTCAGGCCGCTCGAACACCGGTCGTCTGGCTCGACTCGATCAAATCGGAGCGTGCTGACACGCAGCTTTTGCCGGCTGAGCCCCTGCCGATTCGCTCGGACCGCGAGACGATCTTTCTGAGTCGAGGAACAACACCGAATGTCCTGCTTGGCTCGGCGGGTGGAAACGACTTCCGGTGGAACGTCGCTCCGTCTGTTCCCAGCGCAGACAACGCGTTTCTTGTTTCGCTCGTTCGTCAGTCGGAACGGAATCCACTCACGAATGCTTTCGCCGGAGTCGGCCTGCTCGACAGTGCTCGCAGTGATTTCAATCAGCGAATGAACCAGCTTTCGGTTTTGGGCGATGCCGCGCTGCTCGATCGCGACCTCAAACAGGCCAGCGAGATTGGTCGGGCCATTCAGGCGTTGAACCCGGGAAGCGCCGACGCAAAACGATTTATTTCGTCGGCCGCGAAGTTCCAGACCGTCAGCCTGCTGCAACCGCTGCCCGGTGATGACACCACTCCGGCAACGGCCGACCCGTTCACCTCACAGCAACCGGGCAGTCTGATCAACGAGATTGAAGCCATCACGGAAATCCGCGGGCAGCAGATGCAGTTGCAGGTGTCCCGCGCGATTCAGGAAGCCCGCCAGGTCGCGGAGAACGACCCCGAGGGTGCGCTCAACCAGCTTACGCGAGCGAGTGCGGCCATCCGAGCCGCAGCCGATATTGATCCCGACCTGCGAGTCAGCCTTGGCAAGCGTCTGCAGGGAGTCATCGCCGACGTGCGCGGACAACGTGAAGCTCAGCAGTTGCGTGAGATTCGAGCCCAGGAACGACTGGGTGCAGTCGAAGCGCAGGCTCGTCTGATCGCCCAGCTGGAACTCGACGACGACCGCATGGAACGATTGATCGATCGCGTCCGCTCTCTGCTTCAGCAGGCCGCTCGCGGCAATCCGTCGGCCTATCTGGAAGCCGAAGCCGTGGCCGCCGAAGCCATCAGACTTCGTCCCGGCGACGGAACAGCCACGGCCGCCCGCGTCAGTTCTCAGGCCTCGGGTCAGCTCTACACGGCGTACTACCTGCGCAATCTGCGAGCCGACCGCTTCCTGCAGACTCTGGAACAGGTCGAACGTTCTCACGTCGCATTCCCGGATGAGCCGCCGATTCGCTGGCCAGCTCCGGAAGTGTGGAAGGCCCTCACCGAGCAGCGGCGCAAGTACGCCTCAGTTGACCTGCACCGCGCCAGTCCGGCCGAAGACCGAATTACGGCGGCTTTGAATGACCAGACAACGGTCAACTTCGCAGACACGCCACTCCTCGACGCCGTGCAGTACATCTCGCGGCAGCATGAGATTCCGATCATCCTGGACGTTATCTCGCTGGAAGAGGCGGGCGTTCTGACGGACGAGCCCATCAACCTGATCCTCTCTGGCATCACGCTTCGCAGTGCTTTGAAGATCATGCTGGAAGATCTCGACCTGACGTATCTGATCGAGGACGAAGTGATGAAGATCACGACAATCGACGTCGCCAATGAGAGGCTCAGTACACGGGTTTATCCCGTCGGCGACCTTGTCGTTGACCTGAACGCTCAGGCTTTGGGTGGCGGAGTCGGCGGCGCCTTCGGTGGTGGCCAGGGCCAGGGCGGTGGGCAAGGCGGCGGCCAACAGGGCGGTGGGCAAGGCGGTGGTGGCTTCGGCGGTGGTGGTGGCGGCGGTCAGTTCAGCATCAAGCCACCTAAACTGCCGAAGAAGATGAACGACCCGGGCAAGCAACCGGGGATTCTGGTCAACCCGCCAAGACCTGCGGACCCGGAACTTCAGGGCCTTCTGGATGGAATCCTCAAAGAAGCGTCCATCAGCCAGCCCGCTCCGTTTGCCGGCTTCGCTCAGGTGCAGGACGACGTACCCTTCCGTTTTGACAACAAGTCGGTCAGCGAACTGAAAAAAAAACGGTAGACGATAGTCAGACTGCGGGTTCTGGTAGGAATACACAGACTTCAAGAGGGTCGGAGACGCCAGCGTCACGGCCCTCTTCTGCTGCGCCACCCCGAAACGCCCCGACGCGGATCGCGCAAAAACCGGTGAGTTCTCCGACAGCCGACGGGACCGGGACCACACCCGAATCGAGACCGCCGCTTCCTCAGGGAACGCTGCCTCCAGACGAACAATGGTTTCAGTACTTCAAGACAAGGCGTCCCGAACCGGCCGATGTTCAGAAGCTGGTCAACAGCCTGCACCGGGCCGGCCAGCACGAACACGTGATCGCCGTGATCGAGGCGGCACTGGCGAACAGTCAGAGCCAGTCGTGGATGTACGACGTGCTGGCATTGTCGATGGAGATCGCTGAGCGACCGCAGGAGGACATCAATCGCGTGCTGCTTTCGCGGGTCGACTTTACAACGACCGATGTCCCCAACCTGCTGTACTCGGCAGCGTTTCTGGTGCGGCTCGGTGGAAAGAAGCAGGCACTGCATCTGTACCGTCAGGCGTCACAGATCAACGCAACTCGGCCCGAGCCCTACATCCTGGGCCTGAAACTGTCTCGCGAGCTGAAAGACATTGCCGCCATCGAGTGGGCGGCAACCGGAATCATGATGCACGCCTGGACGCAAGACCGCGCTAAGCGACAGCTCGACGCACAGGACGCAATCGCCGATACAGCGCGTGAGCTACGGGAGTCCCGTCGCAAAGACGAGGCTGATCGGCTGGAACAATCGCTCGCGACAGCCAGTCAGCGAGACCTGATTCTGCGGCTCGACTGGTCCGGCGACGGCGAACTGAATCTGGAAGTTGAGGAACCGTTCGGCACTGTCTGTTCAACACTCAACCCGCTGTCGGCTGGTGGTGGTGTGATCGTTCACAATGGTTACGGACCGAAGCCCGAAAACTGCTACGACGAATACGTCTGCGTGAAAGGTGGTAGTGGCGATTACCGGGCCCGGATTCATCACGTGGCCGGCAACATTGTGGGCAAGCGGTGTCAGTTGACCGTCGTTCGCTACGGCGGCACGGATAAAGAACTGGTCCGCAAAGTCAGTATCCCGCTGGACAAGCCGACGAAGGTCGTCCGCCTGTCTCTGCACGAGGGTCGCCGCGAAGCAATCGGCCCGGAACCAACGCGTGAAGCCACACCATCCAGCTCCCGCCGAGCCAGCCGACAGCAGATCATCGCGAGTATCCGCCGCGCCATTGGTGGCATGGCGGCGAACCAGGGCGGAGCTGCCGGCGGTGGACCGGGCGGTCGCGGAGGCGGGGGACTTCCCGCCGGAAACTTCAGTGCGGGCGTCGGTTTTACGCCGGTCATTGGTCTGATCCGCGAAGGCGTGTCGCTCTCTGCCACGGCAGTTGTATCGGCCGATCGACGCTACGTCCGACTGGCGTTGGCCCCCTTCTTCAACACGCTCCGCAGCATCGAAACTTTCAGCTTCGTAGGCGGCGGTGGTGGTGGTCAGGGCCAGGGTGGTGGGCAAGGCGGTGGTGGCCAGGGTCAGGGCGGCGGTGGCCAGGGCGGTGCAGGACAGGGCGGCGGTGGTCCGTGACGCAGGCGCGTCCGATCCCTGTTGGTCACGCGGCAAATCCGCGAGAACTCCTTGCTCCGTTGCCGACCACCAATGAACCCGCACTCTCATGCCCCCCGTACTCAATTCGGGGACACTCCGCGCCAACAGTCGGTGGCTCCGACAACGTGTTCATCACGTCGCTAAAGGAACCCTGTGTCGAACAGCAAACGACCACACGTTCTGCTCATTACGACCGATCACTGGCCGGCGCATCTGCTTGGCTCGGCGGGGCACCCAGTGATTCAGACTCCGACGCTGGATGAACTCGCGCGTTGCGGGCGGGTTTACTCCAATGCCTACAGCGAGTGCCCTGTCTGCATTCCAGCGCGTCGCAGCCTGCTGACCGGCCAGAGTCCGCGGTCTCATGGAGACCGAACGTTTCAGACAACGCTGCCCATGCCAGACGCGCCGACAATCGCAGACTGCTTTCGCGGAGCCGGCTACCAGGCGTTCGCAACCGGCAAGCTGCATGTGTTTCCGCAGCGGGCGCGGGCCGGTTTTGACGATGTGATTCTCGCCGAAGAAGGTCGGCCGCACTGGGGGGTGTGGGACGACTACGACATCTTCCTTGGCGATCAGGGGCACGCGGGGCGTCAGTTCGATCATGCGATGAGTAACAACCAGTACTCCGCAAGGCCGTGGCATCTGCCGGAAGAATGTCATGTGACCAACTGGACCACGCGGGAAATGTGCCGCACGATTCGGCGTCGTGACCCGACTCGACCGGGGTTCTGGTATCTGTCCTACACGCATCCGCATCCACCACTCGTCCCGCCTCAGTATTGCTGGGACATCTACCGCGACATGGCAGTCGACTCCCCGGCCTACGGTGACTGGGTCCCACCGGAATGGCGTGTGGACGGACTGCCTTCACGCGCCGAGACGCGGGAGAGTTCCGTTGCCGAAACAGAACCCGTCTTCCGGCTGCAGATGCAGTACGACGGTTGGAGCAATCGCTCAGCTCAGGCCGTGCAAACCGGCCTGCGTGGCTTTTACGCGTTGTGTACTCACATCGATCATCAGTTGCGACTGGTACTCGGAACGCTGCGGGAAGAGGGCATTCTCGATGACACCATTATCCTGTTCACGGCGGATCACGGAGACATGCTCGGCCGTCACGGATTGTGGGCCAAGCGTCTGTTCTATGAGCCATCGACCAACGTCCCAATGATCCTCGTGGGTCCAAAGGGAGATGAGCGTGTACCGGAAGGCTCCGCTGACGATCGGCTAACCGGACTGCAGGATGTGATGCCGACGCTACTCGATCTTGCCGGCATCGATATGCCGGCTTCATGCGACGGCCTGCCGATCACGGGCAGCCAGTGCCGTGAACACATTTACGGAGAGTGCAACGAAGGACCAGCAGCAACGCGGATGCTCCGTGACGATCAGTTCAAGCTGATTTACTACCCGGCTGGAAACTGCCGACAGCTCTTCGATTTACGGAATGACCCGCTGGAGTGCCACAACCTTGCAAACTCGGCAAACCACGTCGAAACGCTGCAGCGCCTGACGGATCGACTTATTGGTGAGCTGTATGGCTCGGACAAAGACTGGCTGGATGCCGACGGGAGCCTGGTCGGGATGCCGGATCAGGAGTGCCCATCCGGAGCGAATCGCGGGCTCGCCCTGCAGCGTGGAGTTCACTGGCCACCGGCTCCAGTGACTCCCCCGAAGATCGGCGAAACGAATTCCGGCACCAACTGACGCAGGATCGTCCCGCACCCTGTTGGGGACAGAATCTACGGTCGGCACAGATGCGTCTCCTGATCCGCGCCGATCAGAGTAATCTGACTCCAAACATCGATGCGCTCTTGCGCCACAAACTCCTGCTGCGATAATCTCTCAAACCACAACAGCGATTCAGCCGATGCCCGTATGTGAGTCGGCATCGGCCAGTTTTCGAGGACACAGATGATGATCACGTTGACCGGAAAAGCCCGTAAACACTGCGACGGTATCAGCCGGCGGGGCTTTCTGACGGCCGGCGCATTCGGCCTGGGAGCAGCCGGGATTTCCTTACCGCAACTGCTGGCAGCCGAGTCGGCCGCCGGGATCGGCAGCTCGAACAAAGCAATTATCAATGTCCATCTGGACGGCGGTCCGCCGCACATGGACATGATCGATATGAAAATGTCGGCTCCCGTCGAGATTCGCGGCGAGTTCTTTCCGATTCAGACAAAGCTGCCGGGCGTCGAAGTGAGCGAACTGATGCCTCGACTGGCCGGGATGGCGGATCGCTTCGCGCTGATTCGGTCACTTGTCGGTTCAGCGGGTCGGCACGACGGTTTTCAGTGCCAGTCCGGGTTCTCGAACAAAGAGCTGACGTCGATCGGCGGACGCCCGGCGATGGGTAGTGTCGTCGGCAAACTGCTTGGTCAACCGGAAGATGTGGCTCCGTCGTTTGTGGACCTCATGCAGGGGCGACCGCTGGTGCGCAACAGTGCCCGACCAGGATTTCTCGGACCGTCACACAAGCCGTTTCGTCCCGATCTTTCAGACATGTTCAAACGGGAACTCGAAACCGGCATGAAAGGCGAACTCGCACGGCTGGGCGGCGACCACCGAGTCAGCCTGTCGCTTAACGAGAATCTTTCGATTGACCGGCTGCAGACTCGGACGGCATTACTGAGCGAAATGGATCGCATCAAACGATCTGTTGATGCCAGCGGGATGATGGACGCAATGGATGCTTTCACTCAGCAGGCGGTCAGCATTCTCACCTCAGGCCGGTTCGCTGAGGCGATGGACCTGACTCGCGAAGACCCGCGGACAGTCGAGCGTTATACGGTTCAAGGCGACCCGTCGGCCGAGCGGTTCTATACCGCGGAAGGTCCGGACTCGACTCACAAGTTTCTGCTCGCGCGCCGGCTGATCGAGGCAGGTGTTCGGTGCGTCAGTGTTTCAATAAGCGATTTTGACACGCACTCGAAGAACTTTCCGCGGATGCGGCAGCTCATTCCGATCGTTGATCACGGGCTGGCAACTTTGGTCACCGATCTGGAAGAGCGAGGCATGCTGGACGATGTGACCATCGTCGCGTGGGGCGAATTCGGTCGCACACCTCGGGTCGATCCCAAATCCGGCGGCCGTCACCACTGGCCGCGCGTCGCTCCGGCAATTCTGGCCGGAGGCGGAATGTCAGTTGGAAAAGTCATTGGAGCCACTGATCGAACGGCTGGATCGGCGATCTCGCGGCCCGTCCACTACAAAGATGTCTTCGCGACGCTGTACTCGAATCTCGGAATCGACGCGCGGCATACAACGATCGTCGATCCACAGGGACGTCCGCAGTATCTGCTGGACGACGGGCATCAACTGCCGGAATTGAGCTGAATCGCGCTGAGTCGAAGCCGCTGACAGACGATCCTGATCGCACGCCGAAGTTGCGACTCGTGTGAGAGTTGCAGCCTGATTCAGAATTCGCCGATCAACTCGCCTCCGTGCCTGGTCGACAGGCCGACGAGCTGATTGTGATCAGTCGAATCGTTCACGAACCGCACTGATCCATCTGCTACCAGAAAGAATGCTCCGCCTGTATGCCAGCTCCAGAAATGGTTCGTGTGCGCGCTGGAATCGTCACCGGGGGACAGCCCAGTGCTCATGTCGAGAAACGCATCCCGCGTGCCGCCGCAAAGCATCCAGCCAAAGTTGCAGGCGCGAGGAATCCCCCGCTCGCCCATCATGAGAGTGTTGGATGTGCCGTCGCTGATCCTGGCAAAATTTGTCGAACTGTTGTGATAGAAAATTCCGTCGCGAGCCGTTCGTGTGCTGCCACTCAACCCGAAGTAGTCGCCAGGCCGGTGATCACCGAGGAACGAATTCGTGCATAACCGACCGCCATTCGGATCGCTCGGACACAAATAGAGTGGCACAGTCTTGACCGTGGGGCTTGCCGAGCCGGCGGCGAGCGCGAAATTCTGGCACGCCGAGTAAGTGGCCAGATCGAATTCGAAGTCGACCTGCCCATAGAGCGGCGCCTGCTCAATGAAAGGGAGAAGCATTGAGCGAAATGTCCATTGGCGCGGCACGATCAGGCCCATCGGCAGTACGCGATGAGCTTCGTGGTAGTTGTGAAGAGCCAGCCCCCATTGCTTCAGGTGATTTCGACACTGTGTCCGCCGAGCCGCCTCTCGTGCCTGCTGGACGGCCGGCAGCAGCAACGCAATCAAGACTGCGATGATCGCGATCACGACCAGCAGTTCGATCAGCGTGAAACCGGACTTGCGCCTTTGCCGTTGCATGCGTCTCATTTCAGTCTCTCGGAGCGCTGTTTGCAAGATGCGTCAGATGGATTGCTCCGATCCGCACGCGACTGCCCGTGGGTGTTGCGATCAGGTCGACTCACCTGTCCAACCGGCATTTACGGCTCGCTCTACCGGGCTTTACACGTCGGTGGATCGAGTCCGTTGAATCTGTTAAACCGCGTCCCGTCGTGCTCCGTGTCCACGACACTTGACTCATCTTTCATTATTCCGGAAATGCACTTCGATGCCTGACCATCCCGAAACTCTGTTTAGCCACGCGGAAGTTTTGCTCAATTCGCTTCGCCACATTCTCATGATCGTGATCGCGAAGATTCTTCCGTGGACCGCGCTGATCGCCTGGGTTGCGTTCTGGCTTCTGGCCGTCAACTGGGTGAAGTTCCGGCAGGTTCTTGTGCAGGGTGGTTTGATCGGTCTCGTCCTGATTGGCCTGTGTATGATCCTGCTTTGGGGTTTGATTGCCCCACCCGCGGATGGGGCTCATTACCTGTTCGGCCTGACCCTGAGTAACTTTGCCGGCAAAACCGTCTACGTGACCTCGTTGTTCTGCATCATGTTTCTCTGTGGTTCCGTGCAGCTTTCCGGTTGCTGCAGCTCGCTATGCCGCTTTGAGGAAGATGAGCCTGCTAAAGACGCCGTTCACGCTCATTGAGCGGTTCGGAGCAGCAGTCCGTTCGCTGCCCTGCCTGTGACGTTCTAATGCGCGTCGCCGCGGCTGTTACGGGTCTCAAAACGTCGAGAGGACCCAGTCTGGCGGTGTGATTGTGAAGAACTCGTCGGCTTCTTCCGGTTCGAGTACAGCGTCACCCGCGTCGGGTCCGCTTCCACTTCCACCCGCCAGTATATCGACGCTGCCGCCACCGTTGACGCGATCGGCTCCGCCCATCCCGATGACGATGTCAACACCGCCCTCGCCCTCAAGCGTGTCGTTACCGTCGCCGCCGAACAGCGTGTCGTCGGCACCGCCGCCTTTCAGCAGGTCGTTGCCGGTGAACCCGTCCAGGCCGTCCCTGCCCTGCCCGCCGTTCAAGGTGTCGTTGCCTGCGTCGCCGATCAGTGTGTCATTGCCGTCGTCCCCGAACAGGCGATCGTTCTGATCACCACCGCGCAGCGAATCGTCACCAGTCCCGCCGAACAAACGATCGGCTCCGCCACCGCCCTCAAGGGTGTCATTCCCGTCGTCACCAAACAGGCGGTCAGAACCACTGCCACCTTCCAGGCTGTCATCCCCCGCGCCGCCAATCAACTGATCGCCAGATCCTTCGTTACCCTGAAGCGTGTCGTCGCCGTCGTTGCCATTCAATGTGTCCGCGCCCGTTCCGCCGGACAGCAGGTCGAGGCCGGCGTTGCCGGTCAGCAGGTCGTTGCCGGCCTCGCCCAGCAGCACATCGTTGTTGCCGCCAGCGGTCAGCGTGTCGTCGCCATCACCCCCTCGCAGAGTCACGCGTCCGTTATATGCGATCGAATTCAGGCTGTTGGCGCTGGCTCCTCCCGTGATTTCGACTCGCTCGATCCCGATCAGGCGATCCGATCCGTTGCCGGTGACCCTGAACTGCCGAACAACGAAGTCGGCATCGTTCGATTCGATGACTCGATCACTGCCAGGACCTCCGCTGAGCACGTCGTTACCCGGTCCGCCAGTCAGTACATCGAACCCGCTTTGTCCGCGGAGACGATCGTTGCCATCGCCACCTCGCAGCGTATCCACGCCGCCACCGCCGAACGCGATGTCGTTCCCTTCGCCTCCATCAGCGTCATCACGTCCCTGGTTACCGTTCAGCGTATCTCTGCCGAGGCCGCCTCTCAGAACGTCGTCCCCATCTTCACCGCGCAGTAAATCGTTTCCATCATCACCGTCCAACGTGTCGTTGCTCGTTCCTCCGAAAATCTGATCATTGCCCGCACCGCCATTAATCAGGTCGGCACCACCCTCACCCAGCAGGACGTCGTTCTGAGCCGAGCCTGTTACGGTGTCGTTTCCAGTTCCCCCCCTGACGGTCGTGAGCCCGGTGAATGCGCTCACGTCGATGACATTGGCGGAATTCCCACCCGAGATTTCCGCGACCTCAATGTTGGCCAGTACATCGGTTCCGATTCCAGTCAGCGACGCCGCGAGGACCGAAATGTCTGCATCGGCCGACTCGATAAGTCGATCCGTTCCATCACCTCCGTCCTGCGTATCGTTGCCCGCTCCGCCGGTGAGTACATCGTCGCCAGCGTTTCCGTTCACGGCATCGTTACCGTCGCCAGCAATCAGTTGATCGTTGTCATCCCCTCCAATCAGCACGTCGTTGCCGGTTTCGCCGATCAGGATGTCCGCGCCCGCCGATCCGTTGATGGTGTCGTTGTCTGCTCCGCCGGCGAGCACATCGTCGCCGCTGTCTCCATCGATCGCGTCGTTACCTGCCCGGCCATCAATCTGATCATCATCGTCGCCGCCGCGCAGCGAATCGTTACCGCCACCGCCAATAATCGTGTCCGGACCGGCGTCGCCTTCGATCGTGTCCGCCGCGGAGCCACCCTGTAGCGAATCGGCGCCGGCGTTACCCGCAAGCCGCAACGAAACGGTAGCGGTCGACCCGTCCAGGTCGTCGTCTCCGTCGCCGCCTGTGACCGATACCGAGCCAGCGAACAGACTGTCGAGCGCCAGGATCGAAATGCTGTCGTCTCCGCCTGCAGCGTTGACCACAACCTGACCCGTCAGGTTTGTGAAGTTGACCGTCTCGCTGGATGAAACGCTGCGAATCGTGGACAGCCCGTTACCGATAGTCGCGTCGTCTTCGAGTGTGATGACATCGGCTGTGTCAAAGAACGTGAAGACACGACTGGTGGCAGCAATCAGATCCTCAATCGGTTCGAGACCGGTGTAGAACAGGGACGCGGGTGATGCGGCGTCGACCGAGACCGAACCGTCGCTCGAATTAAGGAATGTGTGACCGACCTGCGTTGCTGTCGAGCCCTGCAATGCCAGCGAGTCATTTCCGCCCTGGCCGTTATACGTAAACGTATCAGACAGGCTGTATTCGACGTCAAGCAGGTCGTCGCCACTGCCGCCGTTGACGAAGATGTCCGCGCTGAACTGACTGTCCAGTGAAATAAATTCGATCGTATCGGCCATGCTGCCGCCGGCGATGAAAATGTCAGACGTCGTTGTGTCGAATTCGATCGGCGGGTCGCCATTGATCGTGTATTGCGAGACACCGTCGTTCGGCGTTGCGTTATCCGAAATCACGATGGAATTCGGAGCCAGTGCGGCCAGCAGAATCGTCGGGCTGGTCAGGCCGCTGCCAGGTGAAATCTGCCAGCCCATGTCGGCGAGCGCGGCAACATCAAGTCCCGTGAGCAGTTTACGAGTTCCGTCAGCAAGGTCCGGATCCATCGCCGTTTCCTGGCCGTCGTCGATCAGGCCCTGCTGCCAGTGCCCCGGATCACTTAGTGGAACGCTGCCGCCCACTGCGTACTCCACCGAAGCCTGGCCGCCGGTGAACACGCCGCCGGAAACCAGACTCATAAACGAGGGAGCTGTTCCGAAGCCGATCACGTGCATCAACTCGTGCACGGCAGTCGACAGGAAGTCGAACTCACCGGCATCGAGTCCACCGTCCGAAAGACCGAAGTGCCAGTTCGTGGTCGTATCGAAGGCGATCGCACCGCCGAAGGGACCAAAATCGGTCGCGAAAGCATCCAGCGCCCCAGCCTGTCCACGCGCGATGACCGTGTCGACGAACTCGGGGACACCCGACACGAACGGGATGGATCCAGGACCACCAAACGCCAGGGTGCCACCCAGGTCCCGGGCTCCGACATACACAACAATCGTGTCTTCACCAATGATCGGGTCAATGACGTCGAATGTACTGCCACTGGACGGGTCCACGAACTGCGCCGTCCAGGTGTCGTCGATGTCGAGCTGATGCGGGATGATCTCGAACAGGACGTCTTCGAGCTGACTGCCAACCTGAAAACCGGCTTCCGCCAGGACGTCACGCCGTGCGAGGTCGTCGAAGAACCCTCCGGCATCACGTGAATAGTCGAACTGAAACGTGACGGCGGGCAGGACGCGTGTCTCCAGGGTTTCGACGGGGCGCCGCCTGTCTGCGCGCCGTGCGCGATCCAGACGGGCGCGCGGCTTCGCCGCAGACAATTGAGAAAACAGTCCTCCAAGCCAATGGCGCCGCAGCATGGAACAGTCACTCCCCCGATCACTGATCTGTCACACCCAGATGGACTCGCTGATTGAGTATTCCCAATTGCTCCACCGAAAAACGCCCTCTCGCAGTTCGCAACTGACATCAGGAACCTGACTCCCGTAACCAGCCCTGCTTCCGACATCGCTAAGACGACGGTTGGCCCGCCAGAACTGTTTTACCCGGATGTCCTACGGAATTGATGTGCGAATTCGACAAACGACCCGCTTTCGCGGCAGATTCAGACGTTCCTCGACGAGCATGCGATCCAGGAGTTCCTGAAAAACTGCTATCACGTGCCATTTCGGTTCGGCTTTCCAATCGCTCCCCGTACCAGATCCAAGTCGATACGATCCGCGCACCACAAATCTGGCTTGCTGAAGGTCTAACGCGAACTCGATTCATAAATCCACACATTGTCGAAGGAAACAATATGGCTGACACCGGTATCACGCAGGAATCTATCGATCGGCTCAACAAGGCTGCGAGTGAGATCCGGGATCAGATGTCGCAGGTCATCATCGGACAGGACGACGTCATCGATCATCTGTTGACGGCACTTTTCAGCCGCGGCCATTGCCTGCTGGAAGGCGTACCCGGACTGGCCAAAACGCTGATGATCAGCACGCTGGCCCGCTGCCTGTCGATGACATTCGCCCGCGTGCAGTTCACACCGGACCTCATGCCGGCCGACATCACCGGCACCGATGTCATCCAGGAGAATCGCGAGACCGGCGAACGCGAGTTCCGCTTCATCACCGGACCACTGTTCCACAATGTGATCCTCGCCGATGAAATCAACCGGACGCCGCCAAAGACGCAAGCCGCACTGCTGGAGGCCATGCAGGAGCGACAGGTCACGGTAGGTCAGACCCGGCACAAGCTCAGCGACCCGTTCTTTGTGCTGGCGACACAAAACCCCATCGAACAGGAAGGCACCTACCCGCTGCCGGAAGCTCAGCAGGACCGCTTCATGTTTAAGGTCTTCGTCGAGTACCCAGGCTTCGAAGAAGAACGTGCGATCGCGAAACAGACGACCGGTGTCCTGAGCGACGACATCAAGCCCGTGCTGACTGGCGAAGAAATCATCGAACTGCAGAACATCGTACGTCAGGTCCCGGTGACCGATCACGTTGTCGATTACGCTCTGGCCCTGGTTCGCCAGACGCGAGTGGGCGAAGACGGTGTCCCTGGATTCGTTGACGAATGGTTGAGCTGGGGAGCCGGCCCGCGAGCAGTCCAGTTCCTGCTTCTGGGCGGAAAAGCCCGAGCCTTGATGCACGGGCGCAGTTACGTATCGACTGACGACGTCGCCGCGCTGGCGCAACCGGTCCTGCGGCACCGCATCGTCACGAACTTCTCCGCACAGAGCGAAGGCATCACACCGGACCGAGTGGTCGAGAAGCTCGTGGCAGAGACACCATCCAAAGAGGGCGAACTGACGAGTGATCCACGGCTGCAGAAGATCTTTGCAGCCTGAAAGTTCATTTTAAACGCGTGCGAAAACAGGTCAGTCGTTTTCTGAGTGCGCTTCGAGCAAATCTACGTCCAACAGATCCTTCGGTCGACCGGTGGCCCGCTTATTTCGGATGAGATGTTCGAGCCCAATGACACCAAACCGATTGCCGTCAACGTCTACCTCGATGCGTGATGGCCACGCCTCTTCAAACTCGACCCCGGAAATCCGCGTAAGGATGTCGACACGACACGGTTGGACGCCGATCTGGAATACGATCCCGGGTGTTACGAGGTCAGCTTCCGTCAGATCGAACAGCGGAGCCCCGAATTGCTTGAGAGCACGCATTGTCCGCCTGGCGTTTTCCGGGGACCGGGCGATCCAGACGTCAAAGTCACCCGTCGCGCGGGGGTATCCATGTGCCGCGACAGCGTGCGCCCCGACCACAAGGAATTCAACGTTCTGGTCGTCTAACGCGGACAACATGTCGTTGAAATCGGGTTCCAGGTACATCGACACCCATGATGCTCCAGCAATTCAGTGTGATTTGACGGACCGCAGCAATCCGTTCCTCAGGCGTTCCTGCGACAAAATCATCCGGCTCCGCTTCGCCGGGGCGGATGAGCCTCACGGCAGTTCGGTCCATTCGAGTGAATTCTGATTCCTGCATTCGTCCTGTCCGAGTCAGTTCCGAGGAACGCTGGTTGCCGCGTGCAGTATAGTCCCCGCCCTAATGTTAGCCGCTTACTTCTCGCCGCAACTCACGACTCTTTACGATGCGCCCCGACCATTGTCCGCAACAAGGCGAGACTCCAGCAACCCGTCAACGTAAGGCGAACTGACCCGTGAGCGATGGCTATCGAAGGTTCCTGCGACCGGAAGAGATCTCCCGCATCTCGCGACTGGAAGTTCGCGCCCGCCGGATTGTCGAGGGCTTTCTTTCCGGACGACACCGCAGCCCCTACTTTGGGCAATCCGTCGAATTCGTCCAGCACCGCGAGTACACGCCCGGTGACGACGTGCGGCATATTGACTGGAAGGTCTGGTCCAAGACCGATCAGTACTTCATCAAGCAGTTCGAAGAAGACACCAACCTGCGGACGACGATGCTGGTCGACCTGAGCGAGTCCATGCAGTATGGATCGGGCAAGATCACCAAGTACGAATACGGCTGCACTCTGGCGGCCGCTCTATCTTACCTGTTGCTCCTGCAGGCTGATGCTGTCGGCATGGTGTCGTTCGACGAGGCCATTCGCGGTCGAGTTCAGCATCGCAGCAAGCAGACGCATCTGCACTCATTGCTGGCCGCGCTCGACGCGGAAAACCCGGCTAAGAAAACAGATATCTTCGGCATTCTGAAACAGGTCGCCGAAGAGCAGGCCCGTCGAGGCATGATCGTCATCATCTCTGACCTGTTCGTTCCGCGGGAGGGCCTGTTCAAAGGCCTCAACCTGCTGCGCTACCGTGGTCACGATGTGATGATCTTCCACGTGATGGACGACGAGGAACTCGACTTCAACTTCACCGGGACAACTAAGTTTGAGGGCCTCGAAGCCACAGGCGATCTGACATGCGATCCGCAGTCACTCCGCGAGGGCTACCAGGAAGCGGTCGAAGCTTACCTCACCGAGCTGCGTCGGTTCTGCTCCAGCAGCAGCATTGACTATCAGACGATCCGCACGACAGAACACCTTGATGCCGTGCTCGCTCACTACCTGAACCACCGCGTAGGTATGCATCAAAGTGTGAGGCGTTGAGCCCGTTTCACGGCGGAGCCGCCCTGACTCTTAATCTTGATCTCCACAGTGTCACGAGTAGCCGTTGCAGGTGGGAACGGGGAGTAAGATTATGAGTAGGATTAAGATTAAGAGGCTGGTGAATTTACGACGGTACGTCCGACATGGACGGTCTGGCCGCTTCTTGCCGAAAACCTGACAGGCTGACATGGAAACCTGGATCGCGTCTCACTTCCTGAACCCGGCATTCGTGCTCGCTGGCACGGCGCTGGTTGCGGCGCCGATCATCATTCATCTGATCAACCGCCTGCGGTATCGGCGCGTTCAATTCGCAGCCATGGAGTTTCTGCTCCAAAGCCAGCAGCGCAACCGCCGACGGATTCTCATCGAGCAGATCCTGCTGCTCCTGCTGCGAATTCTGATCGTGCTGGCCATTGTCGCACTGATCTCCAGACTGGTGATTGATCCCAGTGAGATGAGTCTGTTTCAAGGGGCTCGTTCGCATCATGTCGTGTTGCTCGATGATTCCGGTTCGATGCGCGAACAGATTGGGGAGGAATCCGCTTTTGAGTCATCGATTGCAGTTGTCCGCCGACTTGTGTCCGAAGGCTCACGTCGTCCCGGCACGCAGAAGTTCACGATGTTGAGTCTGTCGAATCCCGACCAGCCATTGTTTACGCAGCGTGAAGTGGACGAGAACTTTCTCGCGGAGCTCGAAACAAGGCTGGAGGGGCTCCGGTGCTCGCATCAGTCACTAAGCCTGCAGAGCGGCCTGGAAGGTGCTCGAAATGTCCTGCTCGAAGACAAGGCCACCATTCGGCACCTGCACGTCATCTCAGATTTTCGAGAGGCGGACTGGCAGGAACAGCAGTCGATCGGACGCATTGTCAAGGAACTTGACTCGGCGGGCGTGACACTCAATCTCGTCAAGACGGTCGGGCAGCGGAACCAGAATCTGGGCATCACGGAGCTGACCGGGCATTTGCAGATTGCATCGGCCGGAGTTCCCGTGCGGTTCAGTGTGACCGTGCAGAATTTTGGCGATCAGGTGGCCAGTCGCGTCGGCGTCGCGATCTTCCAGGACGGTCAGAAACTCCCGCTGGCCGTGAACTTCGACAAGATCGAAGCGGGCGTGGAAGTCCAGCAGGAATTCGATCTGACATTCGACGCACCGGGACGCCATCAGATCGAACTGCGGCTGTCGCCCGATCCACTGACTTCAGACAACGCACGTCATCTGGCCGTTGATGTGGCGCCGGTCAATCGCGTGCTGATCATTGAAGGCAACCCGGCCAGCGACGAAGGCGAATACCTTGCCGACGCTCTGGCCGCGGACCCCGGCATTACCGGGTACTCGCCGCAGATCGACACCGTGGATTTCCTGCGTCGACGGTCACTGGAAGGATTCCAGAGCGTTTTCATGCTCAACGTCGCTGACATGCCGGCCGACGCGCTCGCTCCGCTGGAAGCGTTTGTTCGGGACGGCGGCGGGCTGGCCTGGTTCCTGGGTGACGAGATTCGCCCGGCGTTTTATCTGGGTGAGTTGTACCAGGAAGGAAAGGGACTGTTTCCCGTCCGCATCGGACTGATCGCCAACCAGGCCTCAACGTTCGCCGACGATTCGGGGCCGGACACCGAGTTCGAGGACCATTCGATCTTTCAGGTCTTTCAGGGACAGGACAATCCCTTCACAGCGCTGATGCGCGTCAATCAGTTCTTCCCGGTGGCCGAGGACTGGGAACGCGACGATCAGCGTCGCGGTGACAATGTTCGAACTCTCGCTCGTCTGACCAATCGCCAGCCGCTGATCTTTGAATCGAAGTTCGGCGCCGGCGAAGTATTTATCTGCCTGACAAGCTGTGGACCGGTGTGGAACAACTGGGCTCGTCTGCCGGGCTACCCTCCCATGATGCTCGACCTCGATAAACACATCGCAAAAAAGGACCGCGTGCTCGAACGCCGCGCCGTGGGCGAACCAATCCGCCTGTCGCTTGATCCCGCCGAATTCCTGGATGAAGTCGAGATCGTCGGGCCCGAACAGGACGGCGAACGTACGACGCGTCTGAAAGCCGCTCCCACGCAGTCAGGTTCATCCGACACGTCCACAGCGCCCACTGCTCTTCGGCTCACCGCCGCATTCCGCGATACCGACGCACCCGGCGTCTATCGCGTCCGCCTGATTGACCAAAGTCAGACGACGGTCGAACGCTGGATCACGTTCAACGTACCGACCGACGAAAGCGAGCTGGAACTTGCCGAGAACAAACTGATCCACAAACAGCTCGGCGATGTCGAGGTGCAGATTCAGGAGCCGGGCACGTTCTCGTGGATCGCCGGACGCGAAGCCGGTCAGGAAGTGCGCTTCTGGTTGCTGGTCATTCTCATCGTCGCAGCATTCTGTGAGCAGATTCTTGCATACCGGCTCAGTTATCACGCAAGGACGGCGTGATTCCGCAGTGGGAGGTGGATCATGGTTCGAGCCGTCGCGTTTGGAGCCTGCGCTGTGATCCTGGGAAGCATCCTGTATTGCGCTACGCGACCCGTCCAGCATTTCTGTGGGGAAGCACCACCACGGTCGCAGTGTAAGAACCACCTCAAGCAGCTTGGACTCGCTCTCCATAGTTATCACGCGGACTATGGATGCCTCCCACCCGCATGCGTTCCCGACGATAGCGGACATCCGATGCACAGTTGGCGTGTCCTGCTTTTGCCATATCTTGATGAAGCAGACCTGCATGGCGCCTACCGCTTCGATGAGCCTTGGAACGGTCCAAATAACTCGAAGCTGGCTGGCTCAATCCCAAATGTGTTTCGTTGCCCGAGTTTCGACGATGCCGCTTTCGTGGGCCTGGAAGATTCGAGCGTCATGTCCAACTATCTGTGCATTACCGGCTCCCAGACTGCGTTTCCCGGAACGGCGTCCGTTGCCACCGCGGAGATCCTGGATGGTCCTTCAGAAACTGTCGTCGTGACCGAGGTGAAGCAACACAGTGTTCACTGGATGCAGCCGAAGGATATCCCCGCAGAAAGCGCCTACGAGTATCTGAAGAGTGGAGATCACACTCACATAGGTGGAGCACAGTTTCTGTTCGGGGACGGTTCGGTCAGATTCATCCAGGAGGATGTTCCGCTGACAATCTTCGAACGATTGCTGTCCATCGCCGATGGCGACCCGGTCGGCAAGTTTTGAATCTAGAGACGACCACGTAACATCCCAGTGGGAGATGGAGCATGGGCCGCGTAATTCGTTATGGATCAGTGCTCGGTATTGTGGGCGTTCTGCTGTATCTGCTTGGTCCGGGTCTCAGAGCGTCGCGTGAGGCCGCACGCCGGACGCACTGCAACAAGCATCTGAAAATTCTCGGACTGGCACTCCACAATTACAGTGACTTCTACGGCTCTCTGCCTCCGGCGTATGTCGCCGATGAAAACGGAAAACGCATGCACAGTTGGCGCGTGCTGATACTCCCGTACCTGGACCGGGCAGACCTGTATGCCGCGTACCGCTTTGATGAGCCGTGGGACGGGCCCAACAACTCGAAGCTGGCGGATCAAATGCCATATCTCTTTCGTTGCCCCAGCTCTGTTCAACGGGACGGTATGACCAACTACCAGTGCGTCACCGGTCCAGGCACCGCGTTTCCCGGTGCTCACTCTGTTGCGTTGTCGGAAATAACCGACGGTGTGTCGCATACGCTACTGGTGACCGAAGTGGACCGTCGCAGCGTTCACTGGATGCAGCCCAAGGATATCCCTCTCGATAAGGCATACCAGTTCTTACAGGATCGCGCGCACACGGGCGGCGTTCATATGCTTCTTTGTGATGGCTCCGTGAAATTCCTCAACGAAAACGTCAACGCGATGACCTATCGTCACCTTTTGACAATCAGGGACGGCCACCTCCCCGGTGAGTTCTGAATCTGTAGGGGCTCCCATGAACCTGAGTCTTTTCTCTGTAAGTTACGCGGGCTACTGGGGCCAGGATTCCCTGGACGCAGTCGGCTTTGTCGAGAAGGCCGCGCAGCTTGGCTATTCCACGATCATGCTGGCTGGTAAACGGCCACACGGGTCGCCGCTCGATATGGATGAGGAATCGATTGGTCGACTGCGTGAGGCTCTTGAGCGGACGGGGATCCGCTGTGGTGTGATGGCGGGCTACACCGACTTTGGCGGGCAGGTCGCCGCCGAAGTGCCGTTTCTCGAAATGCAGATCCGTTACGTCGAGGACCTGTGCCGGATCGGCCAGCAACTGGGCGCGACGGTCTGCCGGGTTTTTACGGCGTACGAAGTCGATGGCGTGAGCCCGCATACAACGTGGGCTCAGTCCGCTCGCTGTCTGCAGGAATGCTGCGATCGCGCGGCCGACTACGGAATCACCATTGCCATTCAGAATCATCACGACATCGCCGTCGACTCTGATGCGTTGCTTGAGTTTCTGCACGATGTCGATCGACCGAATTGTCGGCTGGGTGCCGATGCCTGGTCCCCTGCCCTGCGTGGCGAAGACCTTTACGAATCAGCCCGCAAGCTGGCGCCACACACGGCAATCACGACCAGCGCGGACTACGTGCGATTGCCGCGATTCCGGTATCGCCCCGAGCTGATCTCCTATGAAACAGCATCGGCCGATCTCGTACGGGCTGTTCCCTTTGGCACGGGCTTCATCGATTACGAGGCCTTTTTCACAGGCCTGCGGGAAGGCGGTTTCGACGGTATTGCCACCTTCGAGATGTGCTCCCCCGTCCGCGGCGGCGGTTCGATCGACAACCTGGACCGCTTTGCCGAAGCGTACGTCACATGGATGCGCGAGCACGGCTTTGCCACTTAGGTTTCTCGTCATCCCACAACACTGGAGCTGACCATGTCCCGTCTGTGTGTTCTGTCCACCGTTCTGATCGTGATCGGAACCACCATGCTTCCCGCCGTTGCAGACGACATTGATCTGAGTCTTCGGTATCAGGTTGAAACATCATCCGGCAGTGGTCGTCATCACCGACTGACTCGTAACGAAACATGGAAGGCGGAGGAAACCGCGGTCATCGTCTGTGACGTGTGGGATTATCACCATTGCCTGAACGCCGTTCGTCGTCTGGAAGAATTCGGTCCACGACTGAACGAAGTGCTGACCCACGCCCGCAGTCGCGGCATGACCATCATTCACTCACCCAGCGATTGCATGCCCGCTTACGAAGGTCATCCGGCTCGTGAACGTACCACCGCGACACCAAAGGCAGGCAAGCTGCCACGAGACATCGGCGCGTGGTGTTCACGAATTCCAGCCGAGGAACTGGCCGCCTACCCGATCGATCAGTCAGATGGCGGCGAGGACGATGATCCCGACGAACACGCGAAATGGGCGGCGAAGCTGAAAGCACTGGGTCGGAACCCGGGACTCCCGTGGCAGCGACAGTCGGACATGATCACGATCGATTCAGAGCACGATTACATCAGCGATCGCGGCGACGAAGTCTGGAGCATTCTGGAACATCGTGGCATTCGAAACGTCATCCTGACCGGCGTGCACACCAACATGTGCGTTCTCGGCCGACCGTTTGGTCTGCGTCAGATGGTGCGCAATGGACGCAACGTCGTGCTCATGCGGGACATGACCGACACCATGTACAACCCGCGGCGCTGGCCCTACGTCAGCCACTTCACGGGCACGGACCTGGTCATCTCACACATTGAGAAATTCGTTTGCCCGACAATTACCAGCGACCAGTTCATCGGCGGAGAGCCAATTCGATTGAAGCACGACACGCGTCCGCACATCGCGATCGTGGTCGCCGAGGACGAGTACGAAACCGACCGCACCTTGCCGCAATTCGCGGCTCAACATCTGGGCCGCGACTTCCGCGTCAGTTTCGTTTACGGCAGTGAGGAAGAACGCCATTTGATTCCCGGTCTGACAGTGCTGAAGGACGCGGACGTGATCCTGATCAGCGTCCGGCGTCGGCTGCTGCCGACATCTGCCATGAAGCTCGTACGGGAATTCGTAGCTGCCGGAAAACCCGTCGTTGGAATTCGCACGGCCAGTCACGCGTTCTCTGTGCGAAAAGGGGAGATTCCTGATGGCCTCGCTGACTGGCCGGAATTCGACGCTCAGGTCTTTGGCGGCAATTACCACGGCCATCATGGCAACGCATTGAAGTCGACCGTTCAGTTCGCCCCGCAGTCTGCCGAACACCCGGTAGCAGGTGGAATCAAGAATGACTTTCCGCAATCCGGGTCGCTGTACCGGACGTCTCCACTGGCAAAGGGAGCAACGGCGTTGCTGATCGGGTCGATCGAAGGATTGCCTTCCGAGCCAGTCGCATGGACATTCAAACGAGCGGATGGCGGGCGGTCGTTCTACACGTCACTCGGACATCCGGGGGACTTCGACAATCCGTCGTTCGTGCGAGTGTTGCTGAACGGACTGCATTGGGCGACTGACCTCGCCATTCCGCAGGATGTCGCACTGAGCTCGGGCGACTACCGGAAACACTGGAGCACGATGCCCGTCCCATCCACCTGGGCTGCAGGGTCGAACGGCGTCCTGAAGGATTATGACGGAGTCGCCTGGTATCGCTGCGTGGTCCGCGTCCCGGGGAACTGGATTCCTCGCCGGAAGGACGACAAGGACAAGACCCTGGCTACAGGGCCAACGCTTGCCATGCAGGCTCCCCGCGCGGGGGACGAGATCAGTGCCTGGGTTAACGGGAATGCCATGTGGGGAGTTTCCTCTGCCGGACTGGGACTGAATACATTCGCCAACGCCTGGATTCCGGACGACGCCAACCTGATAGTGATACGCGTAAAGTTTGGGAAGGGACCGCGTGGCCTGCACACAGCGCCGATGCTGCCCTCTCTCCCACTGAAAGGACGCTGGCAGTTTCGGATTGGCGATGACCCCTCCTGGTCCAACATGCCGCTACCCGCAAAGTTCGGCGGATCGACGGACATGTATTTCGAGCCAGAGACTCAGAAGTGAAAGTCGAATTGACCGCCATCGCGATTCGCGCGAGAGTCTGCACCGATTGGAGTTTCCCACGGTCAACGGAGTGACCTCGATGAATGGGCGAAGATTGCGGCATCGTCTCGAATATGCGGCGTTTCTCAGCGTAATCAGCTCGCTGAGGATCATTCCCGTGCCCGTCCAGCGCCTCGTCAGTTGGTTGATGGCGACGCTGGCATGCCGCGTGCTTCCAAAGAAACTGACGCGCTATCACATCGCCTTCGACAACATTCGGCAGGCGTTCGGCGACGAATATTCAGATGCCGAAGTCGATCGGATCATCTTCGACATGTGGCAGCATCTGTTCCGACTGGTGTCCGAAGTCGTGCAGTTTCCGAAGCAGATCACGATGGAAAACACGTTCGAACGCATTCAGTTCCGCAACCGGGAAGATGCCGTGTGCGCGCTTGTGTCAGGCCGGCCGGTGATTCTGTTGAGTGGACATTTTGGAAACTGGGAGACGTCAGTGACGTCGTTCGGTGTGTTCGGCTTCCAGCTTGGCGTCGTGGCCAGGGCACTCGACAATCCGTACCTCGACGCCTGGTTCGAGCGGTTTCGCGAATCGACCGGTCACACAATCATCAACAAGGGCGGCGCGCGGGCCGCGATTGAAGCCCGATTGGCCGAGGGTCGACACGTCGCCATTCTGGCCGATCAGGACGCCGGGCATCGCGGTGTTTTCATCGACTTCTTCGGTCGACCAGCGTCCGCCTATCCCTCAGTTGCGCAACTGGCAATGCGCAACGATGCACTGATTGTGATGGGTTGCGGAATTCGGCAGCCCGACGACGCTCACCAGGGTAGCTGGGTGCGTTATGAAGTGAGCTGCGAGGACGTCATCGATCCACGCGATTACGACCGCGACACCGGCATCGAGGAGATCACACAACGGTTTTCCGCGGCACTGGAAAGTGCCGTGCGTCGCGCACCTGAGCAGTACTTCTGGATCCATCGTCGCTGGAAGACCCGACCGGCCGACGAGCAGACCGTCGGCCGCGCCGCGTGACTCGGGGCACTTAGAGGCGGCGGCGAAATTAATCGTGCATTTGGCCGGTGGTGGATTTCACGATGGCAGCCGCGATAGCGGCGACAGCACATAGCTGCGGGCGTCAACCCGCAGATCCTGCGAGCAAGGCCGATCGAGCCGCGAAGCGGTGGCAGACACAACGTTGCGTCGTGCTGCCGCCGCTTCGCGGCACCGTTTCTTGCGTGTTCGTTCGACCCCTGGCTCACGCCTTTTGAAGTTGCACACTTCAGTCCCGAAGGGACGTGGGCAAATAGCCCGGGGTTTCAACCCCGGGAAAATCAGCCATTTCTGAACCACAGCCCCGGAGGGGCGACGGCAATTCCGTGTCGGTCTCTGCCGTCGCCC
>Ga0209402_10000305_pt1 | contig 61127 bp, 53 predicted proteins | sample ArcticOcean_MG_C_3_FD_187437 | JGI IMG/M metagenome (GOLD analysis project Ga0209402, IMG submission 187437) | Marine microbial communities from western Arctic Ocean - ArcticOcean_MG_CB8_126 (SPAdes) (version 2) | ecosystem: Environmental > Aquatic > Marine > Oceanic | place: Arctic Ocean... | reverse complement strand
CGGGTAAATCAGACCAGACGGGATGAGTGCGATGATGCGGTTATGCCTAACGCTGGGCGTTTGCTAGCATCGGTATATGAGATTGCGCACGATCATATCCGGGTTGGCCGTGGCGGTGGCGAGTCCGAACAAGAGCACTGTCGCCAGGGGGTTGTAGAGGGTTGCGGCGTAGATCACCGCAGGGTCCTGGGGCAGGGGCGTTCCAGGCAGGAAATACCAAGAATACCCGCCCAGTTGCCACCACTCTCCGAACACAAACCCGATCAGTAGCACGCCCAGCAACGCGGGTATGGCGGCGGCGGCAAGCAGCCGCTTCTCGTATGGGCCGATCGATGCCATCGAATGAAAAGCGGTGGTCAATTGTGAGTTCCCAAATAGACTGACATCCTTCTATTTTGGAGAACACGGGAATTAGGTTAGAGTACGTTCCGTGCCGACGTGATGATCCAAACGGGTCGATAATTTGGCCTATTACGGCGCTATGAGGCGATTTTCGCTCGTACCAGACCGCCACATAACATGGTCTCGGTAGGATAGGACTTCCCGGCCGGTGCGAATAATATCGAATCAGCTATAATCCGTTGGCCAATACGTTTTCTTTCTGAAGGAGAAGTTGCTTTGCCGCTTTATACCAATGGCGATGTCACCATCAACTATGAGGAGACCGGCTCCGGTTTCCCGCTTCTGGTCACTCCCGGTGGAGGATTGAACTCCATGATCAGCAACTGGCCCGGCCAAGTGTTCAATGCGTTCGAGGAGTTCAAGAACGACTTTCGCTGCATCACGATGGACCAGCGCAACGCCAACGGCGGCCAGTCCACCGGCCCTATCCCGGTCGATGACCCGTGGGGAGCGTTTGCCGACGACCAACTGGGTCTGCTAGACCACCTGGGCATCAACGAATTTTTCTTCATGGGGTACTGCATCGGCGGCCCGTTCGCCCTCAAGCTCATGGAGCGGGCGCCCGACCGCATCAAGGCCGGCATCCTCTGTCAGCCCGTCGGCCATAACGCCGCCTTTCCGGACTCGATGTACGACTCCGGCCGTGACCTCTGGGGGCCCGAGCTGATGAAAAACCGGTCGGACGTGACCAAAGAGCAGATCGATGGTTACATTCACAACCTCTATAGAAGGGATTCAGCCGACTTCGTGTACAGCGTGTCGCGAGACTTCGTTCGTTCGTGCCAGACCCCGATGCTGGTTATGCCGGACAACACGCCGTCGCACTCATACGAGGCCGCGATAGAGGTTATCGAGTTGGGAGCCAATGCCGAGTCCACGGTCTATCCTTGGAAAGAGGACCAGGACGTGATGGACAAGACCGTGACCCAGGTGCGCGATTACCTGAAAGCGCATCAGCCATAGACGGCGAAATGTCCCGGATAGCGGACACATGTCGCTAGAATAGGCGAAACAAAGCCCCCGGCCAGGTTGGTCCGGGGGCTTTTGCATGGGCAAAATGTGGTCGTCGAAGCACCTAAAACTACTCCGGCGGAGCAGCTTTTTCACCTTTACGAACGGTCGGCGATGGCTTAATGTTCCAATGATAAGCCAGCCAGGGCTATGGGTGATATCGAGACTGCGGGATTTAATTGGGTAAGGCTTGGTCGGAGGAAGTTTGGTGAATTTAGCTAGGCGGATCACAAAAAGGTTGTCCGGCGGTCGTCCCGTTTATTCGAGATCTGCGGTTACCACGTGGGCCCGGCCAACTACAACTCGCCTATACCGCATTCATCCGAACTCCCCGACAGCCTGTTCGATGCCACGTCGGACTGTGTGGGTATCGATTGGAATATGTCCGTCCAGGAGCGATACCTGACCGAAGTCTTTCCCGAGTACTCGAAAGAGGTTGAGTTCTTCGAGAGTCCTTGGCTTTCCCCCATTGATGCGACCGTTCTTCATGCCATGGTCAGACACCACAAGCCGAAGAAGATGGTCGAGATTGGCAGCGGCTATTCGACTGGGATCGCCGCCGCAGCGATCACTCAAAACGACACTGGCGATCCTGGGCAGGAGTTTGTGGCCATCGACCCCGTTCCCCGGAGCACGCTGTTTGACGAGACCCCCGGTCTGACAAAGATCATCCAGAAACCGGTCCAGGAAGTCGATCTCAAAGAGATAATCGATTGCGACCTATTGTTCATCGACTCGTCCCACATGGTGAAGATGGGAGGCGACGTCAACTACGAGATCCTCGAGATCGTGCCCCGGTTGAAACCCGGCGCGATAGTCCACTGGCATGACATCCTGCTACCCGGAGAATATTGGAAGGACTGGGTCACTCGCGACCACAATTTCTGGACCGAGCAATACCTGCTTCAGGCCTTCTTGCAGTTCAACCAGGACTTTGAGATCATCTGGGCGTCAAGGTTCATGAGCGTAAACCGGGCCGAAGCCGTCCAGTCAACCTTCCCCGGCTTTTCCCCGGACAAATCCCGGATCACAAGCTTCTGGATCCGACGCAAGACTTAGGAAAGAGGCGCATCCGGCTGGTATTCGCTGACCATTTGCCTAGCCACTAAATCGCGTCTAGGTAGATACCTCAACCGGAATCTCAACCGCTAGATTCCCCTGTCGTCCTCTGGCCACGATGCCACGCACACGCCACCGTACCGTGGTTGGCCCGCTTCCGGCTCTGGTCGGGACCAACTCGTCTGGCACCTCTAATCGATACTCCCATTCGGAGGATCCACCGCCCTCCAGTCTAGAACTTCCTTGGAGGATATCTTTGCTAGAGGTAACTTCTTTACCACTGCTCCCGGCCCTTTCGATGCGCTCAAGCGCTACCCTGATCTCAGACGGCGAAAACCCTTGATGTACCTGCACTTCAAGTTTTCCGGTTATTTTCCCTCGGTGCTGACCTGATGCTGGTTGGCTGAGAGGGTGATGCTGCATTGTTCGAAATCTTCACCAGACCGGTTCTCGTTCGAGGGTGCAGTATCTTCGGATCGCGGCGCAGTTAAAACGGCAAAATCCTTCTCGTGGATGACGTTTCGTGACTTAAGAACTACCAGCGTTACTCTGATACGCCACGTTATGCTAGCTACCTCTCCGTGAACGCTTGAGGAGGCGCTGGCGGGAATCACGAAGGAAACCAGATGATTAGACGAACCCTCTCCGATAGATTCGTCGTTTAAAAACGAGTGAGGAACATCCCAGAGTGTTGCCGAATGTTTGACGTTGGCGTTTCCCCCCGAACTGCTTATATCGGCCTGCCAAAATCTATCTTCGCATAGCAGCTGCACGGTCCCTTGTTGAACGAGCAATTTGTCCTTGGCCTCTATCGTGAGGTTGGCCTCGAGCGTGCCCCCGGGGTATATAGGCCCTTCGCCTAATTCAACTTCGATCGTTGCTTTGGGTTTGCGAAATAGAGAAAGCATTTAAATCCACCCTCCATCAAGAAATGAACCAGAATCTCGTGCAAGCTTGGAGTCCAGATGTGATAGATCGCCCAGCCGAACGTATTCGGAAAATCGAACCCGGATGGATATGGGGTGATTACCCACCAAACGATGATAAAAACCCGGAGAAAAACCCGGCTTAGCTTAGCACACTAGTCTATTTGGCTTTATTGAACTGCCGCTTCAGCTCTGATCACGCCTGAGAGTTTGGGTATCTGCGTGACCAAGAATGGTACGGCGCCGAAGAGATTTAATACCGCCAGGCCCACTCCACCTTGTTGTTGCAGTTGGGCGTTAAACCAAAAGTGGTCGGCGAGCGATTGGGCATTCGACGATCAGCATAACGATGGACGTGCGTTTGCACGTCTTATCAGGCCTAAACGCCCTAGCCCCCCAATTTCGATTCATTGGCGCGAATAAAAATTTCATTATTTGCCGGGCAGTGATTCCAGGTACAGCCAGATGGCGTCCAATTCATCGTCGGTCATCTGTGTGAAACGATTCCAAGGCATGTACCTAGGATCCAGCAGATTGCCCCGAGGAGTAGTGCCGCTACGAATCGTGTCAATGAACTGGGATTTAGTCCAAGTGCCAATGTCGCCGCTACTCGTGATATCGGGCGCTTTGACACGGTCATTCCCGGGGACCCGGCTTCCCGACAACACGTCGCCATGGCAAACGGTGCATATCTCAGATAGATACTCTCCGTATTCAGCCGTAACTCCCACCGCAGGTGACTGTGGTCGTTGCGCTTCATGGTCGATCAATGATGCTGGTATCAGGCCTCCTACGAAGGATGCGAGGGTACGGCCCAATGGACCCAAACCCGACTCGCCAACTTCGTTATCGACCGGTGGGAGGGTTTTCAGGTAGGCGATGATGGCGCCAAGGTCATCATCAGAAATCTTGTTGTACTCCTCCGCCGGCATGATCGTTAAAGCTTGGTTGTCCAGGCCGATTCCGTGCCGAATCGCCCGGACGTAGTCATCATCCGTGTAGGAACCGCCGATGCCGCCGCGTCCGGACGTCAGATTTGCCGGAACGATTTTTCCGAACATCGATTCGTCTGAAAACCCGATGCAGGGTACGTTCTTGCAGTCATCTATGACCGGCCCAGCTAGGTTCTGGCCATGGCAGACCTGGCAAACTCCAATGGCTTCTACGTAGTGTTTCCCACGGGCGATACTCGTTGCATCGGTTGGGACTGACACCGACGCTATCGATATGTCGTAGGTACGGTTCACCTTCCGAGAGCCAACGAAAAATAATACGACTATCAGCAGGATAGCTACCACGACTAATCCGCCACCGATAACGCCGAACCATTTCAGAAATTTCCGCATTTAAAATCAGCTCTCAGTAAATTACCCGCACCGCTCGAACGGCTACCCGAGTATAGCAGCGGTAAATAACCCCAAAGACAATCAGCGCACAAATAGCCAAGCCCAATCAATAAAGACCCCGGCATCTGTCACCAGAGCCAGGGTCTCTCAAAAGCTGATTTATCACGCCTAAAAAATGCTGGCGGGAGTGCGAGGGAGTCGAACCCACCTACCCCGCTCGTCACGAGGCATAACGGATTTGAAGTCCGCAAGGGCCACCGGGCCCCATCCACCCCCATCATTGGCTGTTGTGGGGTTTTCTGTTGTGGGGTTTTCGTAAGTTAGCAAATAAAAGGCGCCGCCGGAAGGCGACGCCTTTTTGTTCGCTTGTCGTGAGAAGGTTTAGCTGCCGAGTACGGAGTCGACCTTCTTCTTGAGTGCGCCCTTGGGCACTGCGCCGATGATCTGGTCTACGGGCTGGCCGTCTTTGAAGAATATCAAGGCCGGGATGCTCCGCACACCATACTGCATGGCGGTGTTGGGGCTCGCGTCCACGTCTAATTTGACCACTTTCAACTGACCGTCATAGTCCACGGCCATGTCATGTACGGCGGGGGCTATCATCTTGCACGGACCACACCACTCAGCCCAGAAGTCCACCATGACCGGTGTGTCCGAGTTTAAAACCACTTCTTGCCAAGTTTCGTCGTTCGCTTCTATGGGTTCTGCCATTTCCATCCTCCGGAATCTCTTACGCAGTTTTCCTACGCATTTACTTGGATGCTGTTATCCCCTTTAGGGTTCGACCCAGCCGGGGTTCGATCGGACCGGCGACTCAAGATAGGAGACCGGTCCCGCTTCCGCACCAGTTTAATGGGCACATACACCAAGGTCAACCAACGGGAGTCCCAATTAGCCTAACTACTATACCGGCAGCCGACCAGGCCGGGGCAGCGGTTTTCCGGCAGATATGGCCAGGCGTGAGTTGAGCCTGAATGCTAAGCCCGGCCTCCTTGGTTTATCACCCTCCTTGAATTATAGTAGTCACGAGCCAAAGGACATAGCCAACCATGCCACATCACAAGGAATCACAGTAGCCAACTCTTGACTAAAACAGCCAAACGCCCCAGCCCACATCGGAACCAAGCAGTCAACTCATAATGGAAATAGCCGAGCGCATCACTCAACAAGGTGACAGGGTCACTCTTTCCCTTACGTCGTGGGGACGGTTGGGCGAGGCTATGGCCGAGTTCGACGGCCACAATGTGTTCGTGGCTGGCGGCATTCCGGGCGAAAAAGTGGTGGCCGAGGTGGTCAAGATCCACCGGAAGTATGTTTCTGCCAAAGTTGTAGCCGTGGTCGACGCGTCGCCAGACCGGGTGGAACCGCCCTGTCCCTACTACGGCGAATGCACCGGCTGCCAGTGGCAGCACCTGTCTTATGATGCCCAACTGAAGACTAAACGCGAGAAAGTGACCGACGCCCTCCAGCGCGTTGGTGGCCTGGCAAACCCGCCTGTTTCAGAGGTAAAACCCTCGCCCGACCAGTACGGCTACCGCAACCACGCCCGGTTCACCATCAACCGCGACGGCGCTCTGGGCTTCGTAAACCGGGAGACCCGGCAGTTTGTCCGCATCGAGAAATGCTTGTTGATGCACCAGGGCGTGAACACGCTACTAGAAGATCTGCAGGACAACTGCGGCGAGACCACCCAACTTTCGATACGGGCCAGCAAGTATTCCGGCGATTTCCTGATTCAGCCCTATCTGGTCCACCCGAATATCGGGGTAATGACCGGGCAGAAACGGTATACCGAGTCGGTGGCCGGCCGTGATTTCTTAGTATCATCCCCATCGTTCTTCCAGGTGAATGTCGATCAGGCCGAAGCGGCGGCCAACGTGGTGCGCGACCGTCTGCAACTGACCACCGATGATGTGCTACTAGACGCCTACACCGGCGTGGGGACCTTCGCGATCCTGCTGGCCCCATCGGTGAAGCAGGTGATAGCCGTTGAAGAGTCGTCCGCAGCGGTGACCGACGCCAAAAAGAACGCTGAAGGGCTTGAGAACCTCGAATTCGTCTTGGGCCGCACCGAGGATGTTCTGAGGCGATTACCTGTTACTCCCGATGTTGTCGTCCTGGACCCGCCCCGTTCTGGCTGTCAGCCGCGAGCGCTGGAGAGCCTGATAGAGATGGCCCCATCCAGGGTGGCGTACGTCTCCTGTGACGCCGAGACCCTGGGCCGTGACCTCAAAATACTCTTGAAAGGCGGCTATCGGCTGGACGAAGTGGCGCCCCTGGACATGTTCCCGCAGACCCACCATGTGGAGTGTGTGGCCCTACTCTCTCGTGGCGATTCGTCAGACCAATTCCGGGATGAATCAGCCGAAGAATCATCAGAGAAATCGCCCGGAGAGTCGCAAGACGAAACTTCGGGTGACCCCGCTCCGGCCGCACTTACGCTGGCATCGGCATCGCCGCGGCGGCGGGAATTGATGGATATCATGGGCCTGGATTTCGCAGTCTCCCCCGCCGACCTTTCGGAAGAACCCATCCCCGGCGAGACTCCTGTGGACATGGTCCGGCGGTTGTCTGCAGAAAAAGCCCAGGCCATCGCTGCCAAGTTGGGCTCGGGTCTGGTCATCGGGGCCGACAGCACGGTGGTGTTCGAGGGGCAGGCAGTGGGTAAACCAGTGGACGATGATGACGCGCGCCGGATGTTGCGGCAGTTGAGCGGCACCACCCACCACGTTTCTACAGGTATTACTGTGGTTGATGCTGAGAGCGGCCGCAGGTTGAGCGACGCCATGACCAGCCAAATCACCCTGCGGCATATCTCCGAACAAGAGATCGAGGCGTCCATCGCCTCCGGGATACCCAGAGACAAGGCCGGGGCTTACGCAGTCCAAGACACCGAGCTTAGACCTGCATCAGATTGGGAAGGTTGCTACAACAACATCGTTGGGCTGCCCGTCTGCCGGCTCTTGGAGATGTTGCTAGAGCTTGGATACCAGCTGCCGGACGGCTGGACCATGCCCGCCCAGATCGCCTGCGATGACGATTGCCCGACCATTGCCGCGAGCCGGGAGGAAAACACCCCATGAACGTAATGGGAATGGGTATCCCCGAGCTTGGAGTGATTTTTTTGGTCGCCTTTTTGGTGTTGGGCCCCGGAAAGGCCATCGACATGGCGCGAAACGTGGGCAAGGTGCTTGGCGACCTGCGCAAGTCGTTCGGTGATGTGACCAGCGCGATGTCGGTCGAGACCATGGACCAACGGTCTCCGGCCCAGCAAGACGCTTCTTTGGACGCTCCGGGAGTCCCAATGCGGGCCGAGACTCCACCCGAGTCTCTGATGGAAAGCGAAGAAGACTCGGAAGAACCTCTCCAAGCATCAGAGTCCGGGGATAGCGTGGAGTCCGGGGACAGCGCGGAGTCTAAGGAAAAAGGATGAGGTCCCGGGAACAGACCCTGCTGCAGCACCTGGGCGAACTGCGTCGGCGCGTCTTTATCTGCGTGATTGCTGTGCTGGTGGGCAGCGCCGTGTCCTTCGCATTCTTCGAGCAGATCATTGACGTCCTCGTTGAGCCGGCAAAGGACCTCGATCTCGGTACCGGCGGGGAGCTGATCTACACCGAAGTCACGGAGCTCCTGACCACGGCCATCAAGGTCTCGTTCGTCTCAGGGCTGATACTCGCCTCGCCGGTCCTCGTCTTCCAAGGAGTGATGTTTGTGGCGCCCGGACTGACCGGCCGCGAGAAACGTTACCTCTTTGGCTTCATGCCTGCGGTGATCTTGGCGTTCGGAGGCGGAGTAGCCTTCGCTTACTACGTCCTCACTCCTCCGGCGCTCCACTTCCTGCTGACCTTCGGCGGAGACGTTGCGGTCCCATTGATACGCATCAGCAACATCGTAAACCTGATGGTCCGGCTGCTGTTCTGGATGGGCCTGGCCTTTGAAACACCGCTGGTGATGTACCTGTTGGCTTCATTGGGAATCGTCACGGCTCGTTCGTTAGCGCGGTTCCGGCGCTACTGGGTGGTGGTGGCGTTCATCTTGGCAGCCATAATCACGCCTACCATCGACCCGGTTAACCAGGCCCTGGTCGCGGGTCCCCTCCTGGTACTCTACGAGCTTGGCATAATATTGGCCCGGTTCGCTGGATGGAGCCGGAGAAAGTCCAGCGCCATAACGTCAGCATAGTTGCGCCGAGCCTTCCGACCACGTAGGCGTGGGTTTCCAAACCCACCCTGGCACGCGTAAACCAGGGATATATCGTCTGAGACCTGGTGGGTTGACCGGTCCTGCCCCTATTGGTCGGCTCGCTGGACCAACCGGATGGCAAAGAAAAAGGGCAGGTTAGAAACCTGCCCCTACGTTCCCTGATTGTTTCGTTACTAGGTGCTGCTGTCGTCTTTGCTGCCGGCGGCAGTCTTTTCTGCTTCTTCTTTCTCGTCTTCACCCATCAAGGCAGTCTTGAAGGTGCGTATCCCCTTGCCCATGGAGGTGCCAATCTCAGGCAGACGGCGCGCTCCGAATATCAGTAGGATGACGACGACTATAATCGCCAGTTCGGGTATTCCCAGAGGTCCAACTCTCATGTCTTGTCCTCCCGCTGACAACAGCGGTGCGGCCCTATCGGCGGGCCAGTGCATCTAAACCACTAAATAGTAGCAGATACAGGCTGTCGCGACAATAAATCACGCCTGTCGACCAACACTGAGAAAAGGACTCCAACAACTTTCCTTGCTTAATATGGCAAGAAATGACGCTCGAAGTGATAGGCGCAGACTATTGGAGTGATATATGTTGTATAGACCCGGTGCCGACGCTATAATCTTGACTCATGTAAAAAACTCCGTCTCGACGAAACACGCGTGACGGCGGGCTTGCATAACATAACCTGCAGGTGGAAATGGACTCTAACTACGACTTGGTGGTGATTGGCTCAGGGCCGGGCGGCTATGTGGCTGCCATACGGGCCGGCCAGTTGGGACTGAAAACGGCCATCATCGAGAAAGAAGAGCTGGGTGGGGTCTGCCTGAACTGGGGCTGTGTTCCCAGCAAGGCATTGCTCAAGAACGCCGAGGTTGTCTCCTACTTCAAGCGGGCCGACGAATTTGGCCTGAAGATGGACAACTTCAGCGCCGATTTCTCCGTGGCTATGGAACGCAGCCGAAAGGTTGTGGACCGCAACACCAAGGGCGTGGCCTTCCTGCTGGAGAAGAACAAGGTCGACCATATCCAGGGCACGGGCAAGATCGTCGGCGCCGGCAAGGTGGAAGTTTCCCCGGACGGGAGCGTCATCGAGGCGAAGAACGTTATCATTTCCACCGGGGCACGGCCAAGGAGCATCCCGCCTCTGCCCATCGACGGCGACAAGATAATCACCAGCCGCGAGTCGATCGTGATGGCCGACCTACCGTCATCCATCGTCATCGTCGGCGGCGGCGCCATCGGCGTGGAGTTCGCCTACATATATAAGATGTACGGCGTTGACGTCACGATCGTTGAGATGCTGCCCCGGTTGGTCCCAAATGAAGACGAAGATATTAGCGCTCAGCTGGAACGGGCCTTCAAGCACGCGCGGATAGAATTCATGACCGGCGCCGGCGTCACTGGCGTCGATACCTCTGGTCCCGGCGTCAAAGTGACCGTGGACAAAGACGGCACCGCCCAGACACTGGAGTGCGATAAAGTCCTGGTGGCCATCGGCGTCCAGCCCAATGTGGAAAACCTGGGACTGGAGACCGTGGGCATCGCCACCGACCGCACCGGAATCATGGTCGACGACAAGATGGCCACCAACGTTGCCGGCTTCTACGCCATCGGCGACGTCAACGGCAAGATGCCGCTGGCCCACGTTGCCTCAGCCCAGGGTACGGTGGCTGTCGAGCACATCGCAGGCCTGGAAACACAACCGCTGGACTACGCCTACATGCCCAGGGCCACCTATTGCGTGCCTCAGATCGCCAGCTTCGGGCTGACGGAGGCTCAGGCCAGGGAACAGGGCAAAGAGATAAATATTGGCACGTTCAACGTCCAGGCCAACGGCAAAGCGGCCGCCATGGGCGAGAACTTTGGTCTGGTGAAGTTGGTGGTTGACGCCAAGTACGGGGAGATTCTGGGCGGCCATATGATCGGCCCGGAGGTCACCGAGCTGTTGGGCGAGTTGTCCATGACCCGGATGCTGGAAGGAACGGTACTCGAGCTAGGCTGGGCGGTACACGCTCATCCGTCTCTGTCGGAGATGCTCAAAGAGGCCGCTTTGAGCGCTCAGGGCCGGACTATTCACATGTAGTGCTCCCTTCTAGGAGACATAACGATTACAATCGATATAAGGCAATTAACGGCCTGATACGCCAAACCCGAGTTTGACCAGGCCGGTTTAAGAAAGGAATTCAAAACGCATCCACATCCGGTGGAACAAGAACGGGAAGGAGCGGACCAATGGGGTTGGGAACGTATGATTTCGCACTGGCTATAGGCGGCGAAGCGGGGCAGGGTATCGCTACGCCGGGAGACATTCTGGCGCGGATCATCGTCCGCCGCGGTTTACACCTGTGCACCTATAACGCGTACCAGTCCATCGTCAGGGGCGGGCACATCTTCCTGACCATGCGTATCAGCGACGCCGATATCCAGAACCACGGCGATAAGCTGGACCTGCTCTTGTGTTTGAACCAAGACACAATGGACCGGCACCAACGTTTGATGGGACCCGGCAGCCGGATAATCTACAACAGCGATACGATCAACCCCGGTACCGAAGACAACGGGGCGGAGCTCTGCGGCCTGCCGGTGGGAGAACTCACCGAGGGCAGCAGGAACCGGTTGGTCCAGAACACTGTGGGTATGGGAGCGATCGCATTCCTCATGGGCATCGACTTCGCCGTTCTGGAAGAGAGCCTGACCCTACGGTTCCAGCGGCGCGGCCAAGAGATGGTCGATGAGAACGTCAAGGTCGCCAGGGCCGGATACGAATATTCCAAAGAACATTACAAGGCCTTCGACCAGCCGCCGCCAGAGGGTGGCAAGCCCCTGGCAGTTTGGTCGGGCAACGACGCCCTGGCCATGGGCGGGGCCGCGGCAGGCGTCAAGTTCTACGCCGCCTACCCCATGAGTCCTGCGTCCGGTGTGCTCCACTGGATGGCCGCCAACGCACGAAACCTGGGGATCATGGTCCGGCAGGTTGAAGATGAGATCGGCGTGGCCAACATGGTTGTCGGCGCCGGCCAAGCCGGTACCCGCTCGTTATGCGCCACCTCGGGCGGCGGATTCGCCCTGATGACCGAGGCCATCGGCGCAGCATCGATGATGGAGATCCCAGTTGTTTTCATCAACGTCATGCGTGCCGGTCCGTCCACCGGCGTCCCCACCAAGACCGAGCAGGGCGACCTCTGGCAGGCCCTGGGCGCGAGCCAAGGTGATTTTGAGCGAATCATCGTCACCCCGACCGACTCACTCGACGCCTTCAATATCATGCCCGAGATATTCAACCTAACTGATAAGTACCAATGCCCGGCCATCGTCGTCTCAGACCTATATATCTCTGAGGGTCGATTCAGCGTTGACCCGGACCTGATCAACATGCACCCGAACATCGATCGCGGGGCGCTGATCACCGAGCCCTCGGATACCGACGGCTATCTCCGCTACAAGAACACCGAGAGCGGCATATCGCCCAGGGCGTTGCCCGGCCTCGAAGGCTACGTCCACCTGGCCGCCACCGACGAACATGACGAGGATTCGACCCTACTCAGTGACGAGTTCACCAACCCCCACAAGCGCCGTTTGATGGTGGAGAAGAGGGCCAGGAAGTTTGACCACATCCTCGACGACATAGCACCTCCGGTGCTGGAAGGCCCGGCCGATGCCGACGTCACGCTGATCGGCTGGGGGTCTACGCAGGGGATGATCTCCGAAGCGGCAGGCGTATTGAACGCCGCCGGGGTCTCCACCAACCGTTTGCAGATCAAATGGATGGTGCCGTTCCACGGCGAAGAGGTCATGGCTATCCTGTCCAAAGCCAAGCGGACGATAATAGTAGAGAACAACTACTCGGGCCAGTTCGCCCGATATTTACGGAGCGAGACAGGGTTCGCTGCCAGCGGCCACATCCGCAAATACGACGGCGAGCCGTTCATGCCCCACCACATCGTTGACGGGGTCAATGCCCAGATCGCCGGCGAGACTGACAAATACATCCCGTATCAGGAAATAACCGTCTAACTGATAGCAACATCAATCCGGTTTGTACCGGAGTGCACATAGAGGTGAAACCATGGCAACCACAGCTATAAACCTTACGCCCAGAGACTTCAAAGGCAAATCAGACCCGGACTGGTGTCCTGGTTGCGGCGACTTCGGTGTTTTGAACGCCATCCAGCGGGCTGTTGCTGAACTGGGGTTCCGGCCTCACGAGATTATGACGGTCAGCGGCATCGGCTGTTCTTCCAACCTGCCCGGCTACATCAACACCAACGGCATGCATACCCTGCACGGCCGTTCGTTGGCCATGGCCACTGGGGTTAAGATGGCCAACCATGAGATGAACGTGATCGTCACCGGCGGAGATGGCGATGGTTACGGTATCGGCGGTAATCACTTCACCCATACCGCCCGGCGGAACACTGACCTGACCTACATCGTGATGAACAACCAGATCTATGGGTTGACCACCGGCCAGGTATCGCCCACCAGCAGCTTGGGGATGACCACCAAGAGCACCCCCTTTGGCAACGTGGAGCAGCCGGTCAACCCACTGACCTCGGCAATCATGAACGGCGCCACCTACGTGGCCCGCGCCTTTAGCGGCGACGTCCGGCACCTCTCAAGCCTGATTCAGGGTGGTATCAACCACAAGGGTTTCTCGATTATCGACGTGTTCAGCCCCTGTGTGACCTTCAACCTGACCAACACCCACGATTTCTTCAAAGAGCGGATCAAAAAACTTGAAGACGAGGAACACGACGTCACCGACTGGAAGGCCGCTTGCGAAAAGGCGATGGAATTTGGCGACACCATCTACTCCGGCCTATTCTACGTGAGTGACCGTCCTGCCCTGGAGGACGTGGAGCCAGTCTTAAAAGAGGGCGGCCCCCTGGCTACCCGCAAGCTGGGCCTGGGCAAAGAAGAGGCCCAGAAGATCATCGACCGGATGATGTGATCTGTCCTGGTTTGGACATGCCAGGCTCAGCGCAAGAAACCCAAACGGGAGCGGACAAAGTCCGCTCCCGTTTTTTACTGGTTGCACCGCACGAAGCGGGGCATTAATATCTATCCAGCGTGGGCTGAGGGCGAATAGACCCAGAGTCCCCAGGAGGCAAAGTTGGCCACATCAATGGTTATGCCCCAGATGGGTTACGACATGCACGAAGGTAAAGTGGTCCGCTGGCTAAAGAAGGAAGGCGAAGAAGTGATCCGCGGCGAAGTCATCGCCGAGATCGAGACCGACAAAGCCACCGTTGAGTATGAAGCCTACACCGGCGGCGTGATGGCCAAGATAGTAGCCGAAGAGGGCGTCACGATTCCCGTCGGCGGCCTCATAGCCGTGATAACAAACCCCGGTGAGGCTATTCCGGAAGGAATACTGGATGCGGAGACCCCTGCTGCCCCTGCTGCTCCGGCGGCTCCAGTCGAGACCGACGACTCATCAGACACCGATGACTGGAAACTGCCCGCTCCTGAGCAAGCGGCCCCAGCATCGAGCAACGGAGAGGTCCGGGCGTCGCCCCTGGCCCGGCGATTGGCCGAAGAACGGGGGATCGACCTGTCGACCCTCACCGGCACCGGCCCTGGCGGTCGCATAACAGAAGCTGACGTACCTGCGCAGGGAGCCCCTGCCGCCGCACCTGCTGCAGCGGGCACCGCGGGTGCCCAAAATGGCTATATCAAGGCATCGCCCCTGGCGAAACGCTTGGCCCGGGAACGGGGGATCGACCTTTCGACCCTCACCGGAACCGGCCCGGAAGGACGCATCACGGAAATAGATGTCCCGGAGCATGCTCCTGCCGCCCCGGCTGCTTCTGCTGCGGCCCCTGCCGCACCTGCGGGGCTGACCTCTGAGAACGTTGAACTATCGCGGATGCGCCAGGCGATCGCCCGGGTGACCGTGGATAGCTGGACGGCTGCGCCCCACTTCTACGTCTCCGTTGATATTGACATGACCAAGGCCATGGCCTTCCGGCGCGACATCAACGACGAGCTGGACGCCGAGAGCCGAGTCAGCGTCAACGACCTGATAGTTAAGGCATCGGCCATCGCCATCGGGCGTCACCCCAAGTTCAACTCATTCTTCCGTGACGACCACCTCCAGATGAACGCGTCGATCAACGTCGGCATCGCCATTGCCCTCGATTCGGGGCTTATCGTGCCCGGCATCAACGGCTGCGATGTTAAGACCCTGGTGGAGATCGCCGCCGCCAGCCGCGACCTGGCTTCTAGGGCCAGCAGTGGCTCCCTGCGCAACGACGAATACAGCGGCACCACCTTCAGCGTGAGCAACATGGGGATGTTCGACATCGAGAGCTTCACCGCCATCATCTATCCTCCCCATGCAGCGATACTCGCGGTGGGTACCGTGAAGGAACAACCAGTTGTGCGTGACGGCGAATTGGCCATCGCTCAGATCATGAAGGCCAACCTCTCCATCGACCACCGGGTGGCCGACGGTGCGGAGGGCGCCCAGTTCTTGGTGGAGATTAAGAAACTCTTACAGAACCCCATAAGCTTAGTAATTTAAAGCTGCCAGCCCACAGCTGATAGCTCGAACGAAGGAGAGCAATGCCTAAACTAACCGGTGGTCAGGCCGTTATTGAGTCGCTCAAAGCCCAGGGAGTAGACACTGTATTCGGCATCATTTCGATTCATAACCTGGACCTGTTCGATTCCATGTTTGGCAGCCAGGATAGCCTGAATTTCGTCGGTGGACGTTTGGAATTGGGCTGTGGGTTCATGGCCGACGGCTACGCGAGAGCCACCGGCAAGCCAGGCGTCTTGATCACCAGCACAGGCCCTGGCGCCGCAGACTCGGTTGGCGCCATCGGCGAGGCATATTTCTCCGGCTCTCCCATCTTGGAGATCACAACCAACGTTGAGCAGGAGTTCATCGGCAGCGGTAAATTGGCGACCCACGAGACCAAGAACCAACTGGGGATGTTCGAGGCTGTGACCGACTGGAACGCGATGATCACCCAGATCGAGTCCATACCGGACAACATCACTGAGGCCTTTGACCGGTTCCAGACCAGGCGGCCCCGCCCCATCGAACTGGAGATACCTACCGACCTCCTGGGTAAAGAGGCCGACGTGGAGATGCTGACTGCCCGTCAGCCGGACATCCCCAAGGGCGACCCCAATCAGGTTGAAAAAGCGCTGCAGATGCTGCTCAAAGCCAAGCGGCCAGCCATATTGGTTGGCGAGGAAGTACAGCAGTTGGGCGGCAACCAGCAGATCATCGAACTGGCCGAGAAACTTGGCGCGGCTGTGGTTACCGCTGACGGCGCCAAAGGGGCTTTCCCGGAAGACAATGCCCAGTCCCTGGGCCAGATCATGGGCAACCGAATCTGGGGTGAGAACCCGGTCCAAGAATGGCTCGGTACCTGTGACCTGGTGATAGTACTGGGGGCGATCATGCCTCAGCGGTCCACCACTGGCATCGGATTGAAACTTCCCAAGGACGTTGTCCATGTTTTGCTGGACGGCGAGGCCATCGGCAAGAACTACCCCGCCACCGTGCCGATCGTGGCCAATTCCCAGGCTGTGGTACAGCAATGGCTGGGCGCAATCGGCGACCAGGACGTCCATAAAGGCAAAGCCTTCCAGGACGACATCGCGTCCATCAAGGGCAACATCCGCAGCAAGCTTGAAGAGACTTGGAGCAACGAGCTCAACGTCTTTGAAACGATACGGGAAGTCACTCCCAGGAATACCATCTTCTCGCTGGACCCGACCGTGGGCGCCAGCCGGGCCACCCGCTGCCTGGAGATATACGAGCCCAGGACCTACATGCACCCCCACGGCTGGCTGGGTCTGGGGTTCGCCTTCCCAGCGGCCATCGGCGCCAAGGTCGGCAAGCCGGAGAGTCCGGTGGTCTGCGTGACCGGTGACGGCGGGTTCCAGTACAACTTCCAAGAGCTGGCCACCTGCGCCCAGTACGGTATCCACCCGGTGGTGCTGATGTTCAACGACAGCGCCTGGGGAGTGCTTAAAGGGTTCCAGGGCGACCGCTTCGGCGAGGGCCGCCGGTTCGCCACCGACTTGGTGAACCCCGACTTCGTGAAGTTGTTCGAGTCCTACGGTTTCGAGGGAACAAAGGTCAGCAATGTCAAAGACCTGGGCAAAGCCCTAGAAAGCGCAATCGCCTCGGGCAAGACCCACCTGGTAGAGGTTCAGACCCCGGACGGCTTCGGCGCACTGACTTAAGCTGGCCTTCTGTTCGTGGATGGGCACATTGCGGATAGGTTTGGTTTGCTTGGATTCCTGCCTTCTCAGGAATGACGGTCGGGCCTCAGCCGTCCGTTCGTGGTGAGGTCCGTCGAACCACCATTCGCAAGTCAGCCATGGTTTGTCCCCCATCCTTCGACAAGCTCAGGACGAACGGTTGGGAAGGTCTATGGTTGAATGCCGCATACCCCGTCATTCCTGCGAATGCAGGAATCCAGAATGCTTTTGTAGAACCATGCTTGCCTGATTCAACCTTCCTGGATTCTGGCCTTCGCCAGAATGACGATAAGCTAGCCTGGATCACCCGACGTCATTCCTGCGAAGGCAGGAATCCAGGCAAGTCATGTCCGGCGGAACTAGAATCGAGTGCCGATGGCCCACCTCCTCCATCGCTGGAACGATGTGTGGGCGCTCCGTTCGGTCGCTGCTTGCGGCCTCTTGTCTAATCCTATTCAGACGCCCACAATTGACATAAAGTTGGGACTGGCTGCCCTTGACGGCCATGGCCGATTACAGGCAAATAGCTTAAGCAACTTACGTGGCAATCTTAAGCGGGAGTTCTGACCGCCCAATGACCGAACCCAAGCCAGATAGCACAGCAGCCGCACAGCTCTATTCCAGGCGCGTTTATCCCCTGGACGCCCATGACCTTAGCGAGGAGCAGATCGCCGTTGCCTTCGCCATGACCTCCCGCCGCCCCGAGGCTTTCGATGAGATCGCGGAGCAGGTCAGCAAGGAAAAGGCCGCTGATTTTCACGAACGTTGGGTGCTGGGCTATGGCCACGCTTCGGTGGCCGAGCACGCGGTGGTGCATCTGGCGGTGGAGAACGTGTCCCGGCTGGCGGTTGATACCCTTGAGGACAACCGGCTGGCGTCCTACACGGAGAAGTCGTCGCGCTACCAGGTGATGCCCGAAGACTATTTCTACGTGCCCGAGGAGCTGGAGAAGCACCCGGGCCTGAAGAAAGAGTACACAGACGCTTGCCAGGGCTTGTTTCAGGGGTACTTTAAGCTGATCGACGGCTGCAAGGACTATCTCCGGGAAAACACCCCGCGTATCGCCACTGAGCGAGACGGCGCGTTCAATGGGCGGCTGAGCCGGATCGCCACCGACCATTGCCGGGCGGTACTGCCGGCGGCGACACTGACCAACGTGGGGGTCACGGCCAACGCCCGCACCCTCGAGCATGCCATCGCCAAGCTGATGTCCTCGGAATTGATCGAAGAACAGCGCCTGGGCGAGGCGGTGAGAGACCAGGGCCGTATGGTCACACCGACTCTGATTAAATACGCCGACCGGGTTGAGTACCTGGCCAACGCGTCCGGGCTGCAACTGGATCAGGCCCGCGCGACTGGCTTTCCCGACGAACAACCGGCGGCGGACGGTGTGGTTTCCGGAGACCGCGCACCCGAAGCCAGGCTGGTCCATTGGGACCAAAAAGGCGAGGAGAAACTGGCGGCGGCACTACTCTACCGCCACTCAAACCTGCCCTATGACCAGGTCTGGGAACGGGTGAAAGACCTGGGCCCGGAATCCCGGCAGGCGATCATCGATGAGAGTGTTGCCGGACTGGGACCCCACGACGCTCCCCTGCGCGAGTTCGAGGTTGTGGACTACAGCTTTGAGTTCATGATGGACTACGGCGCGTACCGGGAATTCAAGCGTCACCGGATGATGTCTTATCTGCCCCAGCCTCTGACCGTGGCCCACGGTTACCGTACCCCACAGGTGGTGGCGCAGGCAGGGCTGGCAGCCGAGTTTGAACAGACGGTTCGCCCAGCAGAAGAGGCCTACTGGAAGGTAAGAGAGGTGTCGCCTTTGGCGGCGCAGTACCTGGTGACCCACGCCCATAACCGGCGAGTGGTGAGCAAGTTCAACCTGCGGGAATGCTACCACCTGTTCAAGATGCGGACCTCAGACGAAGCCCATTTCTCCATCCGGGAGCCAATCATAGAAGCTATGCGCTTGGCGGTGGAGGTCCAGCCCCAGTTCTTCCGCCACCTGAAGTTGAAGAACTACCCGGACTGGTGGCCGCACCCCGTCACGGACTAGGCTTTGGAAAGTTTGGCAGCGAGAGACGCCACGCGGGCGCCCAATTCACGGGCTTGGGCCATGTCTTCCTCGATCAAATCACCCACTGCGGTCGCGCCGTAATACGACCCTGAGACGCGCATACGTTCTCCCCAGGGCAGCCCCACTATCACCATGCCGCAGGCAAGCATCCAGTGGATCATCTGTAACAGTGTCATCTCAAGTCCCGAATGTTGGCCGGAACCGGTGGTGAACGCTCCGGCGGGTTTGCCGCCGAGCGATCCGTCTTCCCAGAGGTCTCCCTGGTCGTCCAGCCAAGACTTGAGGTCTCCGGTGATTCCGCTCCAATTGGGAGAACCCAGCAGCAGGCCGTCGGCTGTCAGCAGGTCGGCTTGGGTCGCTTCGGTGATGCGCTTCAACGAGACCGTGGCGCCGGCAAGCTCAACGCCGGTGGCGGCGGCTTGGGCCAGGCCTTCGATGGCCGAGTTCTTGCGGTCGTAGAGGACCAGGATAGTTACAGGCATCAGGGGTCTGAACAGTCGCGAGTGAAGCCGCAGTTGGGGCATTTGATCTTGCAGCTGCGCTCGATCATCGTGGACCCGCAGATCTCACAGGACAGGTCGTAGGCCTTATAGAAAGCGGTTTTGAAGAACACCACACACCACACTATGCACATCCAAGATAGGGTCGAGCGGAGTATAGCAGTGCGCTATTCAGAGGCCCAAGAATGGGCGGTCGAAGAATGGCCCAAAGTTTGCAGCGCGATTAGCGGCCCAGAGCGTAGGACACCATGCGCGGATAGTTCATCGACACCAGATTACCTTGCAGCACCATGTCTTTCTGCTGTTCCACTGAGCTGCTGTTCGGGCCGGCCGTCAACTCCACTTTCTCGAAGTCCATCATGGACTCCGGGAGTTGTAGCGAAACCGTGCCCCAGCCCTGCGAGTCCACGCCGACCTGGCCGATCCACAACTTGTCTTGTCCACGCATGAGCCAGACCTGGTAATCCATGGATGGGTCGGGCGGTTTCATGCCCGCTACCATGATCACGCCGCGGCTACCGTCTCGGCTCACCAGCAAGATGCCCTGCGAGGCGCTTTCCGCTATGGGCGAGCGGAGTTCCAGCGACATGTTGTCGGGCTGGGCCAACTCGTAGCTGGCCTGTTGCAGTTGGAGCACCGTGTCCATGACTTCAGACTCGTTTGCCGCTGCTTGGCTGATCTGCGCAGTCATGGTGGCGACGTTGGAATCGATGTTGGCTTGGAGAGAAGCGTTCTCCTGCTTCAAGTCATCAACCTGATTGGTGATACGCACATTCATGGTTACGGCCACGACGACTAGCACCATGGCGGCGGTGGCGGTCAGGGGCGCCAGCAGCCGCAGCAACCGGTTGTCCAATAAGCGTCCGCCCCATGACGGGACCAACTGGGGCTCCGGAGGTTCTGATGGCGGCGGCATTTCTCTGGAGATAGCCTGCATCACCCGGGCCCTCAGGTCGGCGGGCGGCTCCTGGATGTTGACCGATCCGGCCAATTCGGCGGCGGTGGCCTGGAACTGGGCGACCACTTCGCTGCATTGGTCGCAGGCGTCCAGGTGATCCTGGATGCTTTCTTCTTCCTGAAGGTCGAGGGCGTCCAGGGAGAAGGCCTCCAGCAGGTCTTCCGGATGGCCGGAGTTGCTGTAGCTTTGGGGGTTATTTGTTGGGTTATTCGTAGCCATCGTTTTCCAATACCGTGCGTAACTTCTGCATCGCCAGACGAACTCTGGTCTTGATCGTGCCAAGTGGCTGGTCCAGTCGCTCGGCCATCTCCGACTGAGAGAACCCTCCGAAGTAGGCCAGCATGATCACCTCTCTTTGAGGTTCCGGGATCGTCGCCAGAGCCCGCATGATGCGCTCCCGCTCAAGGTTCTGCTCCACCTGTGCTTCGGTGGAGGCTCCAGAGTCGGGGAGCAGGTCCAATGTCTCGTAGTCGGCAGGGTCGGTGTTGACGATGGTCCGCCGCCGCGACCGTATCAGGTCCACGGCCTTGTGGTGGGCCACGCTCATGATCCAGCCCTTGGGCTGCCCCCGTTCCGAGTTGAAGCTGCCGGCCTTTAGCCAGATGTTGAGGAAGATATCCTGGGTTACTTCTTCCGCCAGCGCCGGCTGTTTCAGCATGTACATGGCCAGAGAATACACAGGCGTTCTGTACCTGACGTATAAGACCTCAAGGGCGTCCTTATCGACCTCGGAGATCCGGCGGATCAACTGGTGGTCGTCTAATGACTCGTAGTCGACCACTGTTTTCCCCCAACTCGAGCCTGATCATTGGACATGCGTTTCATGTCCATAATTATATACGGCTGATATCTCATACTGGATTCGGACAGGCCGGTCAGTTCAGTCGGCTCAGTGATGCCCAGAGGCCCTCGATCTGGCTTTTGACCCGTTTGACGTCTTCCGGGTCGCCCGCGTTTTGAAGATACGTCTCAAGAGCGGCTATCGCCAGCCGGTACTCGTGCTGTTGGGCGTGGCACCAGGCAAGCTCTTGGTAAAGAGACGGCAGGCCGGGGCTGATAATGGCCATCCGTTGGATAACACCAACCGCCTTGGTGTAGTCGCTGCCCTCCATGTAGATACTCTTCAGATTGTTCAGCATCCGGAATAGGATGTCGTATTTCGTGCAGGGTTCAATGTATTCGTCGGTCCATTCGAGGTGTCCACCGGACATCCTCTGGACCAGCGTCTGGCAGTCCGACTCGGATAGAGGAACTCCGGCGTTGAACGGGTCCAGGTATTCTTCAGTGTCGTCCAACTTAACGATGAAGTGACCAGGCAATCCCACCCCGGAGCACCTGAGACCCAGACGGCGGCCCACTTCCAAAAACACGAGGGAGAGGGTTATGGGTATCCCAGTTCTAGTATCCAGAACCCGGTTGAGGAAACTATTGTCGGCGCTGTAATACTCGCCGGAGTTGCCACGGAACCCGATCTCGTCGAACAGATAAACGCCGATGGCGCGGGCTACGTCTGCGGGAGACGACTTTTCGTTCACCCGGAGAGAAACCTGAGTGGCGAACGCGTCCAACTGTGCCAGGTAAGAACTGACATCGACTTCCGGGTACTCTTCTCCGGCCAGATACAGGGCCGCCCGGTCCAGTTGAATGTCCTCTTCAGGTTTCTGGACCAATTCCGTGAAGAGTGTGCGAAATCCCGCGCTCGTACTCATACTGCCCGCTAGACCACCAGTCCGTCGAAGAGATCATCCATGTCGGTTGCCTCGTCGATGCCCCAAATGGTCTCCAATACCTGGTCACACTGCATGTCCGATAGCACAGTTCCGGAGAAGCTGCGGAACTTGCCCTCCAGCTCATTGTCGTCCAGGGGGTTGTTCTTGTGGCCCTTGGAGTACTGGGTATGGGCGATGTGCTCTTTGCCGGCCTGGTCGACCACGGTGATCCGGCAGTTGTACTCGGAGGGGAACTTGGCGGTGAAGTCCGGGTCTTCGGACAGGGTCATCTTGGACATGGTCTCCCGCTTGGTGGCGTCGGAGATGCCCTGGGGCGTGAAGCTGCCGGGGGTGATGGCGCCCTCCTGAAAGGCGGCGGCCACCAGGAACGGGATGCTGTGGTCGGCGGTCTCCCTGGTCTTGGGGTCCCATTTTTCAGGCTCACTAGAGGCGCTGCTGGCGGCGGTGTGATAGGTGTCGATGTGGATGGACTTGATGTCCGCCAAGGCCACCGCTTTGCCCAGCTCCAGGGCCAAGCCGATGGGCGCCTGGGTGTGTATCTGGGACGGGTAGCTCTTCACGATGGTCTGGGTGATTCGAAATGGGTCGTCGTCGCTGCGGTTGCCGCCCAACGGGAAATCGGCAATCTCGACCGGTTTACCTACGGCCTGCTCCCAGAGGCCCCGTTTGCCCTCGAATGGCTCTCCTGGGCCGCTCATGCCCTCTGCGGCCAACATGGCGGCGAAGACGGCGGACCGTGTGGATGCGGCGGTGGCGCAGCCCTTCCACATGGAGAGTTCACCACTGCGGGTGACTGCCAGCGGAATTCCTGGCGTAACGGCCAGCGAAATAGCGTGGCCCATCTGTTCTTGGTCGAGGCCCAGGACGCGGCCCGCACCGCAAGCAGCGCCAATGACGCTGAATATGCCCTGGTCCCAGCCCAGGTCTCCGGCCACCACCTGATCAGACAACCGGCAGAATACTTCGTACGCGAGAGCGATTGCTGTGATCACCGTGCGGCCGTCGGCGACCATGGGGTCGGCCAGGGCCAGCACAGCGGGGATCATGTCGCTGGGGTGCCCGCCGCCGGGGGAGAAATAGGAATCGTTGCAGTCCAGGTACCGGACCATCACACCGTTGGCGAACCCGGCCATGTCTGGCGACGTATAGTCGGTGGTGCCCATGATGCGCGACGGTGTGGTGCTGGTGATCGACGAGGCCATGCTCCGGGCGATCTTGGCCGGCTCGGATACAAAGCCGCCCATGGCGCAGCCAATGGTGTCCACAAGCGTCAGTTTTACCTGGTGGACCGTCTTCGCCCCCAGGTCTTCAAAACTGAGTCGACAGGCGTACGACGCCAGCATTTCTGTGGTCCGGTCCATGTGCTTTCCTCTCTCGGTTGGTCGTTCCGGTGCGCCTCAATATTGATATCGTGGCGTTGATTCCGTAGGTGCGGGTTTTCAACCCGCCTGGATTGTGGTGGTCACGGCCGGTCCTGCGTGAAAACCGTGGATAATTCTTTTGTTGCCCAGTAGTTTTCTCCAACCGGTAAACACCACAGCGGACCAACAGGGCGGGTTAAAAACCCACGCCTACGAGGGCGTACCGATTGCCTATTTGAAAATCGCTTCGGCCATGCGTTCTAGTTGGTCGCCCATCTCTTTCTCGGTTTCCACGTGCTCCGGGCGGACCACCACGCGGTCGGCGCCGGCGTTGAGCAGCGATTGCACTATCTCTTTCTCCGGCAATTGGCCGTAGACCGAGATGGTGATGGACTTGGGGTCGCGGCCAGCTTCGGCGGCCATGGCGTCCAGCTTCTTGCGGCTCTCTTCCACCTCAGCGGGTGTTACCCGGTTGGGCAGCCACCCGTCGGCGTGGGCCACCACCCGGCGCAGGACGTTCTTGGCCATACCGCCTAGAATCACGGGCGGGTGGGGCGTCTGGAAAGGCTTGGGATATGACTTGACCAGCGGGAAGTCGAAGTATTGGCCGTGGTACTCGGCTTCTTCCTTTGTCCAGAGTTCTTTCATGACCTCGATGGCTTCCCTGGTCTGGGTCCAACGGTGCTCGAAGTCGCCGCCCATCAGTTCCGTCTCTTCTTTCAGCCAACCGGTCCCGATGCCGAACAGGAACCGGCCACCGCTGTAACGGTCGAGCGTGGCAATCTCCTTGGCCAGGAGGATGGGATTACGTTCCGGGACCAGGGTGATACCGGTGCCCAGCAAAATCTTGGTGGTGACGGCGGAGGCCCGGGCCAGGGCGATGTACGGGTCGGTGAAATGGGAGTAGGTCCAGGGAATATCTCCGCCGGTGGCCGGGAAGGGGCTGTCGCTGTGTACCGGCACCGCAGCGTGCTCTGCGTACCAGATGGACTCGAAACCCAAGTCTTCGGCCTTCTTGGCCATGAATGCCGGGTCGATGGTATAGGCCGGCAGGGGTACCGATGTTCCAACGTTCATCTTTGTAGCTCCAGTTTAGGTTGTGGTTCTGGTGATTTGGCGCTTATGTTTTGGAAACAACATTTGTTGTACTCCGTTCGTCCTGAGCTCCGTCGAAGGGTCTTGGTTTTGGCGGGCAGGTGGTTCGACGGGGCTCACCACGAACGGGGCCAGCATGGTTCACGACGAACGGCGCCGGCTGTGTAGTTTTGACATAGTTAGTCCGCGGCGGGCTGGGCCCGCCTCGCTTGGGATTCGATCAGGTCGTACCTTTCACCAGCCATCTCGCCAACTCTAGGCACGTCTTCGTCCAGCATGTAGCCCTCGGAGACAAGGTCTCCTGCCACACCCTCTACTCTATCCAGGTAGTCTTCTTTGGAGGCGTAGCGCTCTTCTACGGATGGACGGGGGTCTGAATTGTCCTGACGTTCTTGCCTGGTGAAAGCGAAGGGCATCGTGGAACCCATGGTCTTGTGGGTCTGATCGGGGCCTCCAGTGTCGGGACGGCGCAGGTTCCAACCGGTGACCGTAGCCAGGGGAACAGCAACGTCCGGCAGGCGTATACCCGCCAAGTCGTTGCCGTCGGCGTCCACGTTGGACACCAGGGCAGGGTACGGCTTGCCGGCGACCGGTGGCAGGTTCTCGATGATCCCTTCGTCGGATCCGAAGTCGAACCTGGTCACCTGCCTAAGATGCGCAGGGAATCCAAGCTCGGGGATGGCCTGAAAGACGGGCTCTAGCGATTCTGGCGGAACGGCGGTTCCGTCGTCCAGGCGGGCATGTTTGCTGGCCGGCGGTGTGGTGTCCTTGGTGACCCAGGCGTCTAGATTGTCGACTGCGGCCCGCATTAACGGACGCCAATCAACCCAGTTGAAGGGGTGGTGGCCCGTGGCGCCGGTGTCCTGAACGTGACCCAGCGGCAGCACTCCGGCATTGTGTTGAGTGCTGGAGAAGTGGTAGATGCGCACTGAGTCCGCAGGCTTGATGTCTTTGGTTCCGGTGGCATCGACGTGGGTTAAAGCGGCGTGTCCGCCCCAGTATTCGCTGGAGGTGTTGGTCAGGAATATCTTGGGGACCCTGGCCCGGGCTGCCAGTAGCCGAAGCAGACCATCAGTCTGCCCGGTCTCCGGGTCGGTCTGGTCGATGTCGGTAAATGGGAAACCGCTGCCAGCGCTGGACTCCAGCAGGTTGGAGAGCTGGCCGAAGCGTTGGTTGAATTCGCCGCGCCGTCCGCCGGCGATGTGGGCGATGATGCCGTCGAAGACCTTGCGGTCTTCCTCGTCCTGATTCATGGCCAGATAGAGCATATGGCGCAGGAAACGCCCGCTCTGGGACGATCCGAAGGCCAGGGCGTGTTGGATGTCTCCGGCACAGGGGTTGTCTTCGCTGTCGGAATACCTGAGGTGCGAGATCACGTCCCGGACCGCTGCTATTCCCAGACCAACAACCGGCGCGAAGGCGGTGGTATAGATGCACCGATAGACCTTGCCGGGCTCGAACCCGTTGGCCATACAGATGTGACTAGGATCAGCGACGATGTCGCCGCCTTCCAACCGGCCGAATGACCAATCAGAACGGGGGATGGCGGTGGTTGGCCCATCAGCATAGTCTTGGACGGTCAGTTCGGCGTCGGACTGTTCCAGGCTGTTGGCTGGATACGGTAGATGCTGCCTGTCGGAGAGCATTTGGGTGGTAGCTGCTTTGTTGGGTTGAAACGTTACGGCGATGCGGCCTTCGGTGTCAGCGGCATTGGGAACATAGACTTTGAGGGTGCCGGTCTCATCGGGGGGAACATCGTGCTGCCAACCGCACCAGACTTGGGTGTAGCCGCGGCGCATAAGGAATCCGTTGCCGGGGGCCATGTGTTCGTCATTGGGGGCGCTGTTAATCCGACGCATCGAAAGAACATTGCCTCTGTTCACTACATCGAAGAACAGTTTGTGGTTGCCTTTCTTTTGGTCCACCGGCATCACTATCCGGAAGTCGGCTGAGAACTCCACCAGCCCGGCAGCGTTCACGGGGGCCAGTTTGAGGTCGGTGATCATACTGTTGGCTGGCTCTGACGGATCAACCGCAAAGTGGACTGTGCCGTCCAACTGCTCAAACGCGCCGACATCTCCGAAAGACATGCCTTCGGCGTATGGGCCGCGTTCTTTGATGTCGATGGATGTGACTGCCATCGGGTGCCTCCGGGTTAATTAAAGGACTGTTTCTGGGTCTACATCCAGGTCGGTGGGTGCGTCTTCTCCGGCGAACTCTTGCCACCAGGTGGCGAAGTTTTCATCGCCGTGTTTCTCTTTCAGGCGGGCCAGGTGGGCCTTGACCTGGACGAGCACCTGTAGGTCGTTGGCCTCGGCCAATTGGTAGGTGCGCCCGGCCCATAGCAGCGCTCCCGGGATGTCTTCACGCTCTTCCGCGATCATGCCCAGCTGGCCGTAGGTGCGGCAGATGCGGTTCAAGTCCTGGAGTTCCTCGAAGACGTCGCGGGCTTTGCCGTACCACTCTTCGGCTTTATCCAGGTCTTTTTGCTCGTGGAACAACACGCCTATCTGACGGCACTCATCGCCCTCGGAACGGCGGTCGCCGACGGCCTGCCATTTATCGATGGCCATCATGTACCAGTGCTCGGCGTCGCCGACGAACATATCCCTGGCCTGCTCGATCAGACCAAGGTGATGGAACTCGGTGCCCATCTGCGCGTGGTTGCCCATGCGGTCGCTGAGGGACAGCGCTTGTTGGTACCAGTTCTCGGCCTCGTCGAATTGGTACTGGGCGTGGCAAACGGTGCCGAGGGAGTGGTAGACCAGGACGGCGATTTCCTCGTCCCGGGCCTCTTCAAGTATCTCTCTGGCCCGTTGGTACCAGCTGGCGGCCTCGTCGTATTCGAACTTGTACTGCGAGCATAGTCCCAGGGACCGGTAGTCCTTGACCATCTCTTCGCCGTTATTGATGCGCTGGTGGATATCAAGGGCCTTGCTGAACCACTCTTTGGCCTCGGTGTAACGGCGGCGGTACTGGCAGATTATGCCCAGGCCGTAATAATCGTCGGCGATCGTCTCTTCGTCCTCGCCGCCTTCGATGATGGCCAGGGACTGGGTGAATAGCTCCTGAGCTTCTTCCAGTTGCCAGCGGTTCTGGGCTACCTGGCCCATCTGGTGGAAGACGGCGGCAGTGCGGGGATCGGTCTCTCCATCTTCTTTGCCGGACAAGTATTCCAGCAGTTGCTGGTTCAGGGTGTCGGCCCGGTCGAATTCCCTGGTCTCGATACATTCGCTGGCCTCGGTTCCAAGGAGGTAGAGCCAGAGGTCGATGCCGCCGGAACTCTCGGCTTCCTCGGCGGTGGCGCCGGTAATTTCCAGCAATTGGCGTCGCAAGCGGCGCAGTTCCGGGTAGCGTTTCTGCATCCGGAAGACCTGCGCCAGGGGCTGGACCAGCAGTTGGGCGTTGTCCCATTGGCCGGCTTCCAGTGACAGCGCAAGCGCCTGGGTGATGTTGCCCTCTTCGGCCAGGATGGCGGTGGTGCCGGCGTCCTGGTTCTCGTAGAGCGTCTCCATGAAGTAATCGGCGGTGTCGGCGTAGACACGGACGACCTCGTGCTCCAGACGCTGGACTGCGCCCTGTGGGAACTGCCGGTACAGGTTTCGCCCCAGGAACCAGGGCAGAGATGGGTGAATCTGGTAGACGCTGGGGGTGATGGGCTCCAGGAAACCGCTGCCTCGGGCGGTGCGCAGTAGCGTCCGGCAGGCGCCGTATCCGAGCTCTTCGCCCGTCACCGACTTGTATTCCTGACCTTCCCCGGTGATATGAGTCAGGATGTCCATCATGACCCGGCTGCGGAACATGGATAGGAACGGCAGATGGGTCCGGTTGCGGTGGGTCATGCGGGTGAAGGCATGGTCCATGACCACGGTGAGATACGAGGGGCGGCCCTCTTCGTCAACGCCCGGCTCGTGTGTTTCCACTTCTGACCTAAGTTCGCCTACCAGGACCGATGCCGGTACGTCTTTCAGCAGCGGCAGTGCGATCTCCATGGCCAATGGGTGTCCGTCGACGAGGTCGAGTATTTCCAGGTATTCGGGGCCGAGGCGCATGGGGTCGGCGCCGGCCTCTTCTAATAATCTTGTGCCCAAGACGATGCGGTCTGCCCCGGCCATTCCGCCCAGGTGATAGCTGCCGTGGGGCACGGTGAGCCACGATTCTTCGTTCCGGCGGCTAACCAATAGTACCCAGGTCTGACCACTCTCTGTGATTTCTTTGATGAAGGAGTCCAATTCGGCCATCTCGGAATCGTCCAACAGGCCAGGGGAACCAGCCGGGAATCCGGCCAGGTTTTGCAGACTGTCGAGGACCAGCAGCGCCGGGTTTTCTCTGAGGTATTCGACCACCCAGGTGCGGCGGTCGTTGCTGCGCAGGTCGCCGAAGTCCAGCCCGGCCAGAGATGTACCAATCTCGTGCAGCACCCGTTCCAGTCCGGCACCCACTTCAAAGGCTGAATAGAAGACTCCTCCGGAACGCCCGCCGGTCTTGCGTAGCCAGGCGGCCAGGCCCAAAGCAAGCTCGGATTTCCCGGCGCCGACATCTCCTGAAAGCATCACCACGGGTGACTGGCGGAACTCGCGCTCAAGTTCCAGCAATTCCGCTTGGCGGCCGATAAGTCCGTAGGGGCCGCCCCTGGGAAGTTCGGTGCCTGAGGTTTCCGGTTCTGGCTGGGGCATACCGGGTACCGGCGCTTCTTGTACCTCGGCCACGATGGCGGACGGGGAGTAGTTCTTGGACTCAAATACCATGGGCAGAGTCCAGTCCCATGAGACCAGAGGGCCGGTTGCTGATGGGCGCTGGGGATGTTGCGTCAGGGCCTCGCGGATCGTGGCCACAGTTTTGTATATGGGCGCGTCTGAACTCAGTCCTTTGAATAAGAATTCCGAGAACAATACCTTGCCTGCTCCGGCGATTGGCAGGGGCACTATGACCACCTGGGGAACGCCGCTCTGGGCGAGACCGGCCGCGAACGACATAACGTCATTCAAAGCACTCGTAGAAGAGGCATTGATCAGCACTACCGGCGTTTGGGCTTCATTAAGCACTTGGCCCAATGTGGCGGCGCTGGTGACGGTCACGCCGCCGGCGCCGTCTTCCATGCCGATGCCTTGGCTGTCGATGGTGAAGCCGTCCAGGTGGACCAGGTGGTAATGACCCGGCTGGCTGGATAGACGCTCTTTCAGGCTTGCCTCGGAGGAAGGACGGAGACAGTCCAACTCGGCGGAGACTGGCAGAGACTCCAGCGCGGTCAGCACATCAGTGGCGATGCTGCCATCTTCCATTGTTGGTGGAAGAAGCAGTAATACGTTCAGTTGGTCGGTGGGCAGTTCAGCGGAGAAGTCGTCCAATGCTTCGGAAGACACACGTCGTGAGATACCGGCTACTTGGGAAACCAGGTAATTTTCGCCGCCGTTATTCATCAGTTCCCAAGGGAGACCCAGGAATTCGGAACGGCTGGAGACGATGGACAGGATGGGCTGCTCTGCTCCCGAAGCTTTCTCCAGAAGCGCCTGGGTTTCGCCACCGGAGCCGAATACGGCCTGGAACAGAAGTTGGCCCAGGGCTTTCAGACCGGCCTCGACCTTCTGAGCTCTCTCAGTCGCCTCGCCAAAGGTGTTCTGAGGGTATTCGCTGTGGTACCAGCGTATCTCCGCAGACTCGGATTCGGTGAGGGGAAGGGTGAAGTCTACGGCTGGGGCAGTTTCGACCTGGCCAGGTCCGCCAGATTCAGGTCCGGTAGTTATTGAAAGTTGCACCTGGCCTGAATCGGCCAAGTCAATTATTTGCAGTAAGTGCGCCACAGGGGCCTCCGGGTGTATCCAAGGGTAGGAACGGCCCGAGTTTATCGAGCCGGAAAACCACTCTGATTCAGGCTGAGAACGTGTCTCCGAACCATACTAGCAGAGGCATAATATCCCGTCCAACGGGTTAGGCGTGAGCGGTGGTGAGGGCGTCGGCTCTCACCAAGTCATTTTGCAACCGCCAGTTGTGGTTTGCCTGGATTCCTGCCTTCGCAGGAATGACGGGTGGGCGTCTATTGGGCGGTGTAGGCCCCGTCTACGGCCATGGCCAGCCCGGTGACCAGCGAGGCGGAGTCGGAGCAAAGCCACGCCACGGCTTCCGCGATCTCGTCTGCCGTGCCCTTACGGCCGATGGGTTGGCGCGTTGGGATGGTGGCGGCGTATTCTTCCCGTCCGTCCACCAGCCGGTCCATCATTGGCGTGTCGATGATTCCAGGACAGACGGCGTTGACCCTGATGTTATCTGCGGCGTATTCCAGCGCGGCCGACTTTGTCAGGCCCACCACCGCGTGCTTGCTGGCCGAATAGGCTGACATCCGCCGCGACCCAACCAGCCCGGCGGCCGAGGCGGTGTTCACGATGGCCCCGCCACCCTGTTTGAGCATCTGGGGGATCTCGTACTTCAGGCAGAGCCAGACGCCCTTCACGTTGATATCCATGAGGCGGTCAAAGGTGTCTTCGGGGTATTCGTGGAGACGCCCGCCGTAGTAGCCTTCGATACCGGCGTTGTTGTAGGCGCAGTCCACGCGTCCATAGGCTTGAACGACCGCGTCGACCATGGCCTCGACATCGGCAGGACGGGAGACGTCGACGTGGACAAAAATGCCGTTGCCGCCCATGTCTTTGATGGCGCTAAGGGTCTCCTCGCCGCCGTTGGCATCGATGTCCGCAACCGCGATCGTCGCACCTTCGCGGGCCAGCACCAGCGAGGTTGCCCGGCCGATGCCCGACCCGGCGCCGGTTACCAGCGCAATCTTGTCATTCAGTGAACCTGGCATTGGTAGTGCCTCCGTCAGCTTAAGTTTGGCCTGCACGCCAGGCGCCGGCGCGCCAGTCGTCGGGACTAGGGCCCGGATCGATTATCACGTCGATTACAGCCGGTCTGCCCGATGCCTGGGCTGCTCTGAGCGCGTCCGGCAGGTCCTTGGAGTCATTCACCTGGACTCCCCAGGCGCCCATGCCCTCGGCGATGGTGGCGTTGTTGGTGGGGTAGAACTCCGATGCGATCTTATGGCCCTCGGGCTGGTGGTCGTTGACCATGCCCAGGGTGCCGTTGTTGAAGACCACGCAGATGATCGGCAGGTCGTATTGCACGGCGGTTGAGATCGCGTTGACCACCATCATGTAGCCGCCGTCGCCGGTCACAGCCACCACCGGTTGGTCGGGGTAGACCAGCTTTAGGCCCACGGCTGCCGGCAGCGCCCAGCCCATGCCTGCCGTGCCGCCGGGGCTGTAGAAGGTATTGGCTTGCTGCGCCCGGTATAGATGGGCCATCCAGGTGCGGTTATTGCCGGCGTCCAGGGCGTAGATGGTCGATGGGTCCATCGTCGCCTGCAGTTGAGCTATCAGCCGCTGGGGCTTCACCGGCGAGCTGTCTTCGTGCATCTCAGGCTGGTCGTGGTAGCCTCCGGTGTCGCGGCGTCCGGCCATGCTGTCGGTCCATTCTTTACGCCCGGAGTTGTCTGGCGCGGCCGCCTTCGTTGCCTCGACCATCTGCTCCAGGATGACTTTTGCATCTCCAATCAGGCCCAGTTCCACTGGGAAAGACCAGCCGGCATTGCGCTCGTCGATGTCGATCTGGATGATGCGCTGCCGGTTGGGGTCGAAGATGTCGGGACGCTCGCCCACAGTCTCCTGGGAGCGGAGCAAAGCGCCGATCACCAGCACGGTGTCAGCATCGCCCACCGCCTTGTTGGCGGTCTCCTGGCCGTAGGTGCCGACCATTCCCAGTGCCAGAGGATGGTCCTCGGAGATGGCGCTCTTGCCCTTGTAGCTGGTGGCCACGGGAATGCCCCATTGCTCGGCCAGTTCCTGCAGTTGAGTGTGGGCTCTGGCCACGTGTACCCCGTTACCGGCGATGATTACCGGGCGGTGGGACTGGCTCAGGATCTCCAAGGCGCGCTGAATATCCACGGGTGCGCTGGCTGGTTTTACCGTGTTCAAAAAACCCGCAGCGTTATGGATGAAGGGCGGGGATTCGACGTCCACCTGGCCGCTGATGGCCGCCGAGCGCATGAGCACGGTGGTGGGGCCGGGTCGGCCGCTGACGGCGTGTTTTATGGCCATCTGCGTGCCTAGAACGGCCTCTTTGGGGCTAGTGGCCAGGGTGGTGTACTTAGTCATGGATTTGAAGATCGACTGTAGGTCAATGCTGCCGTATTCGCCGGCGCCCGACTGGTTGGCCGGCCGCTGGGCCGCTCCGCCGTCGGATGTATCGGTGATCACCACCATGGGCGAGCTGCTGAGCATGGCTTCCATGATCCCGAAGGTGGCGTTTGACCCCATGAACAGGCCTTGGCCCATGATCGCGGCCGGTTTTCCGGAGGCGCGGCCATAGGCGTCGGCCATGATTGCCGCAACCTGCTCGTGGCGCACCAACAATGTCTTGATGCGGTCCTGCTTGCTCTCAAGTATCTGGAAGATCTGCCCGGTGCCGCCTCCGGGGATGCCGAAGACATATTCGATCCCGGCCTCCTCCAGAGTCTGGACGATCATCTCGCTTGCTGATGGCATTTTTTCACCCTTGATTATTAATGAGGTGGGTTTGAGGTGGGTTTAGTGAAGCACCGGCGCGAACGTCAGGCGAATTCTGTGGCGATGATACCCTTAGCCCATAGCCGGGTCAAGGAATTTTCCTCGCGCCTGAGGCGTGCCTGAGTATTGGGTATCCTAAATCATGTCCAGGCCAGTTGCCCCCTGGAAGTTGACCCCTACTTGGAGCGGGCGTATCATCCCCTCAACTTGAGGCGTCTCAGGCACGGATGTTTCGCTTGGGTATCCCTCGCTTATCCGACCAGGTATAGAGAGGAATCATGCGTGCTGCGGATGCTATTGTTCGCGCCTTAGAAAAGGAAGGAGTGGAGTACATCGCCGGTTTTCAAGGCGGTGGTCTGAACCCACTTTGGACCGGTCTGAGGAACTCTGAGACCATCAAGGTCTTTTCTGCTAGAAACGAGAGACTGGGCGTGGAGATAGCCGACGGCTACGCACGCGCCACGGGTAAAGTAGGCGTGGCCATGACCGGCACCGGCCCGGGCGCGACCAACTGCCTGACCGGTATCGCCGGCGCCTTTGCCGACAACATCCCCGTGCTACTGCTGATGGGACAAGTACCGCTGGACCAACTGGGCAAAAAGGTGCAGCAGGAGGTCTCCGCCAGCATCTTTGACACCCTGGTCAAGTGGCGGGGGACCTTCACCAAGGTAGACGACATCCCTTCGGTCATTCGCCGCGCATTTACCGCATTACGCTCGGGGTCTCCCGGCCCAGTCGTGCTGGAGATGCCCCAGGACGTGCTGATGACTGAGGTTCCCGACGGCTCGCTGGAATATGAGCCGGTTGGCCCGGGGCGGAAGGCGGCCGCGGACGGAGCGGAAGTGGCCAGAGCAGCCGATCTGCTGGTCAATGCCAAGTTGCCGGTATTGAACTTGGGCGGCGGGGTACTGTCCGCCGAGGCCTGGGACGAAGCTAAGGAACTGGCCGAATTGCTCTCCATGCCGGTGGCTACCACGCTGGTCGCCAAGGGCGTTTTCCCCGAAGACCATCCGCTGTCGATGGGAATGGGTTGCTATCCCCGTAGCAGGTACGCCAGCGGGGCCTCTCTGCACATGAACCGCAAGGCCGACGTGGTGTTGGCAGTGGGCAATTCCTACCGGCTGCCCAACGGCACCGATGGACGGCCCATCCCGGAGGGTGTGAGCCTGATCCACGTTAATGCCGACGAGAACGACTTGAACAAGCAATACCAGGCCGACGTGCCCATCTTGGCTGACGCCAAGCTGGCGCTTCGGGCGATTTTGGATGCCGTGAAAGAGCGTATCGGGCCAGGCAAAGGCGGCCTTAAAGAGGAAGTGGTATCCGAGATCAAGCAGGCCAAAGACAAGCAGGCCGGTGAGTGGGAGTCGATAGTCAATGACACCTCAGCGCCTACCAACGGCTACCGAGTGGTCCATGAACTGGCCAAGATAATCGACCCCGACAAGACCATTGCCCTCCATGACGCCGGAGGCAGTCGTGGGTATATGTCACCGTTTTGGCAGGCCACCAAACCACGCAGCTACGTGGGCATGGGTGGCATGGCCGCCATGGGTTGGTCGCTGGGCGGGGCCATCGGCGCCAAGCTGGGACAACCCGACAAATTGGTGGTCCATCTGCTGGGCGACGCTTCGTTCGGGATGGTCGGAATGGAACTGGAAACGGCCGTTCGCATGGGCATCTCCACGCTCACGATAGTCGTGAACAATGAAGGGACCGGCGGTGGCCTGATGGGCATGGACAGTCCCAGCGGCCCGCCGCCAGATATGGCCAAGCTCACCGGCAACTGGAGTGTGGTGGCCCAGGGGTTAGGCGCCCACGCCGAACGGGTGGAAGACCCGTTGGAGGTCGGACCAGCCTTGCAGCGGGCCATAACCGCAACGGAAAACGGCCAAGCGGCATTGGTAGAGATCATGATCAAACCAATGGCCACACCCAACACGCCCGACGATTGGACGATTTAAAGCAGTCAGCTATCGGCGTTCAGCCCCTAAAAGCTGACTGCTGAACGCTGAGCGCTGACAGTTACGATGGAGCGCTATGAAAAGCATTGAGATAGACCGCAGCAAGATGCTGAAAGACGATCCGGGCAAGGGCCACAACCGCTGGCACCCGGATATCACGCCTATCTTGGAGGTCGACCCGGGGGAAGAGGTCTCGCTGGAGACCAGGGACGCCTCGGACGGGCAGATGAACGCCAGCGTGACGGTCGCCGATTTCGACGGCTTTGCTGGCAAGGTGGGACACCCGCTGACCGGCCCGGTTTACATAAAAGGGGCCGAGCCGGGAGACCTGCTGACGATCGAGTACGTCGACGTCATCCCTCAGTCTTACGGTTGGACCCGCAACCGCCCCGGCGCCGGGTTCCTGCGGGACCTGTTTCCGGACCCGTTCGTCGCCCATTGGGAGATGGCGGACGGCTGGGCGACGTCCAAGGAACTGCCAGGCGTGAGGATACCCAATGGATCGTTCATGGGTACCGCCGGAATCGCGCCGTCCCATGCCCAGTTAAAGGCCTGGACCGAGCGTGAGGCCGACTTGGTGCGCCGTGGCGGAATAGCATTCCCTCCCGACGCCGAAGACGCAGTGCCCCAGGGCGCGATCGCCGCTGAAGGTCTGCGGACCATACCGCCCCGGGAGAACTGCGGCAATGTAGACGCCAAGCAGTTGACCAAGGGTTCGCGGTTGATGATACCGGTGAACGTGCCCGGCGCGCTTTATTCCGCCGGCGACGGCCATTTCGCCCAGGGTGACTCTGAATGTTGCATCACGGCCATCGAGATGGGAGCGACTGCAGTGGTTAAGTTCCACCTACAGAAGGGAGAGGCAGCCCGGAATAACATAACCTTTCCCCGGTTCTCCCACCCCGGATATTTCATCGCTCCGGAATGGGCCGCACCTCGGAACTTCATAGCCACCATGGGGATGCCCATCCGGGAGGACGGCACCCAAGAGGGCGAGGACCTGACACTGGCCGCCCGAAACGCTCTGATCAACATGATCGCTTTGCTGCAAGAACGGGGTTGGACCAAAGAGCAGGCGTACGTGATCTGCAGCGTGGCGGTAGACCTTAAAATCAGCAACGTTGTCGATCTGCCCAACGTAACCGTCTCGGCCTTCTTGCCAGAGGACATTTTCCAGGGATAGCGAGAGGGGATAGGGTTAGCAAGGATCGGAGGGCCGCATTACGGACTTGGTGGTCTTTGGGTTGGTTAAGGCTAGATAAATGGCCTTAAACGGGCCGAGAGAACAGAGGTTTTTGGGTGATGGTGCTTTGACGGTTATGGTAAAAGAAGAGAATAGAAAAAGCCCCGTCCTATCTGTGAAGGACGGGGCTTTTCAACAATCGCTTCGCATCGACCGTTGGGGGCTAAGGAGACTGGGAGCTAGCTGATTCGCTTTACTTCGAGGGTCTCGCCGGGAGCGAGTGCTACACGGCGTACATTTATACCTAACTTAAGCAACCAGTAGCCGAGAGTGGCTTTGCTGATGCCCAGTTCCTCGGCGGTGGCCGAAAGACCAACCTCATTCACCTTCTCAGGCAACAGGCGCTCCAGGGGCCGTGAGAATTCCTTCTCTACACGCTGCATCAGTTTTGTCTTTCTAGCCATAGTTCCCTCCGTACCATCGTTCATATATTCTGATTTATACTGCTATCCGGGCCATCGAATTAACGATATAGTAACATTGCTTTTGACGAACGTCAATAGAATTTTAAGGATTCTTTTAAATTAATTTAAGAAAAGAGTAGAACATAATATTTTGGAATACACCCATAAGTTTAACTGGCGCTTGCCACTTAAAGGGATAATTAAAGGGCGAATAGATATATGTTAGGCATAGAAACCTGGTTCTTAGAGATAATCACGAAAGTCTACGATGCCATGGGCTGGCCCGGTGTGGTCTTCCTGATGGGGATCGAAAGTGCAGCTATCCCCTTTCCCAGCGAGCTGATCATGCCGCTGGCGGGTTGGCTTTTAATCGAAGCCAAGGGGGATTCAGCATGGATGTTGTTGATGGCGGGCTTCTACGGGGCCCTGGGGAACCTTTTGGGGTCCTGGGTGGCCTATTGGATCAGTTACAAGGGCGGCCGCCCCCTATTAAAGAAGTACGGGAAATACGTGCTGGTGACGCAACATGAGGTCGACCAGGCAGAGATCTGGTTCAAGAAGTACGGCGAGCTGGCGGTTTTCGCCTCCCGGATGCTGCCGGTGGTGCGTACTTTTATAAGTGTGCCAGCCGGGATCGCCCGCATGAACTTCTGGAAGTTCAGCTTCTACACGTTCGTCGGGTCTTACCCCTGGAGCCTGGGTCTGGCCTACGGCGGCTTCAAATTGGGCGAGAACTGGGAAGACATGCGCCAGGTGATGCGCCCCTTCGACTTCCCAATCGCCGCCATAATGGCGGTGGCGGTGGCGTGGTTCATTTACCACCGGATCAAGGTCATCAAGAACGAAGGCCGCGAGTAGGACAAGAGGAATATGGGTCGTTGACACGGTCATATCCCTTCCATAAGCTGGATGTTACTCATTAAATAGGATCCCACCAAAAGGCGGAGCGACATGGAGGCACCCACTCTTAGGGACGTTTACCGGGCGAAGAAAACCATCGCCCCCCACATACCTCGTACACCGTTACACTATTCCGCTGGCCTCAGCGAACTTCTGGAAGCAGAAGTGTACTTGAAGCACGAGGAGTACCTGCCACTGGGCGCATTCAAGGGCAGGGGCGGCATCAACCTGCTGGCCAACCTCTCGGAAGAAGACAAGGCGCGCGGCATGATCACCGCGTCGTCCGGCAACCATGGCCAGTCGATAGCCAGCGCCTGCAAGCTATTCGGCGTGCGGGCCATGATCGGTCTCCCGGAAGATGCCAACCCCAATAAGGTTGCGGCAATGAGGGCTCTGGGCGCTGAGATCATCTTCCATGGAGCGGACTTCGATGCGGCCCGGTTGCACTGCGAAACGCTGGCCAAAGAAGAAGGCTACCTGTTCGTACACCCGGTCAACGACTCCCTGATCATAGCTGGCGTCGGGACCCAGGCCTTGGAGACCGTCGAAGACCTGCCCGATGTCCAGGTGCTGATGCTGCCCCTGGGCGGCGGGTCCGGTGTCTCCGGCGCCTGTATCGTCGCCAAGGGCATCGACCCCTCTATAGAAGTGGTGGCCGTGCAGTCGGAACAGGCCCCCGCCGGCTACCTGTCTTGGCAGAAGGGTGAGATGGTCGAGGCCGACATGAATTCCATCGCCGAAGGAATCGCGACCAGGACGGGCTACGAACTCCCACAGCAGATCATGAAAGACTTGTTGGACGACTTTCTGCTGGTGAGCGACGAAGATATTGAGCGGGCGATCGGCACCCTCATCGACAGGGCCCACACCCTGGCCGAAGGAGCTGGGGCCACTGCGCTGGCAGGAGCGATGAAGTACCCGGAAAAGGTGAAGGGCAAAAAGGTAGCAATAACAGTCAGCGGCGCCAACATCACCGCCGACCAACTCCGCCGGTCCCTGGACGTGTACAAAGGCTGAGCTTTTTGACACAAATGTAACTCTTATTGGGGCTATATAGATGAAGGGCCTGTCTTTCTGATGGACGACGGGCCCTTTATTTATGCCCATTAGGAGGGTCATTAATAATTGAAGCGGGATATTCACGGCGATATACTGACGATAGGCCGATGGCGAAGCGCTGGGGTTGGTTACACACCGGGCCGAGACGCTGGCCCGGGGTCTTTCCCCACGGTATTAACCTGAGTGCGTTGACCTGAGTTGGGGTTTGGAGGGGCGGTCGTGTTCGAGAACGTAGCGGAGCATCTGGACGAGGCCGTAAGGCTGGCGGAACGCTGCCCCGAGAAATACCAGATCCCCTGTTTCCAGGCGCTGATTCGCGTCCTGGCCCAGTCGGACTCCCCTCTGCCACAGAACGGCAACGGCCATGCCCGCGAGTTGGATATGAACGGTGAGACGGCTTTCGCACCAGCCAATGGCTCCCACTCCAGCCCCGCCACCAACGGACATAAGGTGTCCGGAGAACGAGGCCCCATATTTTTGGACCAGCACCAAATACCTGAGCCGTCCATCTCACGGGTCTATCATTTGGATGGCGGGTCATATCGTATTATCGTGAAAGACCTGAAAGAAAAGACCAACTCCAAGAAGCAGGTAAAACTGGCTTTGTTGCTTGGTGTTGGCGGATTACTCTCCAGCGGACAGCCGGTGTTTTCCAAGGAAAGCTTGATCGAGGTCTGCCGTGAGTACGGCGCCTACGATGCGCCCAACTTCGCCTCCCATATGAAGAAGCAGCGGGACATGTTCATCGCCCAGGGGAACGATTGGTCACTGACCGTGCCGGCCCAGCAGCGGGCAGCCGAGGCGATAAAAGAGCTTACGACCTAAGCCGTTTTAAGGCCCTTTTAATAAGAGAACCGGCACGAACCACAGGGACTAGGCTGAAGAACGGCTGAAATAACGGGCCAGCTCATCCCGCTCGAACTTGGGCAACTCTCCCTGGCCCTTCCGTCCGATGTAGACCAGACCTTCTTCCGGCGGCATCATCACCCCGATCTCCCAACCGTCTATTCCCTTTTTATCCAACGCTGCAAGTAAAGAAGGAACTTCAGTGGGTGAAAGTGTAATGATAAGCGACCCCGAAGCGAGCAGTCCCATCGGGTCCAGACCAAGGGCTTGGCAGATCTCTTCGGTCGATTCCAGTATTGGAACGCCGCCTTCTTCCATCGCCAGACCCAACCCGGAAGCCGTGGCAATCTCTCGTAGCCCAGTGATAAGACCGCCCTCGGTAACGTCGTGCATAGAATGTATTTGTGCAGTATCGCAGGCGATCTTTGCGTCCATTAATACACTTATGCCCGGTACATTTAACAATTCTGCACTTAATGCAATTGTGTCTTCGCTAACTCCGGCCTTCCGGAGTTCGTCAGCGCGCTCCAGGGCCAAAAGGGCGGTTCCCTCTATTGCGAGGCCCTTGGTCACGACGATGCTGTCGCCTTCCTGAGCGCCGCCGGTGCGCACCATACGGTCGCGGGCTACCTCGCCCAGCATCGTGCCTGCCACCAAGGGACGGTCGATACCGTAAGTGACTTCACTGTGCCCGCCGATCAGAGCAACGTCTATCTCATTGCAGGCGTCCAACACCTGGGTGAACAACTCCTCGGCCTGGTCTTCGGTGAACCGCTCCGGAACCAGCAGCGTGGCCAGGAACCAGCGGGGGGTGCCACCCGTGCAGGCGATGTCGTTGGCGTTCACCTGCACGACATACCGGCCGATACGGTCGGTGGCGAACGTTATGGGGTCGCTCTTGGCCACCAGCAGCGTGTCGCCCAGGTCCAAGACCGCAGCGTCCTCGCCCACCCCCGGGCCCAGGATCACCCGCGGGTCGGTGATGCCGGTCTTCTGGATCAGCTTCTCTAGTAAGGAGGGAGGGAACTTGCCGATATCCACGGTAACTCCTGTCATGCCCGGTGCCGCGCTGTATGTCGGCGGGGTTTGCGGATATGATAATCCACTTCCGTACGGCGCATCTAGACAAAGTATCTGGCTAACGTATCTGGGCAGGGCTTGGGCGTGTTTCTAGCTTTTCAGAGTAACAGGTTTAGCCGCCCGAAATCGCGCGCGCGCCCTGAAAATCGTGCGCACGCGCCCTGAAATCGTGCGCACGCGCGTTGACACTACGCACGGCTTGTGATAAAAATAACAAAGTAGTTTACTGCCTAGAATTGCCCAGTTAGTACCCAGTTAATCGGATTTTTTTATATAAGAAATGGAGGCAAACCGGTGAGAAAATCATACGTTATTCTATTTGCGATTCTGAGCGCGGTCATGCTCTTGGCCATTGCCTGCGGCAGCGACGAAGCTGATCCCAACGCCACGGCGACCGTTGCTCCGCCCGCCACTGTCCCGGCTAGCGACAGGGCCCCTGAGCCAACGGCATCCCCGACGGCGATACCTGCGACTGCTGCCCCTGCGCCGACCGGCGGGACCAGTGGCGCCGCACAATTGACCATCGACGTGAACGGCGACGCCCTTCAGTTCAGCCCCGGTTCCTTGTCCGCTGCCGCGGGCTCGGAAGTCGTGGTGACTTTCAATAACTCCTCCGCGGTCAACTCCCATAACTGGGCGTTGGTCGAGGCGGGTACCAAGGACGCCGTGGCCACCGACGGTCTGGCTTCCGGCCAGGGTAACAACTGGCTGCCGGTTGATGACTCCCGTGTCATTGGCGCCACGATACTGCTCGGACCCGGCGAAAGCGCGGATGCCACCTTCACGGCCCCGGCCGCCGGCACCTACCAGTTCGTCTGCACCTTCCCCGGACACAACTTCACGATGTTCGGTGACTTCACAGTCAACTAGACCTCGCGAATCATGTGTAACTAAAAAGGCCGGTCCGGAGATTCCGGTCCGGCCTTTTTGTTTGTTGGCTTAGAAGCTTGCCGGCCAGGAAATCTGCCGACCTGATCGACCGATTTTGACCATGAACTTCCGGGCGTGTGATTTACAACCGATGCTCGTGTTTGGTAGCATTATCGGGCTGGACTCATTCGTGGGCCGAAGGGTCCGGCTTCTGACGTGTGGGGCGTTCGTCTAGCGGCCCAGGACACCGCCCTCTCAAGGCGGAGATCAGGGGTTCAAATCCCCTACGCCCTACCAAACCGATAAAATCGGATTTGGAAAAGCCTCCAGATTTATCTGGAGGCTTTTATTTTTGGGTGTGGCAATCAAACGTTCTAAATTTTTCTAGTCATCGATGTGATCTAGAAACTGATTGTCCATTATTAGAGTGCCCGTGTCATGAGATTTGATAGAGGTGCGACCACAAGATGGAAGCCAAGCTGGTCTCGCCCTTCCCCGCCGCCGGCATCGACATGAAGCCGATCGACGACCCGGAGGTGGTGAAGCTGCTGATACGCAACGGATACCCGGTCCCGGAGGATGTGCCGTAGGAGCTGGGGAGATTGGTTCGGGTCCTAGAGAAGAAGCCGGGGGAGTTCCCCGGCTTCTTTTTGATGGAATATAATCTGGTTAGGACATTACGCCTTGGGATCTAATCCACTCATCCCAATAATTCGAATTCGCCATGGGGACTGCATCCGATGCCGAGTAACGAAGAGATAAAAGAAAAAGCCCGCAAATTTCTTGAAGTTGTCTCCAACGGTGTCCAATCTATGGAGAACCTCAAAGTGGTGCAGAAAGGGCTCTGGTGGTCTGCGGCGGAACCAGACGATAGTCAAGTTGTCGTTCAGTCTCCCGGACCGACGACCCTCTCAAAATCGGGTAGTCACGAACGGGAAGTGTTCAACTGGTTTGGCGTCGGAGCTTTCTACCAGACCCAGATGATAGACAACGAATTTCCTGAGCAATCTGAACTGCACGCAGCAATGTTAGCTGTAGGCATTGAAGCTCAGTGGATTCGGTTCGGATTCCTAGTGCCATTGGTTTACGCATGGTGCGAGCTGCCTGATCCGCTCGATTTGGCCCACTCAACTGCCGAGGAGCTACTCGACACCTTTGCCGACGCTGTTGTTGAGCACAAGAGCACTACGACCTACCGCGACGCTTTGGTCTATGTAGATTTGTGCGGCGAACCATTAGTTCTTGAACAGGGGATTTCTCTGCGCCCGATTTCAGAAGATGAATTGTATGAATTGTCACAAGGGAAGTTTCCGGCTGAACCTTACACGATTCAGTTCTCGCCTTCCGACAAGTGGTCGATACTAGAAATCAAAATTGACCACTCTTTCGAGGACCCCGGTATCTCCGGATCCGTTCATAGTATGCGAGAGGCCATTATCTCCGGACTCGTGTTAGCCGGTGTGGGAGGTTTTATTCTGTTGCCACTCGGGATGGAGACAAATTTCGGTACAAATACACTTGGCAGCTCATTCTATTGGAGCCGATTGCCTCGTGAATTCGGACCTCAACTCCCACTGCTGCCATCTACGTTGAGCTCAGGCACACGTGAAACGATCGTGGAAATGTGGCCTCGTGTGAAAGAAATCATGATTCCAGGTTCCGATTATTTGGCTCTTCCGCTACGGCGATTGGTCGATGGGCTAGGGCGAACACGATTGGACGACAGAATAGTCGACTACTCTATCGGCCTGGAGGCTTTGTTGACCAATGCAGTCCCAGACGAGTTAAGTTATCGGTTTGCGTTAAGGGGAGCAATAATCCGAGGGGAGACCGGACACGACAGGCACCAAGCGTTTCAGGAATTCAAAGATTTGTATGGGGCTAGGAGTAAGATTGTTCACGGCGGATCAACTGTGAAACTCGATCTACGAACTTTGGCGGCCAACGGTGAAACATTGCTGAGGCACGTCTGGAATTGGTACTTCGGCCAGGGGATGACCTTAAGAGGGGCGACTGCACGAATTGATCGCCAGATATTGTCCTTAGATGAGTGATTCTGTGTGAATGGCTCACAGCGTCGGAGGCCGCTCCACCTTTCTGTTATGGCGGATCTCGCGAGACCCGCATTGCTCAGCTTTTTCCATGGTGGAGCTGCCGAGATTTAGACCGGATTTTTAAACGTCGTTGCTAAGTCTATAATCTTACCGAAAGATATTAATTCACCATATCCGACAGAAAGGGCAAACTAATCATGGAAGCGAATATATCCGAAATTGTCAAAAACTGGACGATGGCTATTGCGATCATTGTGGGAGGACTTTGGGCGGTCTGGAAATGGGGTTTCGGTGAGTGGGTTAGGAGGAAACGCGAAGTTCCTAGTCTAGAATGTCAAATGATTCCAACTGTGAATGATATTGAGGGCGGCAAAGTCTGGGTAACCATAAATGCTGAGTTCCGAAATACAGGATCGACCGAAATCGGCCTAAGCACCACCGAAACCGCGGTATCTGTTTTCCCTCTTGAATCGACCGGCGAACTGGGTCCCCTGGAATTGGCAGATCTAGGTGAACCAACCTTTACCAGAAATCCTCTCGACAACTTCGCTTCGTCTTCCATTGAGCCTCATACTACGCGCTCTTATCCCGCACACTTCATCCTGGAGCCAGAAACCGTTTACGGCTTTCGGCTGGACGTTTACCAATCCGCGAAACCATTGTTTGGATGGCACGCGGATTTAGTCTTCAAACCTCGAACTCTTATTGCCCACAGCGACAAATCGACAGGAGCGGCGTAATACTCGAACGAGGGTATAGATACTCGGATTACTTGTGAGTCGCTAAGCTGGCGAGAATTAGTCCGGAATCTCGCCGCCGGCAGAAACCCGGTGGCCCCGCTTGTGTATGGACACCCCACGCTTTGATTGGAACGGCCCCTCTTTGCAGTCACCACAGTAAAGAGACGGGCGTTTCCGAGGCGCCGGGTTCTTTGGCGGCTCGTAGATTGCCCCACAGTTGGGACACTTGGGGTCCGCTTCCCGGTCCCATTTCCCCGTGCTGGTGCAATTGGGGCAAAGCCCTACCAACCAATCCTGCGGGAATTTTGCACCCAGCATTGGTGGCTGTTCGTTGCCCCATATCGTGCTGGTTCGCCTTCGGATATCAGCCCGCCCACGTCAACAGGCCCGAAGTTCCCCGTTGGTATGCTTGCGAAAACCAGCCTCACTTCCTTTAACCGCTACCTGAGCCATATAATAAAAAGCAGCAACCCTTAGAACAAAAAGCCAGATATCAGAGAAGAGACCCTTGGTAGATTCGCCAGTTTCGGTTGTGGCCGCGACTGGCCCTTTCTTGAAGAGATAACGTCCGAACACCTCCGCGGCCGCTGCCGGTTTCCCCGGCTTCCGAGGCCTATCAGACCCTGAGTCTGACCGGCATCAGGACGGCGCCAGGTGATCTACTTTCCCTCAATCAACTAAGGTCCGCGATCCCCGCAGGACCGGCTAGGCCGGACCACTGCCTCGACTGCGTGCGTAAAGACCCCAAGGCTTATTCCACCGGCCCGCCGCGGCTTCGGCTGCGCTAGGGCCGCGTGCTCCCTCTTCGTCTGGCGAAATCACTCCAGCCGGACCGTTAATGTTTAATCTCGAGAATGTGTCCAGGGTCCGTACCGAAACCCTGGCCGGACTCACTGTCTCGCTCGCCCTGGTGCCAGAGGCGGTGGCCTTCGCGTTCGTGGTGGGGGTCCACCCCCTGGTGGGTCTGTACGCCGCGTTCATCGTGGGGCTGATCACGTCTTTGACCGGCGGACGGCCCGGCATGATCTCCGGCGCCACCGGCTCTTTGGCCGTGGTCATGGTCTCATTGGTGAGCGAGAACGGCGTCGAATACCTGTTCTTCACCGTGGTCGCCATGGGTGTGATTCAGATTATCGTTGGGGCGTTCAAGCTGGGCGACCTGATCCGCATGGTGCCGTTCCCGGTGATGCTCGGTTTCGTTAACGGGCTGGCCATAGTCATCGGCCTGGCCCAGTTGGAGAGCTTCAAGATAGAAGGCGCGGACGGCCACGAGACGTGGCTGCCCTTCCCAGACCTGGCGATCCTGCTCGGCCTGATCGCCGCAACCATGGCTGTGATCTACCTGGTGCCCCGGTTGTCGAAGCGGATCCCAGCAGCGTTGGCTGGGATATTGGTCGTGTCGGCTGCAGTGATATTCGGCAACATCGACACCCCGACAGTAGGCGACCTGGCCAGCATCTCGGGTGGACTCCCGCCCTTCTCCGTGCCCAATGTGCCCTTCAATCTGGAGACCTTTCGGATAATCCTGCCCTTCGCCTTCATCCTGGCGGGCATCGGCCTGATCGAGTCGCTGCTCACGCTATCGTTGATCGACGGACTGACAGACACCAAGGGCCAGAAGAACCGGGAGTGCATGTCCCAGGGACTGGCCAACGTGGTGACGGGCTTCTTTGGCGGCATGGGCGGTTGCGCCATGATCGGCCAGAGCATGATCAACATCAAATCGGGCGCCCGGTGGCGGTTGTCAGGGGTCCTGGCCGCTTTGTTCCTGCTCCTCTTTATCCTCTTCGCATCGTCGCTGATCGAGCAGATACCCATCGGCGCGCTGGTGGGGGTGATGTTCGTCGTGGTCATCGGCACGTTCTCCTGGTCCAGCCTGCGGATAATACGCAAGGTGCCCCTCTCCGACGCCATGGTCATGGTGCTGGTGTCGGCAGTCACCGTGGTCACCGACCTTGCTATCGCGGTCGTCGTCGGCGTGATCGTCTCCGCGCTGGTCTTCGCCTGGAAGACAGCCCACCACATCTATGTCGATGCCGGGGTTGGGACGACGCTCCACCGGAAGGTCTACAACCTCCACGGCCAGCTCTGTTTCGCCTCGGTCAGCACCTTCAGGGAGTTGTTCGACCCGGCCTCGGACCCGGACGACGTGGTCATCGACTTCGCCAACTCGCGGGTCTGGGACCATTCGGGCATGGAAGCGATCGTCGACCTCGCTCAAAGGTACGGCCGAGCGGAGAAGCAGCTACATCTCCTGAACCTGAGCCAGAACTGCATAGCGATGCTGGAAAAGGCCAACGTGATCGTGCCACCCGAGACCGAAGGCAGCCTCAACTACCGGGTAATGCTCTCGGACCTGGGCGATTCAGACTGATAATCGAACCTGCTGCCGGAGACCCCCTCCCGGGTCAGCCGGCGTGATACATGATGAGGAGCAGACTCGCAGAGCAATGACCAACAGCATAAATCCCTCTTCTATAAACCCCGGCGCCATCGACACCATGATCTTCGACCTGGATGGGACTCTCGTCGACAGCCAACCGGCAGCGCTGGGGGCAACCATCGAGGCGCTGTCCCGGCTGGGCGTCACGGCGACGGCCTCCGACATGAGAGAGGTATTTGGCGGCGGAGCCAAGAAGCTGCTGAACCATTTCTTGGAGCGAGACCTTGGTGTTGAGAAGGCCAGCCAGTTGATAGAGGAAGCGATCGAGTTGCGCAGCAGCCTGCAGCTGGAACTAACGAAAGAAGTGGTCTTGCTACCGGGCGTGGATGACCTTTTGGCGTCGCTGAATGACGGCGGTTACAAACTGGCAGTGGCCACCATGAGCAGCCGGGCGGTTGCCGAGAGCGTGCTCGCCCACCACGGCATAGACTCTCTTTTCGATTCTGTATTGGCCATCGACGACGTGGCGAAAGGCAAACCCGACCCTGAGATATTGGCGCTAACCGTCGAACGGCTGGGCGGGCAGGTCAACCGGTCCATGTATGCCGGTGATTCAAGCCACGACCTGGAGGCAGCGGTAAACCTTGGTATGCCGTTCTTGTTGGTCGATTCGGGCATCTACGTCAGAGGAGAAGCCAGGGAAAAGCTCCGGGCCGCCGCCGAGCAGAACGGCTTTCCCATCGTTGGGCTGGATGAAATTTCGGACATCGGAGCGATCCTCCAGCGGCCGGCCTAAAGGCCCGCCAACGAAAGCATTCCAACACAAGCATTGAACTAAAATAGCCCTCTTCGTTCGGTAGAACGAAGAGGGCTATTTTAATTATGACGGATCGGGGGAGACCCGCATTACTTCGTTTGGTCCGCCAGGTGGCCGAACCAGGGGACCCGGATATCTATATTAGAGGCCAGTAAAAATAGGCGGGTTGATCTCCCGATGAGGAGAAGGGAGGCCGCCGCAGCCAGGGGCAGTGAGGCCCCAACCAACGTCATGCCGATGGAAACGGTCGCTGCCAGACTAAAACAAACACCGGACTGAATGGATACGAATTCTTGGAACCCAGCCGGGTTCTCATCCACTAATTCCATATCCTCTTCGGAGATCAAGCTTGGAAATATCATGCACCGAGTGTCGACGATTTCCGTGTTGAAAAACAGTACCGGCAGTATCACGATGATGACCACAAAGTCCCACATAATCGGGCAATCTCAGCCACAATCCACCAGGGGCCAGCGGAGGATTTCCCGGGCCGTCTTCGACAACCTTCATGTATGATTGCCCCGAAACGGTCTCTGCCCGATCGTCCGATTGTGCGGCCGTAATACCAGACATAACACCGGGAGAAGATGGACACACCAGAATCCAGAGCCAAGGTCCTAGAGTCCGAGGTCGATGCGGTCAAGAGTTACTTCACTGCCCTTTCCGATGACGACCTGCAGCGGCCCAGCGCCTGTGTTGATTGGTCCGTTGCCGATGTCATTGCCCACCTGGCCGGCCAGGAACATTCCTCGCGGATCAAGAGAGGGCTGAACGGGGACCACTCCCCGGAAGAAGGCGCTCCGGCTGTTACAGACCACGATGAAGACCAGTTTGCCAAGAACATCTTCAACCGGGCGCTGGCCACCCGGGAGCAGCACGGCCAGGGCTTGGTGGCCTACTTGAACCAGCGACTGGCAGAGAACGTCGAAGTCTTCAACTCGGTGGGGCCAAACGACTGGGAGAACCTGTGCTACTGGCCGCCAGGACCCGAGCCGGTGCGCACCCTATTGGACCAGCGCATCGCCGAGCTGACCATGCACACCTGGGACATCAGATCGGTCTTGGACGATGACTACCATCTATCGGACGCAGCCGTCACGGTGCTGATCGACGGCGTTGACCGGGCCGTGCGCCGGGCATTTCGTCCTGACCCGTCCCTGACGACGCCAATCTCCCACCGCTTTGCCGTGGAAGCCCCGGTCGCCGTTAGAAAGGACATCGTCATCGCTGCCGAAGGGGCGGAGATCGGCCCGGCGAGCAGCGGCGAACCGGACGTGACCTTTGAATGCGGCGGAGAAACCTACGTACTGATCATGTACGGCAGGCTTAAAATAGCCGACGCACTGGCCGAAGGCAGCCTGTCATTCGACGGCAACCCGGCGGTGGCAGTCGGGTTCGGCCGGCGGTTCGTGGGCGGCTGATTCAGCCGTTCCTTACGAATAGCCCCCCCCCAAAAATAGGATTCCGCGTTCGTCTAGCCATCCGGTGGCAGCGAATATCGTAATACCCAGGCCTGCGACTAGCATCTGAACGCGGTTGCGGGTTTCACAGACCTGGGCGCTGCCGTTCGTGTACCATTCCCACAAATTCCAAACTCGGGAGAAGAAACATGCCTGCACTTGAAGACCAAGTAGCCCTGGTGACCGGTGGCGGTTCCGGCATCGGACTCGGCATCGTCAAACGGTTCGTCGAAGAAGGGGCCAGTGTCATGGTACTGGAGCGCATGCCCGAAAGAGTGGCGGAATTGGAGGCCGAATTTGGCGGCTCGGTAAAGGCGGTGCAGGGGGACGTGACCCGGCTGGCCGACAACAAACGGGCGGTGGCCGAGGCGGTCAGAGCCTTCGGAAAGCTGGACATCTTCATCGCCAACGCCGGGGTCTTCGACCGCTTTCAACGACTCGACGAGATCGACGATGACAAGTTGGAGACGGCCTACGACGAACTGATGAACGTGAACGTAAAGGGTTGTTTCATGGGTGCCAAAGCAGCCCTGCCCGAGCTGACGAAATCTCAGGGTTCCATGACATTCACGGCTTCAGTTGCGGGGCTGAACTCCATGGGCGGCGGCACCATCTACACCGCCTCCAAGCATGCGGTCGTGGGACTGGTACGGCAACTGGCAGTTGAGTCGGCGCCCCTGGTTCGGGTCAACGCCGTGGCCCCGGGCGGGGTCATGACCGACCTACGTGGCCTGCAGGTAATGGACCAGGCCGGTGAATCGCAGTTTACCCAACCAGGGTTCGACCAGTTGCTGGCGGCCAACAACCCTCTGGAGGTCGCAATGAATCCCGAGGACCTGGCCGGCGCTTACGTGTACCTATCATCCAGGAGAGACGCCCGTGGCATCACTGGCACGATACTCAAAGTAGACGCCGGAGCCAATCTTAAATGGCGTCGCCGCTGACAGATAAAAGATGCTGGCTCCAATCTGAAATGGCGCCGCCGCTGATCGGATAAAAGACGCTGGCTCTAATCTGAAATGGCGACGCCGCTGACCTGCAGGGTTCAAAGCCCACAGCCCAAAAAGCAGAGGCCAACTTGACTCTCTATTTGCCGTATAATGACCCGCAAACACCTGTCCACCTGTACGGTTGAAACGCCGCTGATGGACTTCTCTGATGCGGCCCAGTTAATTGCGGGCCAGTTAGTAAGGAGACGCACATGGTATTGGACGTGAAGAGTCTGGTAGATGCCGAAGCCGGACTGATCAGCCGGCGAATCTTCATCGAAGACGAGATATACCAAGAAGAACTGGAGCGGATCTTCGCCCGCTGCTGGCTGTTCTTATGCCATGAGAGCCAGATACCTGAGCCGGGCGACTTCATCACCACCTACATGGGTGAGGACTCGGTGCTGGTGATGCGCGACACCTCGGGCAAGATCGGCGCTTTCCTCAATGTGTGCCCCCACCGCGGCAACCGCCTCTGCCGGGCCGACAATGGCAACGCCTCAGCCTTCATCTGCGCCTACCACGGTTGGGCATTCAACAACCAAGGAAACCTGCAGGCCGTACCAAACCTGCAAGACGCCTATTACAACGACTTGGACCGGTCCAAATGGGGGTTGATCCCCGTCGCCCAACTCGACACCTACAAAGGCCTGGTCTTTGCCACATTTGATAAGACCGCCCCGTCCCTGATGGACTACCTGGGCGGGATGACCTGGTATCTGGACAGCTTTTTCGACCGGCGCGAAGGTGGTGTTGAGATCATCGGAGGCGTACACCGCTGGATCATCCCCTGCAACTGGAAGCTGCCGGCGGAGAACTTTGGCGGCGACGCTTACCATGTTTCCTGGAACCATCTCTCGGCGCTGACCTCAGGGTTCACCCGTGCCCCGGCGGCGCGGCAGACCTCCGGGGGCGGCACCCTGTCACCGGGCAATGGCCACTGTGTCCTGGCCGTCGGCGCCGAAGACTACGCCGCCGCGCCGCTTGAGATCATCCAAGAATACGAGGAGTCGATCCGGGCCGAGACCCTGGACAGGTTGGGGCCTCGCATGGAAAGGATGACGCCGAACGTCGGCACCTTATTCCCTCACATGTCCTTCCTCAGAGGCAGTTCACGGAGCCTCAGAGTGTGGCATCCCAAAGGGCCCGACAAGATAGAAGTGATCGCCTGCCAGTTTGTCGACAAAGCCGCGCCCCAAGAGGTCAAGGACGCACTCCGGGTCACCGGCCTGCGGGCTTTCGGCCCCTCCGGCGTACTGGAGCAGGACGACATGGACAACTGGGAGGAATGCACCCGCACCAACCGGGGCGCGGTTACCCGGCGGTACGCCCTGAATTACCAGATGGGCCTGGGACATGACAGCTTCGATGAAGAGATGGGCGCATGGTCCAGCGACTTCCGGTTCAGCGACAGCAACCCGCGCTATTTCTACCAGAGGTGGGCCCAGTTGATGCAGGCTGATTCCTGGGACCAGGTGTAGACCAGATGAAAGACGATACGCTACGCGAGGTTGAACAATTTCTCTACCGGGAGGCGCGGATGCTGGACACCCGCCGCTTCGCCGAGTGGCTGGAGTTGTTTTCCGATGACCTGCGTTACTGGATGCCAACGCGGTCCAACCGCTACCCGCTGAACAGCAAGGCCATATCCATCGTGGACGCCTCCCGCTACGAAGAAGAAGAGGTATCCGGAGAGGACGAGCTGGCCATCATGGAAGAGACGAAGGACACGCTGGAACGCCGGGTAGCCCGGCTGGATACCGGCATGGCCTGGGCCGAAGACCCGCCGTCCCGCACCCGCCATATCATCACCAACATCGAGGTTGAAGCGGGCGACTCTGCGGGCGAGTTGCGGGTCTATTCCAACTTCGTGATGTACCGCAACAGAGGCCAGACCGACGAGGATTTCTACGTCGGCAGCCGTGAAGATGTCCTCCGCCGGGAGTCAGGACAGTTGCGGATCAAGTATAGAAAGATCGTCCTAGACCAGAACGTGCTCCTGGCCAAGAATGTCAGCAACTTCTTCTAGGGGCCCCAAAGGGGCGGTTCCTTCGGGCCTGCCGATCACCCGCCAGTTGGAACCCGGCAACCACACGCATCTGTCACCCCGAGAGTAACGAGGGGTCTCATTGCTTTGGTCGAACATGGCTGTGGCAGGCAACGGGATTCCTCGTCGGCCTGCGGCGCTCCTCGGAATGACAGCAATACGGCAAGGCGCTGAAACTCTTGCGCACGCCGACCTACCCGAACCCGGCAACCACTCCCATCTGTCACCCCGAGTGAAGCGAGGGGTCTCATTGCTTTGGTCGAACATGGCTGTGGCAGGAAACGGGATTCCTCGTCGGCCTACGGCGCTCCTCGGAATGACAGCAAATGGGGCGAGGCACTTAGCGCAGTGACTTTTGGTTCTCTTACTCCGCCGTTTGAACCGCCGCCCGTAGTTCTTCCTGGCTGATTGGCCCAGAGTGCAGCCGGTCGCCCACCCGGTATGACGGAGTCCGCACGACGCCCGCCACCAACGCCTCTTCGTGCCGGGCCAACACCAGGTTGTGGTAGCTGCCGGACTGCAATTCGGGCCACATCTCCGCCCAGTCCAGTCCGATGGACAACGACAACCGCCGGAGGGTGTAAAGGTTGCCCAGGTCCGTGCCCAGCTCCCAGTGCTCCCTGGAAGCCGCCCAGAAGAAATCGCTATCCCGGCCCCGCTCTTTGGCGTAGGCGGTTGCGGCGTGGACCGCCAAGGTGCTGACCGATCTGTTGGACGCCGGTTCGGTTCCTATACTCTTGCCGGGCAGGTAGAGAGGGCTCCGCCGCGACGCGTCTCCGGGCAACTCTCCGTCGTTGGGAACGGAAACGTCACCGGTGAATTCAAGGGAATCAGACCGCACCAGAAAAGGACGGCGATCTATCTCAAATTCGATGTCCGAGGCCGATTCTTCAAGCTGTCTAACCCCGATATATGAATGAGGGCAAGCGTAATCGAACCAGACGGTAACCACGGCAGCAGGCATGGCGGGTGGTCAGCTAAGGCTCAGGTCTCTGGCTTGCTTGAGGACCTTGACCAACGCGTCCATGGACAGCACGCCCGTGTTGGTGTTGCGGGGGCTGGGGTGGTAGCAGGCGACCATCATCGGCAGCTTTGGCCCGAACCGGTAGACCTCGCCGTGCAGGAACTTGCCCCGCACTTTTTCGTTGGCCATCTCGCTCAAGGTCTGCAGTCCCGCCCGGAACGCGATGTGACCCAGAGCCAGGATCACCTTTAAATTAGGCAGGGTCTGTAGTTCTCGAATCAGGTAGGGCAGGCAGGCTTTCTGTTCCTCCGGGGTGGGTTTGTCTCCGGGGGGCACGCACCGGACTGCCGCGGCGATGTAGGCCCCGTTGAACTCCAGTCCGTCATCTCGGTGGTCCGAGTTGGGTTGGTTGGCCAACCCGGCTTTGTGCATCGCGGCGGTCAAGAAAGTGGCCGAAGAATCGCCGGTGAAGACCCGGCCGGTGCGGTTGCCGCCGTGGGCCGCCGGCGCCAGGCCAAGCACCAGCATCGAGGCATCCGGGTCGCCAAAGCTGGGTACCGGCTTGGCCCAGTATTCCCAGTCCTTGTAGGACGCCCGCTTCTCTTTACCGATCTTCTCCCGCCAGTCCACCAGGCGGGTACACATCCGGCAGGCGACGATCTCATCGGTGAGCGCCGCCAATTGATTTCTATGACTATCTGCCAAGCCTAACTCCGTGAGCTGTATTTATCGGGTTACCGAAGGCTGTGCCGCCCGGTGCTATACTCCGGCCCATGACCGCTGTATCCCTGCTTCTGGTCTTGATTTCCGCGCTTGCCCACGCATCGTGGAACCTGATGCTGAAGCGGGCCGGCGACCCTGAGGTCTTTGCCTGGTGCCTCCTGGTCGTGGCTTCCGTGCTGCTGGCCCCGCTGGGGGTGGCGCTGCTTTGGTCCAACTCGGTTGGTCTCACCGGCCTCTGGTTCATTCTGGCCACCGTTGCACTCCACGTCATCTACTTCAACATGTTGGCCCGCGGGTATGCCCAAGGAGACTTGTCTCTGGTCTATCCGGTGGCCCGTGGCATGGGACCCATGCTAGTGCCGGTGCTGGCCGTCATCTTCCTCGATGAGACCATCGAACCGCTGGCCATCGCCGGGGTTGCCGCTATCATCGGCGGGATATACACAATCTCATGGTGGGGCAATTTCCATCAAGTGCTGCGAAACCCCCTGCTGTTCCTCAGATCGGCCGGAATGCGTTACGCAGTGGTCACCGGACTTACAATCGCCGCGTATTCCATCGTGGATAAAGAGGGAGTCGGCCATGTCCAGCCGCTACTCTACATGTATTTTTTGAGTATCGGTACTGCCGTGGCACTGACGCCGTACATACTGGCCCATAAAGGCTTAGAAGCGGTCAAGCCTGAGTGGCGCGCTAATGCCGTGCCTATCACGGTAGCCGGGCTACTGACATTCGCCGCCTATGGGCTGGTTTTGACCGCATTCACCTTGTCGCGAGTCAGTTATGTTGCTCCGGCCCGTGAGATCGGAATCGTCATCGGAGTGATGATGGGGATCTTCTTGCTCAAGGAACCCTTCGGCGGCGGACGGCTGTTGGGTTCCGGCTTTATCGTGGCCGGTTTGGTCCTGATAGCGTTGTCGCCTTGATCAACCGGAATACCGGGCTTTGGCCAGCCCAAATTCCTGCGGACATCCAATACCCGGCGGACATAATGTATAATACCCGGAGCCTAAATCAGGCCAATATCAGACGTGGAGAAAGAGGGAGCCGATGATTAACCAGGAACGCTTGGTCAACGCATTTTGTGAGCTTGTGAAGATTGACAGCCCGTCAGACGAAGAAGAGGACGTGGCGAAACATCTTACCGAGCGCCTGGAGTCTCTGGGCTTCAATGTCGCCCGGGATGCCCACGGCAACCTGATAGCCTCCGAAGACGGCGACAACCCGCTGATGCTTTCGGCCCACATGGATACCGTGGAGCCGGGCCGCAGCATCAAGCCTCAGGTGGACGGCGACATCATCCGTTCCGACGGCACCACCATCCTGGGCGGCGACTGCAAGGCTGGGGTGGCTGCCATCATGGAGGCACTGGAGTCGGCGAAAGAAGACGACTCTCCCCGGCGTACTGTCCAGGTGGTTTTCACCAGGGGTGAGGAGATCGGCCTGATTGGCGCAGAGAACCTTGATTACTCCATGATTCACTGCAAAGAGGCAGTGGTCTTTGATGGCAACGGCCCGGTCAACACCATCACCGGCTCCAGCCCAACCTACATGGCCTTCGACATCACGGTAACGGGCCGTGGCGCCCATGCCGGCGTCGAACCCGAGAATGGAATATCGGCCATCCGCATCGCCAGTGAGATCATCGGCGACCTACCCAACGGACGGCTGGACGAGGAATCGACTTTTAACGTCGGCCTGATCACCGGCGGCACTGTCCGTAACGCCGTGCCGGTGGAGGTTACATTCGGCGGCGAGTTCCGCAGCCGGAACACCGAGACCGTTGACCTGCTTGGGCTGCAGGTGACTGAGGCGTTGAATAAGGCCAGGGCCAAGTACCAGGAAGCGGTCATCAAAGAAGAGATGGAGATGCTCTTCCAGATGTACACCCTAGACCCCAACGAGCCGGTGGTCCGCATGGTCACCGACATGCTCAAGGACATGAAGCTGGCACCCGACATAAAGCCCTCGGGCGGCGGTACCGACGCCAACAAGATGCGCCTTAACGGCATCGACTGCATCGTGGTCGGCATGGCCACCAACGAGATGCATACGGTGAACGAGTACGTGGTAGTGCCCGATCTGATGGCCACCGCCCGGCTCTGCCAGAACATCATGAGCCCAAACCAGTAGACTAGATTCTTGAGATTGATCAAGGGGCATCCGCGACTTAGTCGGGATGCCCCTTACGCATTTAAGAGGAGAGCAATTATGAACGGAGCAGAACTTAAAGCGACATTGAAGTCGGGCGGCCGGGTCTTTGGGACTATGATCTCCATCGCCCGTAACCCCAAGTGGATACCCATACTGGATGGCGTGGGCCTGGACTATGTGGTCATCGACACCGAGCACAACTACCGCAGCCGGGGCGAACTGGGCGACTTCCTGATCATGATGAATACCAGCGGCGTGGTGCCCATCGTCCGCATCCCCGTCCCTGACGCCCACTACGTGACCATGGCCATGGACGCCGGCGCCCAGGGTGTGCTGGCCCCCTACTGCGAGACGGTGGAGCAGGTACGGGAGGTCGTGGGCGCGGCCAAGTGGCGTCCCCTGAAGGGCGAGGCCGTGGACCGGGTTGTGGCAACGGGACAGCACGTCAGCGAAGCCACCAAGGCCTACCTGGAAGACCGCAACAAGAACAGCATCGCAATCATCGGCATCGAGAGCCAGGCGGCGGTGGAAAACCTGGACAAGATGCTGGAGGTGCCGGGCATCGACGGCATCTTCGTCGGCCCCAACGACATGAGCATCTCCCTGGGCATCCCCGACCAGTACGACCAGGAGGTCTACCAGAAAGCGGTCAAGCTGGTTATCGACAAGTCCGAGGCCAAGGGCATCGCCACGTTGGTGCACCAGCAGACCCCCGACCTGTCCACCTACTGGATCTCCCAGGGCGCCAGGTTCATCCTCCACGGCACCGACCGCCGCGCCCTGCAAGAGGGCTTCAAGGCCGACTTCGGCGCCCTAAGAGACTTCGCCAAAAACAACTAGCCTTTTCACATCGTCATTTCTGCGAAGGCAGGAATCCTGACAAGCCACACCTAGCGCCCATCAGTTGGCTTGTTGAGAACGGATGCCCTCACCCTGACCCTCTCCCATGCGTGGGAGAGGGGATAATATCTGTCATTCCTCTGAAGGGCGGAAGGGCGGGAAATACGGCAAACAGAAAACGATGCGGAAGAACGGTTGCAGCCAGTCTGGACTTCTTGCCATACCGATTAAATGTCATTCCGAGAGAAGCGAGGAATCTCGTTGTTGGGGTCGGCCTACTGACGGTCTTTCAGAGCAGCCAAGGGTTATCGGTCGAGCAACGGGATTCCGCGTCGGCTAACGCCTCCTCGGAATGACAGAAAAGCGGCCGTACCGTCATCGTAGGCGCGGGTTTCTAACCCGCCCCTGCTTGAGTTAATGGCTTTCGTCGGAATGAGGGAATAGCTGCGCCGCTAACGAACTTCCGCCCAGCAGATCAGTGCTCTTCTAGGCGGTGGTCCCGCACCCGGCGGTACGCCCAGATGACGATGATCAGCGCCAGGCCCCCGGCCATGTAGCCGCCGAGAATGTCGCTGGGCCAGTGCTCGCCGGCCAGCAGCCGGAATAACCCAAGCAGTATTATCCCGGCCCCAAGCGCCAACTGGATGGCGATTCGCAGTCTTCGCGGCGCAACAAACTCGCCCACCAGGAAAATCAGGAACCCTAGCAGCAGTATCGCCACGGTGGCCGTGCCGCTGGGGAAGCTGTCGGTCATTCCTTCTAGGGTGCCCTCTGGCCGGAGCCGCTTTACGAACCACTTTGGCAGTGAGACCGTGAGCAAAAGGACGGGGATCAGGAAAACATATACCGTCGCTTCCAGCCATTTTCTCAGCAACAAAAGCGAGACGGAAATCACCAAGACGATACCCAAGGTGATAGGGGTCCTGGTGTCGAAACGGGCAAAGAACCGCTGCCAAGCATCGTCGTCGACTCTCAGCGCCGACAGGATACTCGTGTCGCCCCAGAACAGGTCATTGTTGTGAACCGCAGCCATGGTGAACAGTGCGACGGTAAGGACTGCGTAGATTGCTATACCGATTCTCAACATCATCGGCGGAATAATATCACGAAGAACCGCGCCTGCCCCAAGGGATTCGGAGCGGTTAATCGGCGTGTTTTCCGATGAAGTCTAGCACCAGCCGGTTCCAGACCTCCGGTTGTTCGTGGAAGGCGGCGTGGCCGGCTTCGGGCACAACCTCGAACTGGCAGTTGGGGATGCGGTCGGCCACCAGTTTCATCATGGCCGGGGGCGAGAGCAGGTCCGCGCCGCCCGTCAGCAGCAGCACCGGCGTGTCCATGTTGGCCAGCCTTGCGTAGGTCATGGGAGCGCGGGGCGTCTGGCCCATCTCGGCGGAAATCTCATGGCGACTTGACTCTTCTATCTGCAGCCACTTGGCCACGCCCTCGGGGTTGCTGGCCCGGTAGGACGGCCCGACCTCCCGCAGCACGATCGGCAGGTTGGATATCTCCGGCGGCCGCAGCCGGGTCTGGACGTCCAGGTATGACTGGTCTGAAACGCCGGTAAAACTGCTGGAGACGGTCAGGCTGATTACCCGGTCGGGAAATTCTGACGTGTAGTCCAAGCCGATGATCCCGCCCAGGGCGGTGCAGACCAGATGGAACCGGTCCAACCCCAGGTGTTGGGCCAGGGCTTCCAGGTCGTCGGCCGCCGAACCCGCAGGTGTCAGCGACTCGGAGCGCCCCCAGTTCTTCCGGTCATAAGCGACGCACCGGTAACCTGCTTCCATGAAGACCGGCTCCTGGAGTTCCCAACTGTCGCTGGTGCCCGATGCTGCGTGGAGGAGCACCACCGGGGTTCCGTGCCGTCCGGTTTCCTTGAACCACAGGCGCGCGCCTGGGATGTCTGCGTAGGGCATGTCGCCGCTCCTATAATGCGCTCCCGCTCAGGGAGACTAATCTGATAACGTGTAACGGGTAATCTACCAGATTCTGGAGGACTCCAGGCAGTGAGCAACGAATATATCATCCAGGTGGAAGACCTGGTAAAAATCTATCCGGGGGACGTGAAAGCGCTCTCGGGGATCGACTTTTCCGTGGGCCGGGGCGAGTTCTTCGGGTTTCTGGGGCCAAACGGCGCGGGTAAAAGCACCACTATCAAGATACTCAGCACCCTGCTGAGGAAGACCTCGGGTAAGGTCAGCGTGGCCGGTCTGGACCTGGACGAGTCAGCATCGTCGATGGGAGTCCGGAGGGCTATCGGGTTTGCCATGCAGGAGGTGGGCCTGGACGACCTGTCTTCAGGGATGGATTTTCTCGTCACCCAGGGCCTGCTCTACAAACTGGGCCGCCGCGAAGCCAAAAACCGGGCCGAGGAGCTGCTGGATCTGGTGGGCCTGACCGACGTTTCCGGCCGGAAGGTGGGCACTTATTCCGGAGGTATGCGCCGCCGCATCGACTTGGCTGGGGCGCTGGTGCACCGTCCGGAGATACTCTTCCTGGACGAGCCGACCACCGGTCTCGACCCCCAAAGCCGTCTGGCCATCTGGGACCATCTGAACGAACTCCACAGTCAGGGGACGACCATCCTGCTGACCACCCAGATGATGGACGAGGCCGACCAGCTTTGTGAGCGTCTGGCCATCATCGACAACGGCCGAATCGTGGCCGAGGGCGCCCCCAAGACCCTCAAGGACGAGATGGGTGACGACGTGGTGCGCATCATGCTCGCGTCTTCCGGAGGGCACGACGGCGGAGGACACGATAGGTCAGCCAGCGAAGAACTTTACGAGAAGGCATTGTCTTTGACCAGCGGCCAGAGTTACGTCTCGGGCAGTTCCTTGGACGAGGACGGCCTGGTGGTCAACGTCCGGGACGGCGACGCATCGGCGCCCGCCCTTCTAAAACTCCTGATCGAGAACGATATGGAGGTCGCCCGGCTGGCCGTTTCCCGGCCCACGCTGGACGACGTCTTTCTGAAACACACCGGGCGCACGATCCGGCAGGACAACGCCGACGGCGACGCGTATGACCAGACTTTCCGTCGAACGATGGGCGTCGGGAAGGGAAGGTAATGGGAGCGATCCTCAGGGAGACATATTTCATCTACCGCAGGAACCTCAAGACCTGGATCGGGGTCCCGGCCAACGTCATATCGCCATTGTTCATCTCAGCGCTGTTGTTTGTCATGTTCGGGTCCATGTTCGAGCGGACCATCAGCCTGGGAGGGTTCGGCACCGACGACTATCAGGCATTTTTAGTGGCCTGGATCATCGTGCAAGTAGTAGTCTTCAGCGGGACCGACTCGGGGTTCTCGCTGCTGATGGACATAATGTCGGGCTACTTTGACAAGCTGCTACTGGCGCCCATCAACCGGTTCTCGATCCTGTTCGGCACGCTGATGGTCTCGGGCACGCGGGCGTTGCTGCAGGCGTTGGTGGTGGTGGGACTTGCCCTGGCCATGGGGGTGCACTTCGAGACCGGGGTGCTGGGTATCCTCGCCATGCTGGCCCTGGCGGTGGTCTTCGGGCTGGTATGGTCGTGCCTGGGGATCATGATCGCGCTCAAGACCAAGAACGCCCAGGCGACCCAGACGGCCGGGTTGTTGTTCTTCCCCTTCATCTTCCTGACGACAGCCTTCATGCCTGAGGACCAGCTAACCGGCTGGTTCAAGGTGGCGGTCAAGATCAACCCCGTGACCTACGTCATGGAGGCCATGCGCGCCATGACCCTGGACGGCTGGGACTGGCCCACCATCCTAACCGGAGTCTGGGTGGCCGTCCTGATGATGACCGTCCTGCTGGCGCTGACGACGTGGATGTACCGGCGGCAGACGGCTTAGGGGGTGGACATTGTACTTACGCGAAGCCCCACTTTTTCCCCTGAGCCTCGTCCGTGCATAAGCTAAAAAATGCAGGGAAAGTGGGGTCAGAGCTAGGCAAGATGGTGACATCGTAGGCCGGGTCACTTCCCTCCGGTAGTCTGTTTATGATTATGAGGTCGCCACCACCTGGAGTACTTGTGTGTAGGCGTTCAGCGATAATGGGACACTTTTAAAGGGATAGAAACATGAGGGTGGTGGTGTGTTTGGACTCCCGGTGCAGGGTATAGATCTACCGCACCTAGAAAGGAGCCAGAAGTGTCCCAAGAC
>Ga0209402_10000300_pt1 | contig 61671 bp, 59 predicted proteins | sample ArcticOcean_MG_C_3_FD_187437 | JGI IMG/M metagenome (GOLD analysis project Ga0209402, IMG submission 187437) | Marine microbial communities from western Arctic Ocean - ArcticOcean_MG_CB8_126 (SPAdes) (version 2) | ecosystem: Environmental > Aquatic > Marine > Oceanic | place: Arctic Ocean... | reverse complement strand
CGTCTGAACGGTAATAGAAAGATTTAAAGTGCCTCCCTCCTCAAGCCATGAGGAGGGAGGTTTCTTTTTGGGCATTAAATACCCCTTGGTCAATAGCACACAATTTGAGAGATGACCAAACCGAAGTCATCCACGCCCACAACCCTCTGGCATCTACCAGCACCCAACGCAACGCTGTACCTAATAATCCATAAACGTATCACTGCGGCTTATTCATAAAGAAAGCATACTGTGTTTCATCCACCAAGCTCTTCCGGTTGTATTGCTGCTTACCTCATGAACGTACTAGAGTAGAACCTCTATTTCAGTTCATTGCATTACCTAGTGGTGGTTAATATTGGAAACACAGCAACCGCACCCTCGCTAACAAGCAGTACTGTGTCTTTCCCATCTCCCCTTGCCATTGGCTAACCGAACGCGGCTGTACTAGTGCCATCCAAAGGCATTCGCTTAATCCATAGGTGAATCCAGTGAGTAACTCATCCTGTTGTTTTATCCCTTGTAGTAACACAGTAAGACACTGCTACTCTATGCGGAAGATCATGGTACGCACTGTGAAGAGCGTAAGCAGGTATACAAGTCAGGCCATAGAGGGATGTATCTAAATACGTAGATAAGGCGTTGGGACATTGAAGTACAGTACAGCCCAATGGTGAACGCAGGAGATAGGCTTTGTTTATAAACAAATAGAGCTTGCCAGAGTATTCCTAGGGCCTACATGAGAGTAGGAAAGAGAACCGGAAGAAAAGAAAAGAATAGAAGAGGAATGGAGCGACTGGAAAATGTGGGTCCGGGTTGCAAAGAAAAACGCTCCCTTACTATCTAATGTAAGGGAGCGTTTTTCTTAAGTTCTTCTTGTTAGTTTTGGTCAGTTTTGCCGCGGAAGCGACGTACAACCTGCCAGGCACCTGGCAACACCATAGCGGCAAGCAAAAGCTTGAGGGCATCCCCTCCAATGAAGGGGTAAAGACCGCCAGCAAGAGTCTTATCCAAGACGTTATTGCCTGTGAAGTATTCGTAATAGGTTATATAGCCTGGTATTGTCTCAAAGGCAACAAACAATGCAAGCCAGGGAAGACCAATCGCATATATGCTAAGGTTGCTGACTATCATGGCTAGGGACACTCGGGTACGACGGTCCCAGCCTCGCTCCGCCAACAGCCCTACTAGATAGGCTCCAAGGACGAAGCCAACTATATATCCACCACTAGCCATGTCCCATACGAATCCGCTTGTGCCGGCCCACGGAAGAATGAAGTGGACTGTTTCTGCATTCAGAAGGCTGTTTGAAGGTGAAAAGACGGGCATTAAGAACATGCCCATCATCATATACACAACCATGCTAAGCGCACCCCGTTTGCTCCCAAGGGCTGCACCAGCTACCAGGACCGCAAATGTCTGGCCCGTTATCGGGACAGTGGTCCCGGGGAACCGAACGGCAATCTGGGCAAAGACAGCGGTGAAAAAGGCGAATCCTACTATTAACGCTGCATCCACCAACAATCCTCTGTGTGGTATTACCGCGTCTATTAGAGTTGAAGTTCTAGCTACTGATTGTGCTTGCACAGGTTAACCCCTTATATTAGTTTAGTGCCTATTGCGCGAAGTATAACCATGGCTTCAAGCATGGTCAATATCTCTTGACATCATTGTAGCCAGAATGGTAGATTCAGCCATATTAGAGTGCTTTGCAGACAATCCCTTAAATGATGTCCTAGAGATGTGGCAAATGCTTACTGAAAGAAAATCAGAACTCCTTAAGACGCTAGTCGAAGAATACGTAGGCTCGGCTGTACCTGTGTCATCCGAGTCAGTTACGAGGAAACACTCGCTGGGTGTAAGCTCGGCCACCGTCCGTAACGACATGGCTGACCTAGAAGACCATGGGTACATCTCTAGACCACATCATTCTTCAGGCGCTGTGCCTTCAGATAAGGGATACCGTTTTTACGTGGAGACCCTCTCTAAGGTAGAAGAGCTCCCAATGGAGTTCCAGTACACCCTCCGTTACCAGTTTGCCAATGCTGAGCGAGACATCGAGGCTTGGACTCAACTGGCGGCAACAGCCCTTTCGCACTTAGTCAATAACGCAGCCATAGTGACCTATCCAAGAGAGCCTGAGTCTCGGCTTATGCGTATAAACCTGGTTCAGGTTCAGGAATCCCTGGCCTTCCTCATCCTAGTCCTTCAGGAGGTCAAGCTCAGGAAACTGCTTCTCCCCCTCAACGAACCTCTCAGCAACGACGATTTGCAGGCAGTAGCGAACAGATTGAGTGCTTCCTTGAGCGGCCTCAGCCGACAGCAGATAATGGCTAAAACAGTCGATGTCTCTCCGTTCGAGCGAATTGTTACTGACATGGTCCTCGATATGATGGAGGCAGAAGACAGCGCTCTATATAGAGACCATTATGTTGAGGGATTGCGTCAGCTTCTCAATCAGCCAGAGTTTTCCCAGGGAGAGAAGGCCAGAGAGATGGTAGAAGTTTTGGAAGACAAAGACCTTCCAAAAGTCGTTTTAGCAGAGGCTCCGGAGTGGGGTCATATGAAGGTCATCATCGGAGAAGAGAACCGTGTTGATTTTCTCCACCCGCTTAGCATGGTTGTATGCCAGTACGGATTTCCTGGTGTAGGGCTTGGCTCCATAAGCGCCATCGGACCTACAAGGATGGAATACTCCCGTACCATTGCAGGAGTCAGATTTATCTCCTCACTGATGACTGACCTGCTCGCTCAAGTACACGGCTGAGATATCACTCATCACCTGCTTGAGGATCTGGCTAGGGCGCATAAAGTTATGGAAAACACTGACTTTTACGGCAAGTTGGTTATGTAGTGGACGCAGTAGTAGATTAGGACAGGTGAAATTAGTGAATGAGCAAATAGCATGATGCAAGAACAGCAGCCAGTTGCACATACGTCTCATACAGATATAACTCTGGACCAACTTGGCGGGATTCAGCCCGGCCTTGCGCGCCTTATGGCTGAGGTGAGTGACCGCTATTGGATTCTCTATTACGCAGCAAAGGGCGGGAACTGGAAGCTGGCTGCGCTTCAGTCATCGGAACTTGAGAAGGCGCTGCGAATTGGGGAGATCACTCGGCCAAAGTACACGGCGCACATGGAGGCATTTATCAAAGGTCCGCTGACGGCTATGAACAAGGCCATTGAGAAGCGAGACTGGATCACCTTTGAGTCAGTTTATAAGACAGGCATCATAACAGCCAACGCCTATCACAGGGAGTGGAACCACGAGGAGATTGTCTGGCAACTCCCTGATGAGCCTCCAAAACACCTGAGACTCACTGCTGGAGAGTGACGAGGTTGACGGTCGGTTCAGGATAAGGGGAGGGCCTATATAGATCGGCGCTTGTGAGCAGGGGGCCAGATAGATAGGATGCAAAAGCGTGCTGGGAATTAGCTAATTTGCGACTAAGAACCCCTTGACGACTGTAAATTGCGCACGTATAATGATCTTTGCGTCCATATATAGATGCAAGAAAAAGCTGGGCATCTGACTATATATGGGTCGCTTTAACTTATGCTAACTCCTGGGCGTTTGGCAGCATCCAACGCCATTTTTAGTGCACTTTAAAAACTGAATAGAGGTTTACGGGTCTGAATGTGGGTTAAGTTAATACGGGCCCACGGTGGATGCCTTGGCGCAAATGGCCGATGAAGGGCGTGGTAAGACTGCGAAATGCCTCGGTGAGCTGTCTAACAAGCATAACCGGGGATTCCCGAATGGGGTAACCCATCCCGATGTAAATATCGGGATAGCTCTATCTGAACCCTTAGGTTAGAGCGGGTAAGCGAGAGAACTGAAACATCTCAGTACCTCGAGGAAAATAAATCTAAAGAGATTCCCTTAGTAGTGGCGAACGAACGGGGAGGAGCCCAAACCTCTGGAGCTTAGTGGACTGAGGTCCTATGTTTCAGAGGGGTTGTAAGACGTGTCCGGGGAAGCCTCAGCGACCCCAGGGAGTCAAAAACCTCTTCTTTAATCGAAGGTCCCTGGAAAGGGCCACCATAGGGGGTGAAAGTCCTGTAGATGAAAAAGAAGAGGCTTCCGATACGTTCTTGAGTACCGCGGGACACGAGAAATCCCGTGGGAAGCCGGGGGGACCACCCTCCAAGGCTAAATACCATTTGCGACCGATAGTGTACCAGTACCGTGAGGGAAAGGTGAAAAGAACCCCGAGAGGGGAGTGAAATAGATCTGAAACCGTGGGCCTACATACGGTCGGAGCTCCGATTTATCGGGGTGACGGCGTGCCTATTGAAGAATGAGCCGACGAGTTAATTTCAGCGGCAAGGTTAACTTCGTGGACGAAGGGAGCCGAAGCGAAAGCGAGTCTTAATAGGGCAATTGAGTCGCTGGGATTAGACCCGAAACCGGGTGAGCTACCCATGGCCAGGGTGAAGCTCCGATAATATCGGAGTGAAGGCCCGAACTCGTGGACGTTGCAAAGTCCTGGGATGAGCTGTGGGTAGAGGTGAAATGCCAAACGAACCCGGAGATAGCTGGTTCTCCCCGAAATGCATTGAGGTGCAGCCTCAAGGGTGAATGTTGGAGGTAGGGCTCTGGATGGGCTAGGGGGCGTAAGCTTACTAAACCCAACCAAACCACCAATGCCAATATTTCTTACCTTGGGAGTGAGACAGTGGGGGATAAGCTCCATTGTCGAGAGGGAAAGAGCCCAGACCACCGGCTAAGGCCCCTAAGTGTGGACTAAGTGGTAAAGGAAGTGGGATCGCCCAGACAGCCAGGAGGTTGGCTCAGAAGCAGCCATCCTTTAAAGAGTGCGTAATAGCTCACTGGTCGAGGGATCCTGCGCCGAAAATCCAACGGGGCTCAAGTCCACCGCCGAAGCCGTGGCTTCATCCCGATTCGTCGGGGTGAGGGGTAGGGGAGCGTTCCCCATGCGCTGAAGGTAAATCGTGAGGTTTGCTGGAGCGTGGGGAAGTGAGAATGTCGGCATGAGTAGCGCAAACAAGGGTGAGAATCCCTTGCACCGAAAGTCTAAGGTTTCCTACGCAATGTTGTTCAACGTAGGGTTAGTCGGGCCTAAGCCGTAGCCGAAAGGCGAAGGCGATGGACAACGGGTCAATATTCCCGTACCACCATTATCTCGCTTTAAAGCAGAGGGGGGACGCGGAAAGGTAGGCGGGGCATGCCCATTGGACATGGTGTGTCTGCCCTTGAAGGCCATGCCGGGACAGGAAAATCCATTCCGGCGTTACGAGCTGAGGGGGGTGGGAACTCCGAGGTTTTCCTCGGGGAATTCCGCTGAACCTATACCGCCAAGAAAAGCCTCGCTGTTATGGGATAGAGGTGTCCGTACCACAAACCGACACAGGTAGACAGGGGTAAAAGCCCCAAGGTGTTCGAGAGAACCCTCGTTAAGGAACTCGGCAATCTAACCCCGTAACTTAGGAATAAGGGGTGCCCTGGAGGTGAAGGGGACTTGCTCCCACAGCCTTATCAGGGTCACAGTGAATTGGGCCAAGCAACTGTTTAACAAAAACACAGGTCTCTGCTAAGGGGAAACCCTACGTATAGGGGCTGACACCTGCCCAGTGCCGGAAGGTTAAGGGGAGGGGTGAACTCCGGTTTTGCCGGAGGGCAGCTCTGAACTGAAGCCCCGGTGAACGGCGGCCGTAACTATAACGGTCCTAAGGTACCGAAATCCCTTGTCGGGTAAATTCCGACCCGCAGGAATGGTGTAATGACTTGGTCGCTGTCTCAACGAGGGACTCGGCGAAATTGCAAGGCCCGTGAAGATGCGGGTAACCCGCGACAGGACAAAAAGACCCCGTGGAGCTTTACTGCAACTTGACATTGGACTGGGGCCAGAGTTGTGTAGGATAGGTGGGAGGCTTTGAAGTTTCGACGCCAGTCGGGATGGAGCCGCTGGTGAAATACCACTCTTCTCTGTCTTTGGCTCTAACCCTGGATAGGCCAGGGGACCGTGTCTGGTGGGCAGTTTGACTGGGGCGGTCGCCTCATAAAGTGTAACTGAGGCGCCCAAAGGTTCCCTCAAGGTGGATTGGAAATCACCTGTAGAGTGTATTGGCATAAGGGAGCTTGACTGCGAGACCTACAAGTCGAGCAGGGACGAAAGTCGGGCAAAGTGATCCTACGGTTCCGAGTGGAAGGGCCGTGGCTTATCGGATAAAAGCTACCCCGGGGATAACAGACTAATCTCGCCCAAGAGTTCATATCGACGGCGAGGTTTGGCACCTCGATGTCGGCTCGTCGCATCCTGGGGCTGAAGAAGGTCCCAAGGGTCCGGCTGTTCGCCGGTTAAAGCGGCACGCGAGCTGGGTTCAGAACGTCGTGAGACAGTTCGGTCTCTATCCGTCGCGGGCGCAGGAGATTTGAGGGAAGCTTTCCCTAGTACGAGAGGACCGGGAAGGACAGACCACTGGTGTGCCGGTTGTCCCGCCAGGGGCACCGCCGGGTAGCTATGTCTGGAGTGGATAAGCGCTGAAAGCATATAAGCGCGAAGCCCTGCCCAAGACTAGATCTCCCATCCTTCCTTGGAAGGAGTAAGGCCACAGGTAGACTACCTGTTTGATAGGCCGCAGGTGTAAGTCCCGTAAGGGATTGAGCCTAGCGGTACTAATCGGCCGAGGACTTAACCCACATTCAGTCACGTAGACCTCTATTTAGATGGGGCCGAAGTTTACTTCGGGCCCTAATGCCGAGTGTCAATCTAAGCCATAGGCTTTATGCTTGTAGGCACAGGATTGATACTTTAATTTGTCGCGGGGTGGAGCAGTGGCAGCTCGTCGGGCTCATAACCCGAAGGTCGTTGGTTCAAATCCAACCCCCGCTACCAAAAAATAGATATAAAAAGACCCACTGGGGATCCTCAGTGGGTCTTTTTATATCTATTTTTATCTGGTTGTTAACGTACAGTTGCGGATATTCACTGTTAGATGTAAGCGGGGGATGGTACTATGGATATCAACCTTTATGCCTGGCTTCCTGTGGACTGAACAATTCTACCAGAGATTGCTACTGCTAGAGGCTTTTTGGAACGGAGAATAAATAACGGAGTTTGATACATTACCCGGGAAGATCCAAACTCGCTGATTAAGTGTACTTCAATTTGATTACTGATACCTAAATGATAGCAAGTAGACTTCGCTATACTTATTCAAGTGTTTGAGAAAAAATGACTATGATTAATAACAGGACTCGCACCTCTAGGACAGCAATAATCTCTTGGGCGTTATACGATTTAGCTAATACGTTGTTCTCTTTTAACATCGTATCTATCCATTTTGCTTTGTGGGTCATAAATGATATGGGAGGATCTGACTCCCATTACGGTTATGCAACCGCTATATCAATGTTATTGGTTCTTGTGACAGCGCCTTTCCTTGGTGCTATGTCAGACAAAGCCAAACGGCGGATGCCTTTTCTAATCGGCACAACATGTTGTTGTGTGGTTTTCACATTCTTCTTAGGTGAGGGCGGCCTTTCTACCTCCCTAGTTATATTTGTAATGGCCAATTATATGTTTCAGTCAGGTCTCATTTTCTATGATGCATTGCTTGCAACAATATCCACCGAGCAGAATCGCGGTAAAGTGGGAGCATTTGGTGTTGCACTAGGATATGTTGGATCATTGATAGGTGCGGTTATTGGCGTGATACTCCTAGATGCTATAGGTCGCACTGGAATATTCAAGATTACAGCCATACTATTCTTGCTATTCGCAATTCCATGTTTCGTATTCGTTAAAGAACGAAGTGCAGAGCCATTCCAAATAAGTTTTAGAATTCTAATAGACTCCGTAGCCCAGATCAGAAAAACTTTCGCAAGGACTCGGGAATTCCCAGGATTATCGCGTTTCTTAATAGGACGGGTGTTTTACGCGGATGCGGTGAATACACTCATCATATTCATGGGCATATATGTGACTAATGAGCTTGGATTCAGTGATGCTCAGGTGCAAATGATCTTGGCTACGTCCATCTTAGCAGCGATCTTAGGAGCCTTCGCCTGGGGGGTTATAGTTGACTCAATAGGCCCAAAGAAATCCCTGAACTTAGTCCTATACCTTTGGATGATTGTACTTGGGGGAATTGCTGCAGTTCCTTTACTTAGCCTTCCAAGCAACTTGATTTGGATTATTGCTCCACTATCTGGCATTGCTTTAGGTGGTACATGGTGTGCAGATCGTCCGTATCTGGTGCGCTTGGTGCCACCTGCATACATCGGTGAATTCTTTGGGATATATAGTATGGTTGGTCGCTTTGCGAGCGTTATAGGGCCTATTTTATGGGTGGTGATTGCAGATACTCTAGGACTAGGGCGTCCTGTTGCGGTTTTAGGCTTGCTTGTATTGGTGGTTATCTCACATCGGATTTTACAAGGAGTTGACGATAAACCACGTGAGTGGAGTGACGAAGTATAGATAGTGTCTTTAGTATTTAGATTCTATTCTCTGATGCAATATGCTCCATCCTTGTCGATCAAAACATGTTAGATGGTGCTGGTAAATTTCTTCATCAACTAGCATTCCCCAATGGAATAATTGAACACAGCTACATTGAACTGAAATGCCATACTGGAAAAAGATAAGCTAGAAGCTATGATGGCTTATGTGCTGAGATTGCTTGTGGATATAGCGCCAACTCCTACCTCTCATGACGAGGTGATGGAGGCAGTGCCAAGTTATTACACTTCTCACAGATGTCATCTGAAATAACCCCCCACTGCATAAGGTATCCAAAGACAAAGCAACCAGTGCAAAATCCAAGGAAAGCCTCCATAGCAGCGAAGAAGATTAGTATTCCGATCACCACGTTAGCTGCTATCGACAGACCAAATCCGTAGTTGAGTACAATGGCTGTAGTTGAAAATACCAGCCCCACTGCCTGAGCGAACTGCTTAGGAGGGCCAGCGACCGGCTTTTGGAGATGGAACATGGGAGCTAAGACCCTGGTAGCCAATAAACCCATGGGGCTCAGGGTAGGCCCGGTAAATACACGGGCAAGGAATCCATAGGCCAAAAAGAATATCAGCCAGTGCGCGTCAAAGAGGACTATTACAATAGATAGTGTTACCACCATTCCAGCTACCATTCGGGCGGCGTATTCGTTGGCTGGATGAGGGAAGCTGAAAATTTTCTTCATCGTTGATACACTCGGTTTATTCATGGCATGTTACTTTAATTGTCTAGGCTATCTACTATAAATGATAACATGTGAGTGTAATCCATTTATCCTGTGCACCTGCATACGGCAATGTACATGCCACGGTAGAAAGCCTTTTCTGTAAACTGGACCCATTTAACACCAATGCCGTTATTCTAAGTCATACTTTGCCTAAACATCGTTCACTACTGCCATGACAGTGCATCAGTATCGCTAGGATATTCAATTATCACCAAGTACAGAGTATTTACCGCCAGCTATGAATGTCTGTTCTTGCCATGACTCGTCGTCAAGCATTGCTATGGAAAAGCATGGAAGATCACTCAGAGCCGTACAACTCATAACCCGAAGTGTGGTGGGTTAAATTCATCCGCTACGAAGAATGTTTATTGAAGTGTCTCCCAAAAATCGTTGAGGCCTGACGAGCATTTGGATGCTGATTAATTACATATCCAATGCCTTGAGATTGAACGCTTTGTTATGTTAAAATATTAGGGAATTTATTTTGTACCGCAATCGCAATAAAGAGTGAGGTAGATACTAATGGCTACAACGACTGAGCGTCCCAGTGAATACAAAGTGGTGGGTACGAGGCCTATCCGACATGACGGTGTGGATAAAGTTACTGGTCGAGCCAGATATAGCGCCGATTTAACTGCGTCAGATATTCTTTACGGCAAGACCCTGAGGAGCCCTCACGCTCATGCCCGTATCAAATCTATTGATGTGAGCAAGGCCCTTCAATATCCTGGTGTGAAGGCTGTGGTAACCAGCAAGGATCTGCCTATACCAGCCGATGAGCCGATATCATTAGGAGAGGGACCGATGGTCAATCTGAGGTTCGTTTCCGAGAACGTTCTTGCCAGAGGGAAGGTTCTGTACAAGGGCCACCCGGTAGCGGCAATAGCCGCTGATTCCCTCCACACCGCGGAAGAGGCCCTTGCTCTTATTGAGGTGGAGTACGAAGTCCTCTCACCGGTCCTCACTGCGCCTGAGGCTATGAAAGAGGGCTCTCCGATCCTTCATGAGACAATGACAACCAAGTCACTTGGTCAAGACACTGGCAAGATTAGCAATGTGGCTACGCACACTCGGTTCAGTGGCGGCGATGTGGAGCAAGGCTTCAAGGAAGCTGACCTGATAATCGAACGGGAGTTTACGACTCCCACCGTACATCAGGGCTATATTGAGCCTCAGTCTAATACGATATTGTGGAATGCTGATGGTGAGATCACAATCTGGACCAGTAACCAGGGGCATTTTGGAGTGCGTCAGAACACAGCGGCCGTTATTGGAGTCCCTGTGTCACAGATACGAGTTATTCCAATGGAGATTGGCGGAGGGTTTGGCGGGAAAATGCCCTTGTATCAGGAACCTACTGCCGCTTACCTGTCTCTCAAGACCGGGCAACCAGTGAAGATGACGATGACACGTGCCGAGGTATTGGAAGCCACAGGTCCCGGTTCCGGTTCGTATTCATGGGTGAAAATGGGTGTCAAGAAGGACGGGAGCATCGTTGCTGCTCAAGCTTACTTGGCCTTTGAAGCTGGCGCCTATCCTGGCTCTCCGGTGAACGCGGGTGCCATGTGTATGATGAACATGTACAACATTGAGAACGTACTCATAGATGCCTACGACGTGGTGGTGAACAAGCCCAAGACGTCCGCATATCGTGCTCCAGGAGCTCCTCAAGCCACCTTCGCTGTGGAATGTGTAGCGGATGAGATATGTGAGCAGCTTGGAATTGACCCTCTGGAATTCCGTATGATGAATGCCTCAAAAGAGGGAGACCGTCAGGCTTCTGGTGTTCCCTTTGGCAAGGTTGGAAACGTGGAGGTTCTCGAAGCCGCCAAGGCGAGCCCACACTTCAACAGCCCTCTTGGAGAGAGCGAAGGGAAATATCGTGGCAGAGGTATTGCCAGCGGATTCTGGTTTAATGGCGGAGGCCAATCAAGTTGCACCATCGCCGTGAATGGCGACGGTACTGCTCAGATGGTCACGGGCTCCGTGGATATTGGAGGGACTAGGTCAGCTACGGCGATGCAAGCTGCCGAGGTGTTAGGCATTCGATCTGAGGACATTCACCCCTCAGTGGGAGACACGAGCTCAATAGGTTATACGGGCGTGACCGGCGGAAGCCGCACTGCCTTTGCCACTGGCTGGGCCGCTTACGACGCGGCTCAAGACATTGTGCGACAGATGAAAGAACGAATAGCCAATCTGTGGGAGACATCTGAGGATGAGATTGAGTTCGGTGATTCGATCTTCACACGTAAAGGTGATAACGAACAGCAGATCACATTCAAGGAGATATCAGGTCGTTTGATGGAAACAGGTGGCCCCCTTGTTGGTAAAAGCACAGTTTCACCTCGTGGAGTTGGAGCCGCTTTTTCACATCACATTGTCGATGTTGAAGTAGACCCTGAAACTGGTAAAGTGGATGTCATACGATATACATCCATACAGGACGTTGGCAAGGCCATTCACCCTGCTTACGTGGAAGGTCAATTGCAGGGTGGAGCGGTACAAGGTATCGGTTGGGCGCTCAACGAAGAGTATTTCTATAACGACAAGGGACTGATGACAAATGCGTCTTTCTTGGACTACCGTATGCCAACTTCCCTTGATCTTCCCATGATAGACACCATCTTAGTTGAGGTTGCAAATCCAGGCCATCCATACGGGGTGCGTGGAGTTGGGGAAGTCTGCATTGTGCCACCTCTTGCTGCGATTGCCAACGCGATCTCACATGCCATAGGTGCGAGAATGTATGACCTCCCAATGAACCCAGGCCGCATCGTGAAAGCCTTGGGGGAAAAGAACGGGAAGTAAGAAGAAGAACACGACCTGAGTGCCTGTGCAAGTGCGGGATATGCAAGGAGACCTTCTCTATAAACTTGGTTAGAGAAGGTCTCCTTGCGCGTCTGCCAGTCTAAGTTTGTTGTCGTTCAGCTTCATACACTGGTAGGACTTTCATGGTGGAACTATGCTGAGCTGATGTCATAGAGCCTGTTGTTTCTAGGTTGTAAATGTGGCGGTGTAGGGTTTTCTATTGATACGGGGCAGCTTCGCGGAAGTAACTTTCCAGAAGTTTCATGATTCTGACCTGCTTCAAGCCGCTTTCCTAGTTACACCTCACGGAGCACGGTTTCACGCGGGCTTTCGCCTTCTTCTGCCGCACCAACAGCCTTTGTCAGGCATCTGTTGTTATCTTCCAGGTGATATTTTACTTAGGAGAGATGGTTATCTTTCTGGCTTCTCCCATCCCTGCGCTCTCTGTGGTTACATCATGGTGTTCTGACAGGGCCATGTGAACTATCCGTCGTTCATTGGCTGCCATTGGCTCAAGGGTAACGGAATTTCCAGAAGAGGCTACTCGTTCTGCAACCCGTTCTGCAAGTGTTCTTAGAGATGCGTATTGGCGTTCTCTGTAGCCCTCAACGTCTAGGGATACACGACCCTCTGATTTCTGGTTTACCAGAAGATTGACTATGAACTGGAGTCCTCTCAGTGTCTCGCCACGGCGACCGATGAGCAGACCTGAATCCTCGCCCTCTATGTCTATCTCTATTGTATCCTCTTGCCCTGGTTCCTGTGGTCTGGATATAGTTCGAACGGATACTTTCATTGCACGAAGGAGGTTATCAATGACTAGTTTGGACACTGTGGCAATATCAGACGGAGGGTTGCTGAGAGTTACACGCACCCTGGATGGTTCGGCCCCGAAGCCGAGGATCCCTCCTTTACCTTGACTAATGACGTCTATTTCTACCTGATCGCGCTCTACGTTTAGCTGTTCCAGCGCGATCTCTATTGCTTCCTCCACTGTTCGTCCCGTCACTTCCAGATTTTCCATCTTGTTCTATCTCCTTGTCCGGTTGGGTAGTTGGAGCTTGTGGGGTTGGTGCTGGATTTCTAGATGGGATTAGGTTCCCCCAACCGGTAATAAAATACTGAATAAACATTTGGATCAGATTGGAAACGACCCAGTACAGTGCTAGGCCAGTGGGTAGCTGAAATGAGAAGAACGTCATCATTAATGGCATCATCCATAGCATCATCTTGTTTGTCTGTGCCTGCCTTGCATCTGTTGATGGTACTAAGCTCATTTTCTGAACGGCCCACATAGACAGACCAACTATGGCTGGAAGCAGAAAGTCATTCTGGTCTCCTGGGCTAATAGCCAAATCAATCCATAGGAAACTGCTGTCTAGCGGGACTGCCTGGTTGACAAATGGAAGCCAGGCATACAGTTTCTGAGAGAGACCAATCAGCCGTTCAGGCTGGGCCGGTAGGGTCTGTATGATTCCCTGGTAGAGTCCAATCCAGATAGGCATCTGAATGACCATAGGGCCAAGACATCCAATAGGGTTGACGCCGTGTGCCTTGTAAAGGGCCATAGTTTCACGTGACAGTTTGGCTTTATCATCGGCGTACTTTTTCTGTAGTTCCTTTACTAGGGGTTGTATCTGTGACATTCCACGTGTCATTCTGATCTGTTTGAGAGTGAGTGGTACGGTGATCAGGCGGATGATGACTGTGAATACCACAATGCTGAGCCCGAAGTTGTCGAACAGGATGACGTAAAGGAACACCAGGCTGTTCACCATGGGTCCCAGGATGAGTTGGTTCCATATGAGGCCTATAAAGTCCAGCATTCCCTACCTCACCGTTCCATGAAGGGAGTTGGTATTGATCAATTGTCCAATCCGTACAGGGTACGCGATTATTTCTGTATGACGTTCATGTGGACAGGTTATGGAGTTTATTCGCATTTGGTGTTCTTATCCTTGGTGTTAAAGCACCACACTTCTTTCCAGAAACCGTCATCCAAGTCAGCTGCCCAGACCGAGTGATTCATGGAGGTAAAGTAAATGACTGAGCCTGGAGGTGAAGTTGTAAGCGGAGCGCGAATGTGATCCTTGGCGGAAAAAGAGCGTATCTCCTGACCGTCTTGGGCGCGTATGAGAAATATGTCACCTTTGTCGTTGGCGACAGTCACTCCCTCCGAAATCAGCGCGGGTGTGGATACTATTGGGGCGCCAGTGTCGAATGGAGACGTCCACACGGCCGTTCCTGTCTTTGCGTCAATGGCGTAGAGGTATCCGTCCAACGAGCCAACGTATATGGTGTCTCCGTCCGAGACGGCCTGTGTCCAGAACCAGTTGTTTGCCTCAAATGGATCATTCCAGATTTCAGTGCCTGTGTCGGCATCTAGGGAGTAGAAGTTTTTATCGAATGAGCCGATGTATACTCGACCATCCATTACCAACGGTGTTGAGGCCACAGCGCCGTCGGTCTGGAATCGCCATAGCTCATCTCCGCCATCCAGTGTGACGGCGTAGACGTTGTGGTCAAGCGAGCCGAAGTAGATGACGTTTTCGTTTATCACCGGTGTTGACCATATCTTGTTTTCTGTCTTAAATTCCCACTTCTTTATACCCTGTGTAGCGTCAAATGCGTAGAGAATCCCAGATGATGTGCCAACGATTACTGTGTCCATCATTACCACTGGGGATCCGATTATGCGGTCTTCGGTTGCGAAGTCCCACACCTTGGTGTGGTTGACTTTGTCCAGTGCGTAGAGAGTGCCGTTGTATCCGCCTACGAAGATAAGCTCATCGTTGACTGCTGGGCTGCCGTAAATCCCTTCCAGGGAATCGTCCTCGCCTCCTGAGAAGCTCCAAATAAGCGTGCCGTTTGATTTATCAATGGCAAGGAGTTCGGCTTGTCTGGAGCCTATGTAGACAACATCGTCGGTTACGACGGCACCGGACCATCCTGATTCTGCTGTGAATCTGCCTGTCTCACAGCCAGCCAAGGACAGAAGAGCCAGTGGCACTAGAAAGAGCCAGAGTCGGAAGCGTGCCCTAGATGACTTTGAATTAGTTAAGATTTAGCTACTCCACAATGCCATAGAATAAGGGGTGTATAGAGCGCTGTTTGAGTGCCGCGTAGATATATGGTCATGGTAAGGATTCAATCATGGTACTGGGTCGTATCCTATCCCACCAATTGGGGTGCACCGTCCCAGCCTTCGCAGGCTCAAGGATAGGCCGCGTATAAGGCCGTGTTGTGAGATGGCCTGGAATGAGTATTCTGAGCATGTCGGTTCGTACCGGCATGCTACCGGTAAGAAGGGCGAAATCGCTCTTTGATACAGTCGAATGGCTAACAGACTTCCTTTTTTCACGCACTTCCCTCTTTTACTTCGGAAACAACAGCTAACAGATCAGCCCTGCGAAGCAGTCCTGTTACCGAAGCTTTTAGCTGATCGTAGTCGGCGAACCTAGCCCTAGCACGTGCGATGAAAATTACGTCCCATCCACTCTTGACAGGGGTGTGGCGAACCGCCTCCTTTAGTCTTCGCTTTATAGTGTTCCTGACAACCGCGTTGCCAGTACGTTTCCCTACGGCAAACCCAAATCTGCTGATACTCTCCACGTCTGTGGTTAACGCCTTAAGCACGAAGAGGTCATTGACCCAAGAACGCCCAAGGTTATAGACGTGTGAGAAGTCTTGGGATCTCCTGAGGCGTAGCTCTTTTTGCATTAAGCCTAAGGGTAATCTGCGAGTATAGAAATAGGCTGACCACAGCTATACTGTGAGCTTCTCCCGACCCTTGAAACGACGCCGTTTGAGGATGTTTTGGCCGCCGCGCGTGAACATTCGGGAGAAGAAGCCGTGGACTCTTTTCCTTCGCCTGACTTTTGGTTGATAAGTTCGTTTTGGCATTGTGTTTCGGCTAGATTATAATTCCTGTGGCTACAGGTGTCAATTGGGATAATGATTTTGAGAACTTTTGACCATGCTGCGTCGCCGTATTACAATGTCATTGGTGCTGCGTTGTGTACGATGCCCGATAGTGTAGCGGTAGCACGTCAGCCTTTGGAGCTGAAATCCCTGGTTCGAATCCAGGTCGGGCAGTTTCCCTTATGTATTTAGCCCTCGGTAGTTACCATCAGAATCATTCTAGGAATGTCAGAGTGAACCCCGAAATTCAGAGTATGTAGAGTTAAATTAAAGAGGAAGAGAGATGGACTGCCGCGACTGAGCGCTCTTTGTGACGGCCTCAGTGAAGTCCATGTAGGCGAGCCCGTCTTCGAAAGTGGTCAGCCTCACCTGTTCCTGACCGCGGATGGCATTGATGAATTCTTCCTCCACTCGCCAGGAATCCATTTTTCCAGGGGCTATTGGAATTTCCTTAAGGGAGTCCTCGCCACGTCGTCCGCCGTACAGGGTCATGGAGCGGGCGTCTAGGTGAAGAGTACCATCTGTGCCGAACAGCCATGCATCGCCAGCCGCTCCAAGGCCGGTGATTGCGCTGAATGCCAAATGCGCCTGTGCACCATTTGCAAAACGGCATAGCACGTCCACATGGTCGGGCACGTTTACCTGTTCAAGTAATCCGTCAGTGCCAATCCTCTGCGGAACTGTCACCTTGGTCATTGCGAACACTTCTGTGGCTGGCCCTACCCAGCGCATTAATGCCTCATACCAGATTCCCATGTTCAATATGTTGTATCCGCTGACTGAGCGGTCGTGGCGCCATTGCAAATCGCCTTTCAACTCCGGGAAGTTTCCCTGTGTGGAGCGCAATTCTATGGCTGTTATGGTCCCCAAATATCCAGACCCGATGGTGTCCTTGATCGTGCGATCTACCTTCAATGTTAACGGTGACGGCACAACCTGGGCGACTAGTTGTGGGTTTTGCAGCGAGGCCTGCAGCATGGCTTTTGCCTCCGATGCGTTCATTGCCATGCGGGCTTCCGTGAGGACATGCTTACCGTTCTTAAGGGCAGATAGCGTGATGGGAGAGTGCATGTAGGGCCATGTACTTATGCAGATCGCGTCGATTTCTTGGGACTGTACCAGGTCATGCCAGTTGTTATAAACGCTCTCTATGCCGAACTCATCTGCTATGCGCTGGCCGGAGTCGCGGCTCCGATTTACTACACCAACGACCTCGACTCCCTCAATTGACTGGAAACCTGGGATATGCTTGGCGCGGCTGTTGGCGCCGGCACCAACGATGCCGACTCGTATTTTTTGAATGTTATGGACGTTGCTCATGACATCTCCTGTGTGCGACAGTCGCTCCATCGATGAATCATACCGTGTAAGGGTGTGATGTTATTTTCACGCCTAATGCGGGCATTTTACGGCAGTAAAGCAGGCTATCAAAGAGTTGTGATTGGCCTACACTGGAGTAGGTATAGATGTTTCTGGTAGTATGCACACTCAATGTCGACAGGCCAACCCATCCTAGCTTCTAGGTCGACTGCGAGGAGCGTCATTTCGATTACCTGTTCGTTGGTGATTGATGGTTGTTTCTGCAATTCCAGAGGCACATCGATTTCCTTCGTTCCTCCGGGTATTGGCACGGTCATGCTGGCTTTCTCGCTAATTTCTGCGGTAATAATCTCCATATCAGATTTGCGCACGATGAAATTATCCGGTGTTACTGTGCCTGAGACTATGCTTTCGCCGAGGCCCCAACTGGCATTGATCGCAATTTCCTCCCGGTTACCTGTTATTGGATTGGCACTGAATATAACGGATGAGGTTTCTGCTGGCACAAACTGCTGTACAAATGTTGCCATTTTCATGTTGTCAATTGGAAGGCCGAGCTGCCGCCGGTACTCCAGAGCGTGCGGGCTGTAGACCGAGCGCCAACAGTCGGCGATTGCCTTGGCTACTGCGTGGTCGCCAATGACGTTTAGGAATGTGTCATGCTGGCCTGCGAAGGATGCAGATGTGCCGTCTTCGTCCAGACCTGAAGAGCGAACCGCCACACTGATTTGGTCTTGTTCGCAAATCTCTGATAACGTGTGATAAGAACTTGTTATGATGGTGTACAGGGATTCTGGAATTATGTGCCCCTGGTCAGTAGTGGTATCCTGCAAGAGCCTACCGTTTATGGCCTTATCGAAGGCCTCTGCTGTGACGGCAAATCCAGGTGGGACGCGGTAGTTCTTAGCGAGTGAGCTCAAGTGGGCAACTTTCCCGCCTACCATGGAGAGATTATCGCTGTTCGGCTCTCCCAGCCATAGAATATTCATGTGCTTTATCTACCCTCATACTCGGTGAAGATTTAGCCTCGATTGCGTTAAGATAGTATATCACCGTCGGCGAAGCTACTGCCATGCTGGTGGTAGCATTAAGTCATTGGAAGAGAACCTGAATAGTGCTGTAAACTGTACCATCAAGTTTCATGTTGCAATTGAACGGAGAGAGAGAAAGAATGACACAAATATCAGAATTCCCTCTGCCAGATCCAAGCTATGAGAAATTCACTTGGATTCTGCAGGATGAGCATAATCCGGCCTCACATACACCTCTCATAGCAAGCGCACCTCCAATGGCCGGAGCTGTGCGTAATCCAGATGGGCTTCCAGCCACTCTGAACGTCAACGGATTTAATTACGCGCGTGAAGTAGGGAGTCCTGCAGGAGCAGCTTTCCCCTTAGGTACGATAACAACGCCTGATAGTGTGGAAGATCTGACGAAGTGGCGTGAGGAATGGCTACCGGAGGTCGAGAAAGTAGCGATGATGCTGGAGGGTTTCGATGTGGCGACGGTTCAGGCAGGCCAATGGGCTGAGATACTGGACGGTCAGGATCAGGAGTACCGGCGTGTATTCAGTGGAATACACCGTTCAGCCGTAGGACCATCCAGAACGGCTGTTGCCAGATTTACTGAGGAGTATGTGAAGCGCTTCGGTGAGAGCCGCAGCACAGATGTAATGGCTCTGATGCTGGGATTTCCTAATCGTTCGTTAGCGCGAGCTGGTGCTCTTTGGGACTTGAGTAGAATCCTGCGGGCCGATGATTCGCTCAAGACACTAGTGGATATAGGTTCCCAATTGCCGGATACGCCGGCCGCCAAAGTATTCCAGGATGGCTTCGACGCAATGCTCAATGACTTTGGCTGCACTACGAACAATGGCCTGCAGGACTTGCCTGTATGGCGTGATGGCTCTCAAGTCCCACTTGCAATGATACGTGCATATGCTGCACAGGACGATTCAAAAAGTGTAAGAGAAGCGACTCTGAAGCATACGCGTAGACGTTTGGAACTTGAGGTTGAGGTGCGTGGCAGCTCAAGTAGTGGTAAGGATTCCATAGATCTTGTTCTCTTTATGGAGATGGCGCAGCAGCTCATTCCAAACCTTGAGGACCATAACCTGTGGTGCGATCAGCGGTTCTTTGCGGCATCCCGTGTACGCTGGCTGGCAATTGGCGCTCACCTTCGTGACAAAGGTATTGTGAATGTTGCTGAGGACGTTTTTTATCATCGTAGACTTGAACTGATCCAGATATTAGAAGGAGGGCCTAGTCTATCAACCGAGGAATTGGAATATCGACGTACCATGCAGGAGAGATTTCGTGCGATGCTTCCCCCGCTTTCCCTAGGTCTTCCACCAGAGACACCGGTGTCGGTATATGAAATACCAGTGGAGGGTGCTTCTCAGCGGATGGTCAAGGGTATTGCTGCCTCTCCTGGGAGTTACAGCGGCAGAGCCAGAGTCCTTCAGTCCTTGGATGAAGCGAGCTCACTTCAGGAGGGCGAAGTTCTTATTGTACGTAGCTTAACTCCAGCCTGGACTCCCTACTACGGGATTATTGGGGCCGTTGTAACTAACTCCGGAGGGTCCATGTCTCACGGAGCAGTAGTTGCCAGGGAGTTTGGTATTCCAGCAGTGGTTGGGACTGTCAACGGTACGCACTTCATCTGTGACGGTGCAACGGTCACAGTCGACGGTACAACCGGGGTAGTTGTGATTGAAGCGCAATAATTTTCGCATTATTCACTTCTTGAGGCATTCTGAAACGCTGATGAGGAATCTACCAGACAGAAGTGCTCAGGAATGTTAATATGAATGCGAAACATCCCCGCGTATAATCGAGAGTCAGGAGGCATTGATGAAAATAGGTCTCATCTCGGACACACACATACCCGGAGTGGTAATGGAAGTCCCTTCAAAGGTGAATAAGGCTTTTGAGGGAGTGGATATGATTCTTCACGCTGGGAATGTCTATACTCCCAAAATTCTAGACTGGCTTGAGCGTATTGCGCCTGTGAAAGTGGCCGGCAGTTTGGATCGTGATAAGCAGTGTCATGGTGACCCGAGGGTTGAAGAGAAACAGCTCTTAGAGGTTGAGGGGCATACAATTGGTGTGATCCATGACCTGATGGTGCCAGGTTTTGGAGGATGGGTGTACCCTGGCACACTGACTAACAATTTCCATTACGACGGTTCTTATCCCATAATCCCTGATGATATGTTCGGGCAATCGGTGGATATTGTGGTCTTTGGGCACACGTGCACGGTGATGGTTGAGGAGCACGGTGGCAAGATGCTGATAAATCCTGGTAGCCCCACTTTGCGAAATCAACTAATGAAGATTGGCACTGTGGTGGTCCTGGAACTGACTCCGCAGAAGCGAGAGGCAACGATAATAGACTTGGCAACCGATCTTCTGTAAATATACAGGTCTGTTAATCGTAGAATACGGTCAGCTCAGTGCAGTACTAGTCCAATTGTGGGCGGAAGAGATCTCTGCCTGCTAGAGTTGGACTACGGAGGTCTGGTAAACGTTTGGCAGGGCGTTTATCTCTGTAATCACCTGTTCAGGTAGCGGTTCGTCAATCCCTAGAATCATAGTGGCGCGTCCGCGAGCAGAGAGCCGTCCAACCTCCATGAATCCGATGTTGATATCGTGCTTGCCTGTTATTGTGCCGACAGCGCCTATCATTCCCGGTCGGTCTTCGTGGTCTGTGAAGAGCATATAACCACTCGCGGCCACGATGTCGATCCAGTACTCGTTGACATGTACGATGTGTGTTTCTCCCCGCATGTGTGCGGCGGATATGACCGTCTTTCCCTGTGACGTCTCGATTTCAACGGTAACCAGGCTGCCGTACTGCTCGACGGCAGGCCCTTTCTGTTCTGTTATTTTGAGCCCACGTTGTGTAGCGAGTAGGTTGGCATTCACCAAGTTTACTCGCTCTTCGCTGATTGGGCTCAGAATGCCAACCAAACAGCCTGCCTTCAGAATATTGGTGTCGTAGTTGGCTATTTCGCCCTCATAGCGCAAGGTTATGTTCTGTAGTTGTCCTTGCGCAAGCTGTGTAGCGAGCTTGCCAGCGTAGGATGCGGCGTTTATGTATGGGGCCAGTATTGCCTGAGTTTCCGGTAGGACGAATGGAGCGTTAACGGTGTAACGGGCCGACTGGCCCTGTAGCACTGCGATGACTTGCTCAGCGACCTCCCTGGCAACCTCCATTTGAGCCTCTTCAGTAGATGCTCCAAGATGTGGCGTGACTATTATCTTGTCGTTTGTGAGCAGTGGGCTGTCAAATGGAGGTTCTTTAATGAATACGTCTATTGCGGCTCCGGCGATACGACCTTCGTCGACTGCCTTTGACAGGGCTACCTCATCTATCAATTCGCCGCGGGCGACGTTGAGTATGCGCACCGTGGGTTTCATGGTGGCAATTTCCTTCTCACCTATGAGGCCACGTGTGGACTCGGTGAGGGGTGTGTGGAGGCATATGAAGTCCGATTCCTTGAAGATGCGTTCAAGGGAAGACAGCTCTATGCCGAGCAAGTTGGCTTGTTCCTGGGAAACAAACGGGTCGTAGCCGAGGATGTGCATCTGAAGGCCCATAGCCCTGCGTGCTACCTCTGTGCCGACCTTTCCAAGGCCAATAACACCAAGCACTCTGTTTCGTACTTCAATACCGGTGAAAGCGCTGCGTGTCCATTCTCCGCGGCGTAGGGATTCGTTGGCCTGGGGTATGTTTCTGGCCAGTGACATCATCATGGCGATGGTGTGCTCTGCGGCGGCTATGGTGTTGCCAGTGGGGGCGTTGACCACAGCTATTCCTTTTCGAGTGGCTGCTTCAAGGTCTATGTTATCGACGCCGACTCCCGCGCGTCCGATAACTTGTAAGCGTACACCAGCTTCGATTACATCTGCGGTTACCTTTGTTTCGCTGCGCACCACAAGGGCGTCGTACTCACCTATTATGGAGATGAGGTCTTTTGGGTCGAGGCGAAGTTTCACATCTACCTCTCCCTGGGTGCGGAGCAACTCTACGCCTTCAGAAGCTACGGGGTCTGCTACTAGAATTTTCGGCATTAGGCTCCCTTTGCAGTCTGGAATCCGACTTTAGGCAGCACGGAACTCAGGGCATCAAGAACACCATCAATGTCCTCGTCTCTTATGTAGCCCAAGTGGCCGATGCGGAGTATTTTACCTGCGAGGCTGCCCTGTCCGGCGGCCAGAACCACCTCATGGTCGCTTTGCAGTTGACGTTGTAGGGCGGCTGGGTCAACTCCATCAGGTATTTTGAAGGCGGTGACTGTGTTTGACGCCCATCGCTCGTCGGCCAGTAGGGTGAGTCCCAAACTCTTAACGCCTGTCCTGGTCTTTTCGGCAATGTTGGCATGGCGTAGGTAGACGGTCTCCATTCCTTCTTCCATCATCTTTTCAAGGGCTACGTCAAGGGCGTAGAAGACTGAGACTGCCGGAGTCCAAGGAGTCTGCCCACGTTCCAGGTAGTTCCTTGCCCTGCCAAGATCAAAGTAGAAGCGTGGTATCTTTGCCTCTTTATATGCATCCCAGGCCCTCGGGCTGACGCTGATAAATGCGAGGCCAGGCGGGACCATGTATCCCTTTTGGGATCCGCTCATGGCCACATCCACGCCCCATTCATCGGTCTGGAATGGAATTGAGGATATGCTACTGACTCCATCCACTATCAGGAGCTTGTCGAACTCCTTGACGACCTTGCTGATGGCTGCCATGTCATTGGTTATGCCTGTGGAAGTCTCGTTGTGAGTGATGATTACGGCCTTGATGGCCGGGTTGTCATCGAGGGCTTTTTTGATAGCTTCTGGGTCGGCTGCCGTGCCCATTGGGAAGGCGAGGCGTATGACGGAGCAGCCGTAGATCTCGGCGATCTCGGAGATCCGCTCGCCAAATTCACCTATGGATACCGCCAGTACAACGTCACCTGGAGAGAAGAAGTTTACGATGGAGGCTTCCAGGGCTCCGGTGCCGGATGCGGTTAGGATAAGGACTTCATTCTGGGTCTGGAATATCTGCTTGAGCCTGTCTGTGATACGCAGGAGCATATCACGGAACTCTGGGCCGCGATGGTTGATCATGTCGCGTGTCATGGCCTGCAGGACGTAGTCCGGACAGGGTGTTGGGCCAGGTATTCGTAGATTCACTTCAGCCTCCTCAAGGTTATTGTTGAATTACGTAACAGTGAAGCACCTTATTGGGCACTATTACACAATCCAAGCACTGCTTTTTCAGGTTCGGCAAATTGGGGTTGGTGTGATGGCTGTTGGGAGCCAACCCACGGCATCGTAAATTTTACCACTTTTGTTTTGCAAATAAAAGTGGACTGTCTCTATTTTGTTTCGAGCCAGTCTTCGTTTAGGCTGTAAAAATTGTTGCCAATATGGACGTCGTACTGGTTGAGTTCAAAGAATTGTATGTCTTCTGATCTGGCGATATTCATGCCGTTTGTGCCTTTGCGGGGGTTCCAGGAACGTATAATGGTTGCAAGCTGACCGATAAGCTGGTATCCGTCCGGATTGTTGAGAGGGAAAGTACCCTCTTTTATTCTCACCGTCTGTCCTACTTTAAACTTCAATGTGCTCATGTATTACCTTTAACAATGAAATATTACAGGGCTGCCGATAATACGGCAAAGACGGCAAAATTGGAATTGTTGAACTCGAATCCAGTATGTTCGACATTTCTAATGCCAATTGATGACGGACGCTGTGAGAATCCCTATGCCGTGAGTATATATGGGAATCAGTTGGGAGGCTATGTTGAAATGTCAGATAGTACTCAGTAGGAATGCAATCTCCGATGATGTAGGTCTGCATGGATCAATGATGAACATCTGAACTGTAAAGTTCTAAAAAGCATCCCTGTTCACAGGATGGTCATTTAATGAAAGCCCGTTCACTGGCCCACTAAGTGGTTCAATGGGCCTCAGCGTAGTTGGGAATGCAAATGATCAGAAAGTGTGGGTTGGAAGGATTTTATTTGTTTGAAAGTGACTAAGGTAATGGCGTGTCGGTTTTGACAATTTTGGCGAAGCGTCGCTTGCCAACTTGTATCAAGTTGCCAAAGTCCAGCGGAGTGTTGCGGCTCTCAAGCGCTGTGCCGTCCACTTTTATTGCGCCCTGAGTTAAAAGCCTCTTGGCCTCACTGGTACTTTCAATTAGTTTCTCATTAATGAGGATTGAGAAAATATCAAGCTCTAGGCCAGTACCAGTTCCTTTTGGGGCTGATATTGTCGTTATCTCATCTTCTGACACATCGCCGCGCTGATATGTGCTTTCAAAGGATTCTTCTGCTTGCTGGGCGGTTGCTGCATCGTGGAACTGAGAGACGATGTCACGGCCAAGACGCTTTTTGAGTTGCATAGGGTTGACGGCTCCGGTCTCCATCTCACGGCCAATTGCCATGAGTTCGTCGGCCGGCACGTCGGTAAGTAGTTCAAAGTAATTCATGAGTAAGGAGTCTGGGATTGACATGACTTTGCCGTACATCTCTTTGGCTGGCTCGTCCACTCCTATGTAGTTGCCAAGGCTCTTGCTCATTTTCTGGATTCCGTCGGTGCCAACGAGCAGGGGCATGAAGAAACACTGTTGCTGTCTCTGTCCCATCATTCCTTGTAGGTCACGTCCAACCATTATGTTGAACATCTGGTCTGTGCCGCCGAACTCAACGTCCGACTCAATGGCTATTGAGTCGTAGGCCTGTAGCAGTGGGTATAGCAATTCTGTGATGGCTATGGGCTGCTGTGCACGGAAGCGTTTGGCAAAATCGTCACGCGCCAGGAACTGGGCTACTGTGAACCGACGAGTGAGGTCGAAAACGTTGGTGAGATTGAATTTTCCAAACCACTCACTCTGCCACATGACCTCTGTGCGATCCTTGTCTATTACTTTGAAGAACTGTGTCATGTAGCTCTCTGCGTTGCCCTTGACCTCTTCGGCTGTGAGCATTTGACGTGTGGCAGACTGCCCGCTTGGGTCGCCTATCTGGGCGGTCCAGTCGCCAACGATGAGGATTACCTGGTGGCCAAGGTTTTGAAGCTGACGTAGCTTGCGTAGACCTACGGCATGGCCCAAGTGTATGTCAGAGCGGCTGGGGTCGAAACCCATCTTTAGGCGCATGGGTTTGCCTGCATTAAGCATGCGCACGAACTCCTCTTTGACTATGATTTCTGTCACGCCGCGTGTGGTGATGTCCTTGAGGGTTTTTGGGTCTATTGCTTTGTTTGTCAATTGTTTCAGCCTTATATTATGAGATGGAAGTCAGCTAGCATTTTCCAAGAGTCGTCTAGTTTGCTCCACGTCCTTTTGTATTTGGACTACAAGTGCTTCGGTTGTTTCAAAACGCAGTTCGTCGCGTAGGCGGTGCACAAACTCAACGGTAATTTCAGAGTCGTACAGGTCTCCATTATAGTCTAGGATGAATGCTTCGACCATGCGCTCATTCTCGCCGAAAGTTGGTTTGACTCCGACGTTGGTGGCTGCCATGTATCGTTTACTGTCCACGTAGGTCCAGGTGGCATATATTCCATCTTTTGGTGTTATACGGTCTTTGTAAATACCAAGGTTGGCTGTGGGGAAGCCAAATGTTCTTCCTCTAGCGTTGCCCTTTATAACTTTGCCATGAATGGTGAATGGCCTGCCAAGGAACGCGGATGCCTTGTGCATCTCACCCGCTGATATGGCTTCCCGAATTGCTGTACTACTGACACGTTTGTCGTTTTTTGATACTGGTGCAATCACAGTGGTTGAGAAACCCTTTTCGAGGCCGATGGCAGCGAGTGTCTCCGGCGTGCCCTCTCTATTGTGTCCCATGACGAAGTTTGGTCCCATAACAAGTCCAGTCATGTTCAATCTATTCTGCAACAGATCAACGAATTCATGCACGCTCAACCGTGACAGTTCTAGATCAAAGGTTAATGGAAGTACGATATCAACGCCCGTGTTCTTCAGCAGAGCAAGTTTGTCTTCGACAGAGGTGATGTATTCGACGCAGGCACCGGGCGCTATGACTGTGCGGGGATGGTTGACGAAGGTCAGGACACCACTGAGCATCACTCCCTGTGAGGCGATATTCTTAAGGTTGTCCAGAATATGCTGGTGGCCTATATGTACTCCATCAAACATTCCTACAGTAAGTACTGTATTTCCATGTGGCGGATGTGAAGGCAATTCTTGATGGACTGGCATTAGGCAGAGGCTCATATTTAGGGATGTACATTATGGCTAACCATGAGTGAAAAGAGCGATGTGATACTAGCACAGCCATATTTGAGCGTCAAGGTGGATGCTGCGAATAGTATTTTGCATGGCCCGAAAGGGTGCATTTATTAGAGTCTGACCATCATCAATACATCGATTGTCACCGGCGCCACGACAAATTCCTTCTGGATAACACATGTACAGCGATAGCACTTTGGATGGGAACATGCTGATTAGTGTGGCATAGGCCAGGCATACCTGTTGATGAACTGAAGCCGTTTCAGTATCAGGATATAAATTTATGTGGTTTCTCGACCATATTGAACCAAAAGTCACTTGGGGCTATAGCGGCTTCATTTGCCTGATACCAATCTTTGTGCATATTGGATATCGAGGAATTCGTATTCGACTTTCGCTCTGGGTTATACTTCTTCGTGACGTGCCAAGAGTTTGCTAGTAAAGTATTAAATGGTTTGTGATGAACTAGATTATTAAGCTTGGCTTGGTATTTCATTTCGCTCTTTCTTTAGATGTAAAAATAAATAATGTTACTTGGTGTATGCGCAGTATATTAGACTGAGAAACTGGTATTCGGTTGTATGGACTCTTTGATTTGTAGGCACTATTCTGGAGTATTTACTACTGGTTTCCAACCTTGACACCTCATATTCTTTGTGACAAGCTTATGCTTATTGTAGCTAATTTATACATGATATGGCTTGCATGATTGCCTTATTCACAATATATTGCTTGCTACGTAATGCTAGAGACGTGATACCTCGTAATGAATGCATGAATAAAATTTCTGGTGTAAGTATACATGTGTTTTCTGTCTCGTCAATAGCTTCGTGGGGAATTTTTTAAATGGCTGGATGGATGTTTATCACAAACCACGGGCAGATTCTTGCAGCAATTGCAAAGAGTCCGCGTACTACGGCCAGGGAGATCGGCGATGCTGTGGGAATTACAGAGAGATCAGCTCACAATATCATCAATGACCTAGAGGACGCTGGCTACGTGACCAAGAACAAGGTTGGCCGCAAAAATCACTATAGAATACATCCTGACGTACCACTGAAGGATGAGCTTTCCGATTCGGCTGTGGGTGACCTGCTTGTGATGTTGGGCTGGACGTGGAGGAGACTGGGTGTGATCGAAGTCGCTGCTGATGAGTCGAGTGGTGTATAGAAATAGAGTGAGTTAGGTATAGGTTGCTTTCGGATTTGCTCCGCTCTAGAGCGCGTTTTCTTACGTTTCTTATCTTGCTTACCTGTATGGTAGGCATTCTTTTTTTGTCTTCTCGCTCCACTCTACTAGGAGATGCTGTGATTGTTAATTGGATGAGCCAGTATCAAGATGAAGTTGGGCATCTGGGTGAGTACTTAGTCCTTGGCTTTTTGACTCACATCTTCCTCAGCTTTTCCATGACAAAATGCAAGGCTGCGTTATTTGGGCTGATGTTCTGCGCGTTTTTTGGGTTGTGCGACGAGGCTTTTCAAAGCTTTATTCCCAATCGTGTATTTGAGGTCAAGGATATCTTGTTGGATACGATTGGGGCTGCGATCGCTGTGGTCGTGTCCGCGTTGCTAAAGCCGCAGTTAAGAATGTTTTATCAGGCCAAGCGCAAACAGCCATTAGGAAGAAAATAACCAATAGTTAGACAATGAGCGGCACTCTGGAGTGAGCCTATGGGTGCCAGAGTTAGGCTGTGTTCCTTCCGCTCGTATTACCCTAGTGCTTGGTAGGCAGTTGTGAGCAGTTCTACGGTTTCTTCCCACCCTACGCATTTGTCGGTTATTGAGACACCGTGTTTGAGGCTACCAGGATCGCTTTCGTTGAGTGGTTGATTGCCCTCGAACAAGTGGCTTTCCAACATCATGCCGACTATGTTTGTATTTCCTGCGACGCGCTGTTCAAGTAAATTTTTGAAGGCGATGCGCTGTTTTGTATGGTCTTTGCCGCAGTTGGCGTGCGAGCAGTCCACCACAAGCTGAGTGCGTAAATTGGCGCGCTGCAATCGTTCTGTGGCGTCGGCGATGGATGCAGCATCGAAGTTGGGGCTGCTGCTACCACCACGTAGGACAATGTGGGCGTCAGGATTGCCTTTGGTTACTACTACTGAGGCCTTGCCATCGATATCAACTCCCAGAAAAGCCTGGACGGCTTGTGCTGAGACCACCGCGTCAGCTGCGAGTTGTATGCTTCCGCCGGTGCCGTTTTTGAAGCCAACTGGCATGCTTAGGCCGCTGCTCATTTGTCGATGAGTCTGGCTTTCTGATGTGCGTGCACCGATGGCGGCCCAAGCGTACAGGTCTGAAATGTATTGGGGTGTGATTGGGTCTACGAACTCTATTGCTGACAGCAATCCCAACTCTCCGACTTGGAGCAGGAACTCCCTTGCCATACGAAGGCCGGTTGTGATGTCGAAGCTGCCGTTGAGATGCGGATCGTAGATGAGGCCTTTCCACCCTACGGTGGTACGTGGTTTCTCGAAGTAGACGCGCATGACGACGAGGAGACGGTCTTGGAATTCATCGGTAAGCTTTTTTAGACGCTTGGCGTATTCAATCCCGGCCTTCACATCGTGAAGAGAGCAGGGGCCTGTGATCATGAGCATACGCTTGTCTTCACCACGGAGTATGCGTGCAACCTGTTCACGTCCGTCAGCGACAAGCTGTGCGGTTGCTGGTGTGACAGGGAACTCCTCTAGGAACTCTCTTGGCGAAGCTAAGGGTTGGATGCTTTGTATGTTTACGTCGTGTAGCTGTGGCATGAGTCACCTCTATCAGTGCCTAGTAATTACGATGTTAATTATATCACTGTGTTAGTTGTGAGTCGAGTATTGTTGGATTCTGGTCAGCGCGTTGCTCTTCGGTGGATGACCTGGCCAAGTACCACCAGTATTATGCCAGCAGCTATCCACACTTTGGATAGGTTGCTACCTGAGTCAATGCTCAAGAGGCCGGCAATCAAGAGAGTCCCACCGGTCACGCCTGTCGCAAATTCCATGAGTTTCCACTTGGTTGTTTTCATGGAATGTAGCTATCGGGCCTCATTAGGATATATCCGTGGAACGGAGGTTTTTGGCGTCGCGCAGGAAGAGGTGAGACATCTCTTTTGGGCTCTTCTCCGTGTTAACCAGAATCATGACGCGGATGCAGAGGGGTAGTCCGGTTGGGACGGTCATCTCGTGGCCGCAGATGAGGGGTACGTATTCCCACCCCAACTGACGTGCGGCAACCGCAGGGAACTCGGCGTTCAGGCCGGGTGAAGTCGTGAAGAAAGTGGCTGCTAGGTCATCTAGCTTGAGGTCATTGGCCTCCACGAGCTTTTCAAGTAGCTCTTTTGTGGCTTCCAGTACTGCCTCTCTGGTGTTGTCATTAGCTGTGGTTGCTCCACGAAGTCCACGTACCATTGTCATAATTACAGCCTCTCTTGTGTGTGCATCATGCTTTTAGGCCTACAACGAAGTCCTTTACAGCTTCCTCGCGCTGCCCATCGTTTGTTTTCTCTATTACTTCTATGAGAGCGCTGCCGACTATAGCCGCTTGCGCTAAGGGAGTCAGTGCTTCTACATGGTGTCTCTGCGATATTCCGAACCCGATGGCTATTGGAAGGTCTGTGTGTTTCTTCACACGCTGTATGAATGTTGGTATGCCGGCAGGTAGCTCAGTACGAGCACCCGTGACTCCCGTGAGGCTGACGCAGTATACGAATCCTCCGGCTTTCTCACACGATTGCGCGATTCGTGCGTCTGTGCTGGTTGGAGCTAGCAGTGGAATGAGGTTGATTCCGTGTTCGCTGCATGTGCTTTGCAGTGGGTCTGCCTCCTCAAATGGCAGATCAGGAACTATGAGTCCGTCGACTCCAGCGTCATGAGCATCGACTGCGAACCGCTCTAATCCGTAGCTGAGGATTGGATTGTAGTATCCCATGAGCACAAGCGGTATGGTGATTCCGTCGCTTCTTAGTTGACGGCACACCTCTAAGCATGTGCCAAGGTTCACTCCCTGGGATAGAGCATGAAAGCTGGCACGTTGGATCGTGGGGCCGTCGGCAAGTGGGTCGCTGAACGGCACTCCAAGCTCAATGACGTCCGCTCCACCTGCGACTAGGGCATGTACCAGTGAGAGCGTATCCTTTACAGACGGAAATCCCACTGTGAGGTAGGGTATTATCCCCATTGCTCCTCTTGCGGTAAGGTCATCGAAACTCTGCTTTAGCCTGTCCATGATCTGTTCTGTGATTGTCTCCGTATTGTATCCTACAGATATGGAGGTGAATATACCATGCCTTCATTTTGGAGGCAACACGATTCAATATCCAGCTTGGCTTAGGTATCGCGCTGGAGCAATGATGCATGTCATTGATATAAGCGCGGTATTCCTTAATGCTTCAAAATATTCTGAATAAGATTGGGAATACACCGCTGGGGACTGTACGAGTAGGATCTGCTATGTGGATACGGCTTGTGAAAATTATTCCTGAGAGTTGTGACTGCGAAGTCGGTTCTGGCTGTGTTATTATGACGAACACGCACGAACAGCATTTTCAAGAGAGGGTTTATTGAATGCAGAACGAGCATACACATCTGACCAGCTTGGCCAGATGTGCCGGTTGAGCTTCCAAGTTTAGTCCAGAGGACCTGGCGCAGGTTCTGCGTCAGCTACCGGCTTTTGAAGACCCCAACCTTCTGATTGGGATAGGTACCGGAGACGACGCTGCCGTCTATCGGTTGAACGAGGATTTGGCGCTTGTTCAGACGATAGATTTCTTCCCACCAATTGTTGACGACCCTTGGCACTTCGGAGCTATTGCCGCGGCAAATTCGTTCAGTGACGTGTATGCCATGGGAGGTAAACCCATTCTTGCACTCAATATGATTTGTTTCCCAAACGACCTATCACTGGACATACTCGGTGAGATTATGAAGGGTGCCGCAGCGAAGGCCAAGGAGGCTGGAGTGCTGATAGTAGGCGGTCATACCGTATACGATGAAGAACCCAAGTACGGCATGGCGGTTACAGGCTTTGTGAAACCAGGAGAACAGGTTAGTAATGCTTCCGCGAAGGTGGGAGACAATCTGGTTCTGACAAAGCCTATTGGCACCGGTATTATCACCACCGCTGGCAAGGAAGGCCTAGCGGACTTAGCGACTCTTTCAAGGGCCATAGAGGTTATGAGCGCACTGAACAAGGCATCATCTGAAACTATGATGGAGATTGGGGTGAATGCTTGCACGGATATAACTGGGTTCGGCCTTTTGGGGCATCTGAAATCGATGGTTGAGGCTTCAGGAGTTACTGCCAGAGTCAATTTCTCCCAGGTACCGCTTATTGAAGGGGCGTGGAAACTGCTTCAGGAGGGTGTTGCACCGGGAGGTACGCACCGTAACTTACACTCTGTGGATCAGGTCACATCTTGGGACTCGTCACTTAGCAACGAAGCCAAGATTGTTCTGTGCGATGCCCAGACTTCTGGTGGACTTTTACTGTCGGTTTCCTCCTTCAAATTGCCTGCGCTGCTCGCGGCTCTTTCTGAGAGGGGAGTCAGTGATGCTGTTGTAATAGGAGATGTGGTAGTGCGCGGTGCATCTGAGATTGAAGTTCTGCCCTAACAGTTTGTTTTTATCAGACTAACAAAATGGTAAATACTGTCACTATCGTAAACCTTATACATAACAGCATATTGGCCACTAAGATTGCCTCCGCAATGCTGGCCACAACCTACCCGGGACTTCCGATGGAATGAAGAGGCTGAGATTCCTGAGTTTTTAGTGAGATGCATCGGAGCTTGGGACAAGTTGGATGAGCTGGTAATCACGGGGCAGGGGGGGGTAGATGATGTGCAGAGGTTGGTTATGGCGTATCGGGATGGAGCCTCTCTGGTTAGAACTCCGTACGGTTCCCTCTGAGGGTCTCTATTGTGCGTATGAAGCTGCCGCTGCCCCAATAAACTAGGCGCCACTTAGTAGTCTCTTCTTTGGTCATGTTGTTTGCATGGAACTGGTAGAAAGCTTCTTTCCCAATTCCACCGTATATGAGGGCGGCCACGCCTGCTACGATTGCCAGAGGTGATGTTATGAATCCCATGCTGGACATGATGACCCCACTGATTACCAGCAATGTTCCTGCGATCATCATCTTGTGTCGGGGCAGTTTTACCACCTCCACAGATGATAATCGTTCATATGGGATCTCCCAAAGCTCTTCACGGCCATCGACATCCAGCAGGAGAATGACTCGCTGGGAAGTGGCGTAGTAGGGATTGTGGTCGGAGACTACTGTCTCTTCATGTCTCAGCTTTTCTCTGATGCCCATGTTCCGGTTACTTTACAGCGATACTGAGTTGTACGTCAAAATTTAAGGGGATAGGATATGTTTTTGTGCTTTGTGGCTGGGCGATTTAGCGATTGAGTTTGTGGAGTAGCTTGCCTGATCTATAAAAACAAAACCCCAAAGAATCCAAAAAGGAGTGAAATAATAAAAGCAATGCCCGCGATTATGTCCCAAAGGTTGGTGTCTCCCATGGTCAATCCCCTAACAATTACTATGATCGAATTATAGTAATTGTTATATAGTGCCACACTTTACCTACGCCATATCGTCACGGCAGCGCTCAACACACATGAGCACACATGGGCAAACGTAGAGAAATAATAATGTAGTACAATGTACATGATGCTTGACACAAACACTCCATACATATCTCCTGAGGATCTCGAATTAGATGCCTTCTATCAGGCACAAGAAGAGCTGATACAGGAAATGATAGATATAGGTGAGTAATCTGACATTCAGGCTTCTGGCAATTCTTGTCGGGGTAGCCCTGGTGTCCTTTGCATGTTTTCAGAAAGAGGCGGATCAACCACATGAGATTATCCAGGCCAATGCTAGTCCTTTATCTCTATCATCCGACGACCTAACAGTTCATACCTTCACTGGAATTTCTAGTCCAAGAGCAATTACTTATGATGGCGTAAACCTATGGGTAGCCAATATAGGAATGAATACCATCACAAAAATTTCAGAAGATGGTACAGTAATAGGTGTTTACAAGGTTGGAAACTCACCCAAGGCATTGGAGTTTGACGGAAAAGATATCTGGGTGGCAAGTAGCGGTGAGGGATCAGTATACAAACTGAATTTAAAAGGAGAATTGATAGGCATATATCCTATTGGTGGAGGCTATACGGCTCCCACTTCGCTTTTATATCATCAGGGACATATTTGGGTAGCCTCGTCATGGGGAGATACAGTTAGGAAACTGGATCTGGACGGCAAAACCTTAAAAACTACTCGCATCCCCGGATTGCACCCAGCACCTTGGGCCTTAGCGACTGATGGAACGTCTGTTTGGCTTGCTAGCTTGCATCAATCAGTAGTTCAGGAATTGGGCGAATCTGCAGAAATACTGCATACTTATCCGGTAGGCCTTGGATCTGAAATCCACTGGGAATCTGGCGGGCGAGGGCCTGTTGATCTAGCCCACGATGGAACCAACTTATGGATAGCCACAAACTGGCGGCATCTTGTGAGCAAAATGAACTCAAATGGAGAACTGCTGGGTGAATATTCGGTGGGTTCGTGGCCGATGGCGGTAGCGTATGACGGAGCAACAATTTGGGTCGCAAGCTATAAAGATAATAAAGTAGTGAGGCTCGATTTGGAAGGCAAGGAAATAGGTACTTTTGATACAGGCAGGAACCCGATTGCAATAGAAGCCATAGCTGGCTCAATTTGGATCGCTAACTTTGGTGACAATTCCTTAACTAAGATAACCTCTTGACGGTGTCCGGTGAGAATGAACAGAGCTGCCCCCACTTATGAAAATCAATTTTCTTCTTGGACGGAGTAAAGTTATGAGACACCCCGGAGTACGCTGGATAGACACAGCGCTTGATGTAAACTATCTGGGCACCTTGACATGGCGTTTTATTTTGGTGACTACACTCACTCTGGTTCTTTTCGCTTGTCAGCTACCATTACTTAGCCAAGATGAAACCGTCTTGAAGGTGGCTTTACCGTCCTTTGGCCTTGAATTACTCGACCCTTCAATAGATGCAAAATCAGGGCTGCAATATCATGGTCACATGTTTGACCATCTCTTGGGCGCTACTCTTAGTGAAAACCCTGAAGGGCAATTAGGAGCGTTGGACAGCTGGGAGGTCAATGCTTCCGCGACGACTTATACACTTAAGCTTAGGGAGGGAATGAAATGGCATGACGGTGTGGATGTTACCTCCAAAGATATAGAATTTATGATGACATACTACTCTCGTGAATCCGCACAATGCGGAGGGTGTGCCGTTATTAAGGAAGCTGTTTCTGAAGTGGAGATTGTTGACTCCTATACGGCGAAGATACATCTTAACAACCCAGATGTAATATTTATGAACAACTTTAACTCAGTTGACGGCGACATGCCCATACTTCCAGGACATTACTTGGAGAAGGTTGGTGATAATGGATTTGGTGAAAAACCTATAGGCAGTGGTCCATGGAAGTTCTCAGTAAGATCAATGGGTGAGTTCATAGAATACGAGGCTAATCAAGAGTATTGGAATACAGAGCGTATACCCGTCTTCGATCGCCTTCGGCTTGTTGAGGTTGAAGATGCTAACAAGCGGGTCGCCATGTTGAAGTCAGGAGAGGTGGATATGGCTATGTTGAGGCCTGCTGGAGAAGCATTCAGCATGGAAGTCCTACAGGAAAAAGTGGAGCCACTCAAACGAGAAGGATTTACCCTTCAAGGTCCGAAGTACATTACTAAAACCGCTTTGAGATTTTTCATGAGCTACGATGACTCTTTCTATACTTCCAACAGGGATTTCCGCAAAGCCTTGGCTCTAGCTCTAGATGTTCCTTCAATGCTAGATGCGGTCTATGCGCCAGAAGTTGCTTCGTTGGCGACCGGTTCCCCAATGTTTAGCCCAGTGGACGATGGATATGACCCATTGCTGGACGCCTATGGCTACGATCCTAAGGCTGCCAAGTCGCTTTTGGAGCAATCTGGATATCAGGGAGAAACGGTGTATCTCTTTTCTATTGCCGCCTACGGGCTGACGGAGATGATTCAGCTCAATGGATTGATAGCTGAAGATTGGCGAAAGATTGGGGTTGACGTTCGTATAATCCCAAGCGAATATCAGCTAGTAAAGGTCAGGTACCATTCCAAGCCTCAGGAGTTTGAAGATGTTGCTCCAGCTCCGATATTTCATGGAGTGGATTACCAAACTATGCCTAGTGTTTTGGGCCTCATTAAGAGATATATGGGGAGCGATGGTGTGTTGGCATACCACGATCCTAGTAAGGGCGATAGTATTCTTGAGGAATTGAGTCTGATATCTGACCCGGACGTTCGGAAGAATCGGTTACAAGAAATTAATCGGATGTTATTTGATGAGTACTGGGGCATACCAATACTATGGCGCCATGAAGTTTATGGATTGAGCCCTAATCTAACTGATTGGCAACCGACTGACGGGACATCATCAGATTTACACTTCGAGACGGTGCGTCTTTCTCCCTAGTAATTCTATGACTAGAGATGCTGGGATATTATTAAAATGCCAAGTGCGCTCCAGCGTCCAACCGATATACTTTTACTGCTTATTTTCCCACTCGGTTTGAGTACGCATTGGCCGAACGTCTCCACTTTCTCCACTAGGGTAATTTCTACATAAAGACACTGTTAACTGGAATATGTGAAATAAGTATTTCTCCGTAATGCTAAACTTGGATGGCGTACACAGCTGTAGCAGTATCATGGAACATGGCAGGTCTTTCATCTATTGACTATCTATCCCTTCGATAGCTTCTTGCTACTCCATCTCCGTGGAAGAGGATCCAGGGACGAGCTTGAGGAGGTTGTCATCAAAAAGACTTGCCGCCCACAGAGCGTCCCCCGTCAACACCAAGGAAGAAGGGCTGTCTAAGGGGAAGAAGCCCGTTTCACCCGTGGTGACGTCTACCCTCAGAATCATGGAGGAACCCCAAGCAGGAGTCCAGAGGTAACGTCCGTCGAAGGTGAGGTGGCCGGGCCAGCCCCCCACTACGATCTGGGTCAGAACCTCACCTTCCAGCGAGAGCTGGATCAGCTTGCCCTCCCAGTTGATGCCTACCCACATGCTCTCGCCGTCGAAGGCCAGGCCACTAGGGCCCTTGCCACCCAGCCCCGGCGTCTCTTCGAACCCTGAGGCCGGAGGTGGATCGTTGGAGACCTTGTATCGGCCCACTAGAGTCCCATCCCTTCTGAACTTCTGCACCTCCTGAAGGTTTAGGCTGGCCACCCATAGGTGCTCCCCCTCCACGGCGATGGCCCAAGGGGACGGGTGCATTCCCCGAATGGGAATACGGCTCACCACCTCCCCGTCCATGTTCATGGAGTAGACCGCGTTGCCCCAGGAGGTTACTACCCAGAGGAATTCGCCGTCGTACGCTAGGTCAATCGGCGCCGTGTATCCACCCCCAACAAGATAAGTTTCCACCACCAGACTGGAGGGATCAACTTTCGTCACGGTGCCATCTCTACCGTTGCCGACCCAAATATACCCGGCCGCGAAAAGGATTGTGCGCGGCCCATCTCCAACGCTCACGGTGGCAATGACGCGTCCGTCCTGGCCAAGCTTGGTCACCGTATTCTCTGCGCTATGGGCTATCCAGATATATTCGCCGTCGAAGGCGAGGGCTTCTGGTCTAGGGAAGCCTTCAAAGATCACCCCTGTCATCTGGGAACGCAGGTCCACCTGGTCTGGAATCACTGGCACAGGTAGGGATTGGGGAATTGTGAGCACCGGTGTGGGCACTGGGAGAAGACTCGGTGCTATGGGCAACTCAGGCTCTAGGTCTAGCCAGGCGTAGGCCGCGCGGCCCCCCGTGAACAAGTCAACATCGACACTGCCGTCAACTTGCAGTGTCCCAGATGGCATGGACAGGACTTCGCTCCCATCCTCCTGGGAAAGCGGGCTAAGGGTGAAGTCCATGGACCCCGAGTGAGAAAGGTCGCCGAGCTCTCCGTTGAAGCGGTACTCGTGAGGACCACCAGGGATCACCCAGCACGTGCCGTCGTCCTGGAATGCCATAACCACGTTCAGCCTGGCCGCCCCGAAAAGAGGAGCGCCAACGGCATCCTCCCTCGCCTGCAGTGAGAGGGGCAAGGGTTGGTCACCATCCACAGCCAAGACCAACTCTACGACGCCCTCGAAAACGCCCTCACAGGGAGGGGTGCCTCGAAGCACGTAGGACCCAAACCAACGCGTCCCATCCATGGTGCGGAACGCGGGAAACTCCGTCGCCGGACCTGTCGAAATGTCGCCTGCAGCGCCAGTGTCTGGAGACGGTTTACAGGAGACCACCAGCATCAGCAGCAAGGCCATCATCCACGCAAACCGCATAACGGAGGCATAGTAGCACAGGACCAACACACTGTCCACGCGCAGAGCCCGTCACATGGCTTCATCATACCTGCTGAAAAGGCTTTATGATTCGAGTTTTTCTCATAAATCTGTATGCAAGGACAAAATCGTATACCTCTGCTATACTGCGGAGGTATTGTTTTAGGCACAAAACTGGCACAAAACTGGCACAAAACGCGGGTGTAACTCAGTGGTAGAGTACTTGCTTCCCAAGCAAGTTGTCGTGGGTTCGATCCCCATCACCCGCTCCACTATTTCAGGCATAAAGTAAGCCTTCTCAACTTAATGAGATGGCTTACTTTTCACAATGCCACATGAGACCCAGGTTGTAATGGGGAGATTGATAGTCCTCAGGAGGCGATGATCTGAAGCTGAAGTCCATACCGTTATTGTTGCTACTGCCAGCACTTATGTTGGTGCTGGCAGGTTGTGGTGGAGGAAGTCAGACAACTGATACGCCCACCCAGTTGCCAATAGCAACCGCAACTTCATACCGCACTTACACTCCAGTTCCTTCACCTACTAATACGCCAAACCCTGAACCGACAGCTAAGATTGTTCCTACACCAACAGCGACTGTTGATATTGAAATTCCAGAACCAACTATAGATGGAAGATGGCGCGGAATAGTAGTTTGTGATGCGGATAAGGAGCGATGGGGAGGAGGCGAATACAAACTTGGTAACGGTAAACTCTCTGGCAAGGTTGATTTCACTGTTAGTAAAGGAACTATAAAAACAGGAAATCATGACTATCCTGGACGTGGAAGATTTTGGATAGATTGGTCAGGAGGTGGGCATAAAATTCAATCATTCAAGATCTCTAAACAAAAAATCACTATAGAAAGTAAGGCTCTCGAAAATATCTCTAATTGGAATGCAAACTTAGTTACCAATAACACTATGGACTTGATTGATGAGTTGGATTCTTGCAAAGGGAAGTTATATAGAACTGAAGAAATATTCTTTGATTCGTATTCACCAAAATATCCATTAGATTACGTTGATGGAGTTGAAAATGACAAAAAATATACCATTCCAGGATTACTTACATTCCCCGAAGGTGATCAAGAAAAATACCCAGTAATGATTATGATTGGTAATTCAGGCTGTGGCTATGGTAATAGAGAGGCTACCTATGGTTTTGATATTAAAAACCAAGGTGTGGCCACACTTGAGATAGACAACTGTTCACCTAGGGGACTGAGTGAAGGCAATCCTATTGCTAGAAATAATTATTTAAAACTAACTGCTTGGATGGGGGCAGCCGATGCCCTGCATGCACTAAAATTTTTACAAACCCATCCAAAAGTTTACGGAGATAAAATTGGTATTACTGGTTTTAGTTGGGGTGGTCAAGTTACCCTCTTTAGCGGATTAGATTTAATTAGAAAATCAATAGTAGGTGATGGTGTTGACTTTGCTTTAAGGGCACCTTTTTATATGTTTTGCAGACAGTTTGACGACCCGAAATATTCAACAAATAAACTCCACATTTTTCAAGGTGAACTAGATTCTGTTCCACCAAACCATTGTTATGAAATGACAAGCAGTTTTAATAATCTAGGGTACAATGTGTCGATTGACGTCTATCCGGGTGCATATCATAACTTCGATGACCCTTGGTGGGATTCACCACCACATAAAAAATACGATTATTCATGGTATGTTACTGACAAGTGTTATTACTGGATTGACAAAGACTACAAAAGGTCATGGAGACTGGATGATATGAGAATTGAATTTGATGATTATCCGGACTGGGATTTCAGCTCAGATCCGTTATATAAAGAATACAAAAAAGAGTGTGAACACTTGGGTGCTATCAGCGGGCGAAATGATAGTGCATCACAACAATCAGCTGCTAAATTGCTAGAGCTGATAAAACAACACCTCATATATTAATTAATTCCCTCAATATTAGGTGACCTGTAGGTTTTTTAGATTTCCAGGAGCACAGCGTTAGCATTATCTGTCTAAAACCTACAGGCTGTTATCCCAAAACCTTAGGGTCGCACAACATGGAATGAGTGATGGCAGGTTGTAGCAGTATCGGTATGGACTTCAGCTTCATCACATCGCCTTAAGAACTTTACCCTCCTCCATGCTAATTCATTTGATGCTTCCCAGAGGATACGCCTGTACACGTCTTGTCCATCTAAGAGCATATCATATCGCCTCTTCAGCAACTCCTTGAGGGCTCCTGAGTAGGTAAGTAAGCGGTATCGTCATCAAGATAGTCGCCAATGTGGTCAGGATAGCGATATCGTAAGTCCCGGTGGAGTCGAAAATCCAACCGTATAGCACAGGTCCTATCACGCCTGAACCCAAGAAGCCGATTTGCAACAGACCTTGGAGAGTCCCAAACGCTCTAGCTCCGAATAACTTCATCATGAGGATTGGTCTTAAAGGTACGGTGCCACCGAATCCAATACCGAACGTGAGGGCAAAGACGACTGCGAGCCAGTACTGTTCCGGGCCGACTACAAGTAGGATCAATAATCCAATAATCTGAAATCCTATGAGCACGCCCATAACCACTCTGTAGTCAAGCATATCCGCCATGACACCGGAGCCAATCCGCCCGATGCCACTCAGAAAAAACATCAACCCTAAAACGCTCGCTGCCTGAGTGGCGCTATAGTTGAGATCCTCCATAAGAGGGATAAGATGTACCATTAGGCCGCTGATTCCCACAAACATAAGTGCATATAGCGTCACGACAACCCAGAAAACCTGTGTCCTAACTGCCTGAGCCACCGTATACCCGTCGGAGGCTCCATCTAGAGGATGATCTTGGACCTCAGTATTAAGTGCAGATACTGCCTCGAGCTTATCGCCGTCCGCAAGGTAGCCGTATGGCTCCGGTTTTGCGCGCGCCACCATGGCTAGCGGAATACCCACTATCCACAACCCGATTCCAAGTACGATTGTCGCAATGCGCCAGCCTATCATTCCCTCCAGAACCGCGATGATGACCAACGAAGGTCCTCCTAATACAGGCCCCAGCATGGCAATCCCCAAGGCTCTGCCTCGCGTCCTCCGAAACCAATTGGCAACGGCGGCTACCCAAGATACCCCGTGGGTGGCTCCGGACATTCCAAACGAGGCTATCAAGAAAGCTATGTAAAAAGTGAATAACGAGTCGATGAATCCCAACATTATCATTCCCGCTCCACCGATTATGACCCCGAGCAGAATGACGACTCGTGGGCCCCAGCGATCAACCAGCACTCCTACTACAGGGGCTAACAACCCAGTTTCAACCGCGCGCAGGGAGAAAGCCCCAGAAGTGAGGGCTCGAGACCAGCCAAACTCTTGAAGTATCGGGAGGAAAAACACGTTGAAGCCAAGGCCGAATGCCAGAGTCAGGTAAAAGTTTAGCCCAATGCAAGCGCCTACGATGTACCATCCATAGAAGATTTTTGTCATAATTTGCGCACCGTTTGCATGCTGACAGTATAGCTGTTTCCAGAGAGAGAAGGACACTCAGGTTAAGTCGGGTATGGCGGTAGGGTTAGCAACCGTGCGGGGTATATAAAAAGGGGTACTGGGTATCACCCTGATTGACGTTTAGGAATCAACCCATAGCTCATTAATCGCGAAGTGCCCTGTACTTCTTCAAGTCACGCTCTGACTCTACACTTTTACCTAATTTGCCGTACGCATCACCCATGTTCTTGTAGAAAGTGGCACCCTGAGGGTTGATCCGTATAGCCTCGTCATAGTCCTCTATGGCCTGCGGCATCTAAGCACCAACCACCGTAATATATCCTATTATGTTGACCATCAGAATCTGAATCCGCGAGAATAGGGGAGCATAGCGTCATCTAAACTGCAGAACAGTGGCAATTGTAGACTCACGGGCCATATTTTAGGAGGAAAACCATGACTCAACAACCCATTCGGTTGGGCGTAGTCGGCGCCGGAGGCTTCACTCGTAGGTTCCATCTACCAAACTTTCTCAAGATTTCAGGAGTCGAAGTTGTGGCCGTTTGCAATCGTTCTGTGGAGTCCGGGAATGCAGTGGCTCGGGAATTCAGTTTTCCTAAAGTGCTGACTGATTGGCATGAATTGGTTGCTCTACCGCAAGTGGATGCTGTGGTCATCGGTACCTGGCCTTATATGCACGCGCCAGTGGCTGTTGAGGCCCTGAGGGCTGGCAAGCATGTATTCACAGAAGCCCACATGGCAGGAGACCTGGCCGGGGCACGAGCCATGTACCAGACGGCTCAGGAAAATCCGCATCTTAAGACGATGCTCTCCAACTTGAGGGTTCCTGGCGACGCCACGATGCGCAAGCTCCTTGACGAAGGTTACGTGGGTCAGATATATCAGGTCTTAGATTACCGATTCAACGGCCAATACGCCGATCCGACACAGCCCCTGCACTGGCGACAGAATCGTGAGTTTTCTGGTATCAACTTCCAGTACTTGGGTGTCAGCGCCGAGATCAATAGGCGCTGGTTGGGAGATCACCGGCGAGTTCTTGCCCAATTGAAGACATTTCATCCCGAACGACCAGGAGTGGGCTCACAGGGCCAACTGCCTGACACCATGAATATATTGGCTGAACTAGAAGATGGCACACCCGTAGCATATCTGCATAGCGGCGTGACCCGCCTGGGAGGACAAGCAAGGCTTGAGATCTATGGAAGTGACGGTACCCTGGTTCACTATGGGTCCACTCGCGGACAGGGCCTTGCTGGAATCTACGGGGCGCGGTCTGGAGAGCAAGAGCTACAGCCGATCACAATTCCCCCTGAGACTGAGAGCCGTTGGCCAATGAATGAGGACTTCATATCGATGATTCGGGATGACAAGCCGCCCTCCCCTGAAACGGCGACATTTTACGATGGTCTCAAATACACCGAGTTCACCGCTGCTTGCTTCCTGTCAGCTGAGCGAGAGGCATGGGTAGAATTGCCACTGCCATAATCAGCAAGATGAACCTGTCATCGTGTGTCTTGGAGTCCCATGTGGGATTAGGTACAACAGGGCAACACAGAAGCGATTGTTGTGGGGATAGGACATAACCTACTACTGACGGGTTATAATGGTGGAAATGGTTAAAGGTGATTGTGAAATGAAGCTGAAGACTATACCGCTACTGATGCTACTGCCAGCACTCATATTGCTACTGGTAGCTTGTGGTGGGGAAGCTGCCCCACTGCCTACATACACACCGTATCCCACGTATACCCCATATCCTGTGGCAACGCCACTGCCTACATACACACCTCTTCCACTGCCTACATACACCCCATATCCAACGTCAACACCTTTCCCACTGCCTACATCCGCACCGGTCGAGCCTCCGAATCCATACGTTGTGGCTGCTGCTTCAGTGGTGAAGATTAAAACCGAGTACGTGAAAGGTAGTGGCGTAATTTTAGGTGACGCTTATCACGTAGTAACCAATCAACATGTTATTGACGGAGCCTCCGATGCTGTAATCGAGGTCTCGCATGCGCTCGAGGGAGAAGCCCCTCGCGTAACACGGGCATCTGTCGTCTACGAGGACGCATATCGGGACATCGCGTTACTCAGACTTGAGGACTCACTGGGGCCACCTATCAAAGTCGCACGCAAGCTTCCTTCTATAGGTGATTCGCTAGTCATTGGAGGGTTTCCTGGGATCGGAGGAGACACCCTAACGGTGACCACAGGAACAGTGGCGGGGTTTGACGTTGACGTCCGAATCATCAAAATCGACGCTGCTATTTTCCCTGGGAACAGCGGGGGCGCCGCGCTGGACTCGAATGGGCGTTTGGTAGGTATTCCAACCATGATCTCCACCGTCGATGGTGGGTCCTTAGGATTCCTCATAAGCGCGAGCTTATTGAGTGGCGATTTCACACTAGCGCTGCTCCACGACCTTATGTCGACTGAACCGACAGGGGACACGCCTTATGTGCTATCCGCTCTTGGGGTTCCCGCCGTGGTTACTGTGCCAGAAGGGTGGGGCGTATATTCGAGCATGGGCTACCTAGATGCACGGCAGCCTGGAGCCGACCCCTATGCAGTTGACTCGAATTATCAAATCTTTGGGATATTTACTATTGACATGCTCACTTCAGAAACGGGCAAAGATGTACTCAATAGGTTGCTAGAGGAGTCATCCGGTGCATTCGAACTTGTCAAGCGCAATGACATTGACCTCCCCTCAGGGTTTACCGATACGATTCTCGTCAAGGCAACTGAGCGTGTTGACCTGTCTAGCTTTGAGACTCGTACATCTGTACTGGGCAGTTGGATGGCGGATTCTGGGCTGATTACACGGTTCGTTGCAGGAAAGGCGAACGGGCAGGCAGTGATTGCCTTCATCGAGTCCCCAAGTTTTGACACGTCGCCTGACGCCGATGAACTCCTTACCAGAGTCAAACTTTTGGGTGACTAAGCTGGCACAACAGCCCTCATGGCCTAGCATCTATTGGGATACCCCTGCTATTAAGAGAGGCAACGGCTAACTAGCCTAGAAGTACAACAAAGGTATACATAAATATCGCATATGGGATAAATCCAAGCAGGACTACACCGACTGCTCGCCACGTTGACGTGTAGTCAAGTGCCTGGCGTACCGCTATCACCATTGCTACGATCTGCCAAAGAGAAACAGCAATAAATATGAGTCCACCAATAACAGGTATAAACCCCAAAACCTTCAACACACCAGGAGATTGAGCGAAGCCCATAGTACGTGCAACTTGTCCCCAATCAGCATGTGTCTCAGGGGATGGGAGTAGTTTCGTACCTATAAGGTAGATTATTCCAGCCCAGATGGCCCATCCTATTATGGCAGTAAGAACACCACTAATTAGTCCGCCGACGCCAATAATCCCTAGGTACGCTATTCCTGTTGCGAGTGCGACCAATACGACAACAATAAATGCCTGGGTAGTCGCTGTTGTATCAGCCTCAACCTCTTCAAATGTATGCACATCGAGACGAGCGGCTCCCGTCATTCGCTCAATTAAGCTATGTTTAGTTTGTGAGTTCATATCATTCACACTCCTAGGAGAATCGGCTCATTCTGATAACAATTGAAGCTGTTGTCAACACCAATCCTCACACTGAATCACACCTCCCAATGTAGTCCTTGGACTTGAATGCCCCGCGCCTTCCACAACTGCCACTGGTCTGCAGCATACCCCTGATGGGTTATAATGGGAGAAGGAAACCTAACGGTTAGGAATCCCGTCGGAGCTTGGTACAACTGATGGATTAGGAGAGATAAGATGGCAATAAACATTGTGACTGATAGCGGGGCAGATATACCAATTGAATTGGTAAAAACTTTAGGAATAACAGTTGTTCCTTTAACTCTTTCCTTTGGGGAGCAAACCTATCTTGATGGAGTGGAATTGTTACCTGATGAATTTTATGAAAAATTAATTAGTGAGGGGATAATGCCCACAACTTCTCAGCCATCCGTTGGGAGTTTTACAGAGGTTTATAAAGAACTTAAAGGATCCTCCAATCAAATTTTGTCTATCCATCTTTCTGCGAAACTAAGTGGTACTTTCAATGCTGCAACTCAAGCAGCTAACGAAGAACAACTGGGGGATGCTATTAAAATAATCGATAGTAAACAGGCCAGTATAGCCCTTGGGTTTTCCGTGATAGCTGCTGCCGAGGCTGTTGCTAGGGGAGCTTCCCTTGAAGAAGCCGCTTCAATAGCTGAATCAACCTCAAACCGCACTGATACATTCATTCTTTTTGACACTCTTGAGTATTTGGTAAAAGGGGGGCGCATGGGTCGTGCAAACGCTTTACTCGGGAGCGTATTACAGATAAAGCCAATATTGACTTTGGATGACGGTGAAATAGCAACAAAATTAAAGATTAGAACCCTTAGGAAAGGCATTCAAAGTTTGCAAACTTTGGCAGAAGAATGTGGCGATCTTGAAAACGTCGCTGTTTTGTATACAACTGATGCAACTGAGGCACACAATTTAGCCAATCGTATAAGTAATAATTTAATGACGAAATCCGAGCCCTTAGTGGTTAGACTCAGTCCCGCGATTGGGACACATGGAGGACCAGGCGTCATTGGCGTGGTTTGTGTTAAGGCAAAACCCTAGGATATACAATTTATCCGGGGAACCTAAAACCTCTCCAGTAGTTAAATATATAGACTCAGATGGGCGAACACCGGGCTTTGCAAGCAGGGTGAAGAAGGCTGAACCCAATTTCTCCAGGAGCTGGCTTGTCTCATGCGTCTTGTCTTGTTTGGTCCATTCTGTAAAAGTGCGCTGTGCTCTGGCGAGAGTGTCCCGTAGACTGGCAATTCCCAGGGAATCCTTGAAGGCAGTGTCTTTTTCCTCAGTAAGGAGATACAGTTGGTTTCTCAGGTCTTTCAGGTCGTTGTTCACCGGTGTAGCTGAAATGAGCAGTACTTTTGTCTTTACGCCGGACAGTATAATAGAACAGTCGAGTCAAGTTGCCATCCTAACTCTATGACCTACGGCATACCCCTGACTGACGGGTTATAATGGAGTGCAGAAGATCAGGAGTCCCCTGGGAGATTAGGTGCAATGGGAGGCATAGATGTCCCTAGGATTGTAATGCCTCTCAACTGACATCCTAGAAACGTTGAAGGAACTCGATGCGCATAACAGATGAGAACACAGAGGATGACAACGACCTGGAGACAGCAGACCTCGTCGATAGTGGGTATGAGTACAACTCCCTAGGCCAGAACGAGAGGGCCATACAGGACTACGACGAGGCCATACGGATCAACCCACAGAATGCGATTACCTACAACAACAGGGGTCTTGCGTACGCCAACCTAGGTCAGTATGAGCGGGCCATACATGACTACGACGAGGCCATACGGCTTGACACACAGTATGCCGATGCCTATAACAACAGGGGTCTTGCGTACCGCAACCTAGGCCATGATGAGAGGGCCATACAGGACTTAGGCGAGGCCATACGGATCAACCCAGCGGATGCCATGGCCTACTACAATAGGGGTCTTGAATATGGCAGACTTGGCCAGGATGAGAGGGCCATACAGGACTACGACGAGGCCATACGGATCAACCCACAGTATGCCAGGGCCTACAACAACAGGGGTGTTGTGCACTATAAACTAGGCCAGTATGAGAGGGCCATACAGGACTTAGACGAGGCCATACGGATCAACCCAGAGGATGCCCTGGCCTACAGCAGCAGGGCTACTGTGGACTACAGACTAGGCCAGAACGAGCGAGCCATACAGGACTACGGCGAGGCCATACGGATCAACCCAGAGGATGCCAATGCCTACTTCAACAGGGGTATTACGTACGGTGACCTAGGCCAGTATGAGAGGGCCATACAGGATTTCGACAAAGCCATACGGATCAATCCGCAAGCTGATGCCTACTTCTACAGGGGCAATGCGTACGGCAATCTAGGTAAAGATGTAGAGGGAGAACGTGACATTCGGAAAGCCATTGAACTTGGCTATGGCTTAGAGGATTAGTTATATCTATGGTAGATATGTGTGTCAGTTTGGTTTCTATAAAAGGGTTATGCTCAAGGAACTGCCTTGAACAATATGCATAGTAGAAAAGTCACTTACTGCGAAGCCGGCAGAGAATGATTATAATTCCTCCTGCAATTCCCAAAATCCATCCCCAAGAGCTAATTGCATACCAAAATACTCCAACACCGACTATTACGAACGCAGCTAGGGCTACGAGTCCTCCAGCGAATCTAATCCGACCCTTCCACGTACTTAGGTCAAAGGGGTCTTCCTCAGGTGATTCTTTGATGGATGCTCCGCATGAAGTACAGAATTGCGCATCCATCGAATTTAGACCGTTGCATTTTGGACACTCCATAGGAAAATTTCACCATGACGATGACAAACCAAGCACAATCTAAACCCTTCAAACTCCCTAGGCTGGAAGTAGTGCAAAGTGGCGCACTCATTCTGCTGAGACAGATTGCCATTCTTTTCTAGGTCAAGAGAAGGGTCCCGTTCTATCGCGGCACCGCAATCTATGCAGAATTTGTATTGGTCACCAAGTTCTTTCCCACACGATGTACAGAAGACAGCTTGTCTTTCTAGTTCTTCCTCCGCAGCATTTGTATGCTTAGGGTCATCAGGTAGCCATGCTAGCAGACGGCGAGAAACGTAAGAGGATCTGGTAAACAAAACAAACGTGACTGCGTAGCCAATGAACGACCAGAAAACACCATCCAAAACATACAACGCGATAACGCCCATACAGATCCAACTAAAATCGAACACTTTGCCGAGTACTTTTCGCATTCGAGCTCTCCGTTGCAGCTATTTAGTACTGGATTTATTTACTAGAATGTAAAATGCTAGCCCGGATGTTACTAGTAAAGCAGAGAAAAGATATACCCATTGTATGTCTATCACACTCAATAATGTGTATCCTGCAATCGGCCCCGATGCAGCTCCAAGATCAGCCCAAGTGGCATAACGACTCATAACTTCAGATTTATCGGAGTCTGAAGAAAGATCCCCGGCTGACGCATCTAACGTGATCTTGCTAGCTGTGGTGGCTGCAAACACTATTGGGACTACTATAACAATTACGAATACGCTTTTAATCATCAATATGGCCGAACCGAGTATTATGACTGGAAGACATATTAAAAGAACGGATCTCCTGCCAAATTTATCTGATATGCCGCCAAAATAAGTTGATAATCCTACTTCACCAGCCCAGCTGGTTGATAGAACTATTCCTGTTAATGTGGCTACTCCCAACACAAATCCATCAATGTTTAAAGAATCGCCGATTCTTTCTTTAAGCAATAAACCTATGGTTGCTGTAACAAGCCCGGATATGGCAAATGTGTTAGTAAAACGGGTGTAATGTATTGCCAACAATCTGGATCGTTGTGTTGTGACGCCGCTACGCGATCCGGTTAATAGTGACCAAAATGTGAGAGAGTAACCACCAGTAGTAAGCAAACGGCTGCGTGCAGGTTGCTTCGTTTCTAGGCTAAGATAAGAATCGGACTCGTATATTAGAGATATGACTGGAAAGCAAAGGAGCATGATTGAAGAAATTATCAAAAACGACGGCTTTATTCCAATTAAATCCACCAATACTCCACCCACTAGAACTGCTATCAAACTTCCGGATCTAAAAATCGCATTGTATAGACCCATTAATCGTCCTCTATATCGTTCATTTTCTCTCAAGACAACCATATATAACGAAACTAATTGAATCGAAAAACAAATCCCCCAGGCAATTCTGGACAGGAAAAGTGGCCAGAATCCCTGAAATAGGCCATATGCAACAGTCGAAGTGATAGCTAATACTACTGAAGCATAGAAGGGTTTTCTCAAACCAAACCTGGTAAAAATCTTCGCAGCCCAAGTATTAGAAATTAGTCTTATCCAGCGATTGGCACTGAGTATAAGTCCAGCTCCCAAACCTGCAGTGAGACCAAATTCGCCCAAATGAGATGGTAAAACCCCGTACAGCATTGAATCTCCCATTACCGAGATTGCTAGTATGAGGGCAGTCAAACAAACTTGTTTCTTGGGGACGTCGTTGTACATGGTTGCAATACATATTAAGTGAAGTCTTTATTCCTAAGCAACTTGTCGTGGGTTAGATCCCCATCACCAGATCCACTATGTATGATCAAGTTGTCCTCCTAACTCTAGGACCTCTGTCCTTAACGTAGGTGATGCATCTCCCTGATGGGTTATAATGGTGGCAAGGTTCCACAGGAGAGATGAGATGAGGCTGAGGTTCACACTTCTATTTTTATTCCTGTTGGTTAGAGGAGAGACACTAAGGGCATGAGTACTAACTATAACAACCCTCAGCAAGCCGATGCCTACAACAACAGGGCTAATGCGGCCAGCCTAGGCCAGTACGAGAAGGCCATACAGGACTTAGACGAGGCCATACGGATCAACCCGCAAGCCGATGCTTACTTCTACAGGGGTGCTGCGTACGCCAGCCTAGGCCAGTACGAGAGGGCCATACAGGACTTCGACGAGGCCATACGGCTTGACCCAGAGAATGCCGGAGACTACTTAGGCAGAGGTGTTGCGTACGGCAGGCTAGGCCAGCACGAGCGGGCCATACATGACTTCGACGAAGCCATACGGATCAACCCGCAAGCCGATGCCTACAACAACAGGGCTAATGCGTACGCCAGACTGGGCCAGCACGAGCGGGCCATACATGACTACGACGAGGCCATACGCCTTGATCCACAGTATGCCGATGCCTACATCAACAGGGGTAATGCGTACGGTAACCTAGGCCAACACGAGCGGGCCATACAGGACTTCGACGAGGCCATACGGATCAACCCACAGTATGCCGATGTCTACTACGCTAGGGGTCTGGAGTACGGCGGACTAGGCCAGCACGAGAGGGCTATAAAGGACTACGACGAGGCCATACGACTTGACCCTCAGGATGCCAAAGTCTACAACAACAGAGGTGTTGAGTACGGTTACCTAGGCCAGTTCGAGCGGGCCATACAGGACTTAGACGAGGCCATACGGCTCAACCCACAGTATGCCAATGTCTATATCAACAGGGGTAATGAGTACTACTACCTAGGCCAGAACGAGCGGTCAATACAGGACTATGACGAGGCGATACGTATCAACACACAGGATGGAGATGCCTACAACAACAGGGGTCTTGCGTACGCCAACCTAGGTCAGTATGAGCGGGCCATACAGGACTACGACGAGGCCATACGGCTCAACCCACAGCATGTCGATGCCTACATCAACAGGGGTAATGCGTACGGTAATCTAGGCCAGCACGAGTTGGCCATACAGGACTTCGACGAGGTCATACGTCTCAATCCACAGTATGCCATTGCCTACAATAACAGGGGTCTTGCGTACGGTTTTATAGGTGAAAGTGTAGAGTCAGAGCGTGACATTCAGAAAGCCAAGGAACTTGGCTATGATGGACGGTAGCTAGCGATTCACGGCACCAGATTTTGTACCAACGGGCTCTTATTGCCACCCACATGTCGACCATCTCTTTGACCATGGCTATATTATCAGCTTCTCAGAAGATAGTTCTTTACTTGTATAAACAAAGATACAAAACGAGTTTTGGGCTCATGAGGTAGTGACGTTAATTTGAATGTTCCAGCCACAACAAGAAACATACCTTCAATTCCATAGGGATAATGTGTTCAAGTGGTGATTTTCTAGAAGCAATTTAAACCGTTATCACGGAGACTAGGAGGGAAGATGGGTACATATCGAATGTACGCGGATGATGATGCAATAGCTCGTTGGGAAGAGATAGACTTGGGAAATGTACCAAGCTGGACAGAATGGATTACTGTCAATCAGCTACGGTTCGGTTCGCGACAACCGGGAGTCTTAGAGGACTGGCATCCAGCGCCCAGACGTCAGTTCGTCGTTATTCTCTCTGGCCAGTTGGAGATCGGGTTTGAAGATGGGTCTAAGAAAATCTTTGGCCCTGGGGATGCTCGATTGGTAGAGGACACTATTGGTAAGGGCCACACTACTATTGCTCTAGGAAACGAGCCTTGTATCACTATTACGGTTGGCCTAGCACATCAGTGAGGGTAGTAACATAGTCTACGCCTAAGGACAACTGAACACTTCATTCCTAAGTAAGTTGTCGTGGGTGTGAATCCAATCATACGCTCCACTTTTGCAAGCATGAAAAAGCCCCCCAGCTCTATGCCGGGGGGCTTTTCATTTTCTACATGTATACCAACAATAGCACCATAAGTAGCCTCATGGGCTTCAGTTACGTAAGCTCAAATTAGACAACTGCCATGTCATGACCGTGACACACGGGAGACTTAATCCGACCGCACCCTTTAGGACATTCTAGGACATTCACATTGGTTCCATCTGGCCTATTAAGCGTGCTGTACTCTAGCTCAGTGCCACATTTCCCACAGTTAATGGCTCCAACTTCCATGTCGCAACTATCATCCGAACATTTGTAATGTGCCATGACTACACTCTCCTCTACTTGTATTTAACTTAAGCAATTGCAAACTCGTAAATTCTTAGTTCAATAACCCGCAACCGCCTCAAATCTCGAGAGTATTATATCATTCGATAGTTAACTTGTGTATATATCTAAAGCTGAGGTGGTGAATAACTATCACTACCTCACGAAGGCCAAGGAACTTGGACATGATGGGAGCTAGCTATGGATTCACTGTACCAGTTTTATGCAAACTGGGAGAATAGTGGCTATACATCTGTGGACGATAAGTGATTCACTAGTGTTTACTGGGTGATTATTTGGCATATAATGACAAAATGAATTACAGGTCTTTCATATCAAAGTTAAACGAAAACAAAAAGCAAATCGTCCGCTATCTTGGATTCTATATCTTACTTAGATCTGTCTATGGTGGGTTAATACTGGCACTGGTGTACTTCTTTGACTTGGGATTCAAGGATCTGAGAGAGTTCGAGATTCTTGGTTTGCGAGCATACTTTCTGATTCTTGCTATTATGGCAATCTTAATGGTTTTGCGTTTTCGTAAGCTATATAAATGGTGGGCTCACCAATAGGGTACCTAACAACCACATCGAGGATTATGTATACCTGGGGCAATGCAGAATGGTTGTTGGATGATTAGGACATAAGGGCTTGTACATAATTTAGTACACCAATGCCGATAACAGTCATTTATAAATAGGAGTGATAATTGGCGGCGTTCAATCTAAATGAAGCTACTTCTATTAGTAATAAGGTTGTAATTGTAACAGGAGCTAACACTGGCATTGGCTTTGAGATAGCCAAATCTATTTCAGCAAAGGGCGCTAAGGTCATTATTGCTTGTAGAGATGAGTCCAAAGGCCTCGCAACCCAAGAGCAAATCAGCGGAAACGCTGAATATATCAACCTAGATCTGAGAAGTTTCGCAAGCATCGAGAGCTTTTGTGAATCTGTAAAAACAAAACATCCCAAAGTGGATGTTCTTATCAATAATGCAGGAGTAATGCATCCGCCTTTCACCAAAACAAATGAGCAATTAGAGTTAACTTTCGGAGTCAATTACATAGGTTATTATCTCCTGACAAATAAAATAATGCCTCTCTTAAGAGATGTAAGAGGATCCAGAGTGGTTAATATGTCGAGCATAGCCCAATACAGAGTCAACAATATTGATTGGGATAATATAAATTCTGAGAGGCGCTACAATAAGCGTGAATCCTATGATTTGAGCAATTTATTCAGAATTATGTTCACATTAGCATTAGAGGAGAGACTCCGGCAAAAACATTATGAAACCATAGCTGTGTCATGCCATCCCGGAGTAACACTTACTAACCTATCTAGGTTCATGCCAAAAATACTTGGTAACACAATGTTGACTAAAATAATGAATACATTTGTTTTCCATACTCCTTATAAGGCAGCTATGCCTGCATTGATGGCAGCCATCAGTTCGAATGTTAAGGGTGGGGAATTTGTTGGATTGGATACGACTAAGCAGTATAGAGGAAGCCCCAAAATAGTAGAGCCCAACCAATTGGCCAATGATAAGAGTTTAAGAGACACTTTATGGCGTAAATCTGTGGGAATCACTGGAGTAGATTTGGAGTAGATGCCCATCACCAGGCCCACTGCTTTATGCATGAAAAGACCCCCAACGCTATGTCAGGGGTCTTTTCTTTTGTCCAAATGCAACAAGGCCGAATGGCAGTTATTTAATTTGGGGTTTGGCGGCCTCGTGACCCTGTTTCAGGTAAGAAGACACCCGCAATGACCAGAGTAAGTGGTGCTAACGCTAATATCGAGAGCGCAGGTATGTAGGAGCCCATAAAGTCGGTAAGGGAGCCAACGAAAATAGGTGACATTACGCCAGCTAAATTACCAATGGTAAGGATTGCAGCTGTGACTATCCCAACTTGACTAGCACTAACTCCTGGCAGTTCCATTGGAATAGTTAGTGAGGCGACAATAAATATACTAAACATAGCGCCTAAGCCCATCACGCAAATTGTAATAATCGTTGGGTCTGTCAACAGGAAAGAGCCAAGTGCAAATAAAGGCATCATTAACCCTGACATTATCAACATTGGCTTGCGTCTAGCTAACTTAGATTGTACAAGTCCGCTCACAGGATTTAAGACCGCTGACGTGAGTGGCATGATGGCTACTAACGAGCCAGCTTGTTGCAGAGTCATTCCTTGGGCTTCATTGTAATAAGCGGGTAACCAGGAGCTAAATCCTATAAAGACGGCGAATGCACCAGCCATTCCTGTTGCAAGCAACAAAGTATTACGATTCAGCATAAGGGGGATATTTTGCCTAAGGGATAATGCAGGTTCTATGTTTGCCGAGCTATTATTACTACGGCCTCCAATCATCCATATGAATGTGCCTATTAAAGGTATTATGCCGAAGGAGAATAAAGTCATCTCCCATCCAATAATGTTTGTTATTGGCACCGCAATTAGTACACCTGCTGAAACACCTAGTGCACGACCAGCTTCGTTAATGCCGTTCATGAGAGGAAGCTCATTTGGCTTGAACCACTCCATGGTAATTGCACTCGTAGCGGGAATAGATATTGCAACTCCCATGCCAAATACGAGCCTTAACATAACTAATAATGTGAAAGAATCCGTCAACGGAGTCAATAAGTGTGCTGACATAAGGAATCCGGCTATAGCCATAGCCTTCTTAGACCCTATCTTCGAAATCAACACTCCGCCTGGTAAGAGAGTTACAGTTATTACTATTATTGTTGCAGCAACCAGCAAACTTACCGAGCTTCTCCCGATATCGTATTCACTCATAATTACCGTGAATAGTGGGGTAGGGGACATAAAGTTAAGGCCCATACCAATCTGGAGGAGCATGAGCATTGCCTGGATTATCCAGCGTTGTGAAGTGTACTGTTTTTCTTGCATACAATTAATTGATAGAGAGAATAGAGTTATTATACAGGTTCTAGGGCTATGTAGGACATGTCAGATGCTTTCTTTTGAAGCTCGGTAACACATGGGAATATACGTCTAATATTGTGGCAACCTTGGCATACTCTAGCCTTCATGTGGCATGTTATTAGTGGGTTTCTTTGGAGCATTCGACATTATTGCCCCGCAATCAGTGCAAACTTTAGCATCGGTCCTAACTGAATGTGGCGGGATTTGGTATTTTTGAGATTCAGATGATGAACCACATTTTCTGCAAAATCGTTCATCATATCTATCCATATTGGCATTCTACTACTTACAGTAGGTTAGGGATATCACAGTATTTCAGGGTAGTCTCTTATGTATGTTCAAGTTGTTATCATAACTCTATGCCCTGTGTCCTTAACGTGGCCGATGCATATCACTGATGGGTTATAATGGTGGCAGAAAGGTGCATACCATTGCACCATGTGAATAAAGGAGAATAGATTATGTTTGGTAATGGATCAGACGAAACTACTTTGGAATACACGCTCAAGTACAATCCGCCCATGGATCTTGCCGTAGCAAAAACTAATCTTCAGGAAATCAAGCAAGTTTTGGAGCAATTGGGTGTAGTGTTCATTCTTGGTTCTGGAACGTGTCTTGGTGCTACTAGAGACAAGGCTTTAATGCCATGGGACGACGACATAGATTTACTATCCGTACTCGGAGTCAATGGTCTAACTGAGGCAAAAGTCGATGCCGTTGCAGATGCCCTTAGGGGAAAAGGGTATTTCGTACGCGAGTTTGCAATGGCAAACTCTAAGGCCTTCGCGACTGTGAAAAACTATGTGAGGATAAGTCTGGAATGCGTTCGTATTGTTGATGACAGCATATATCTGTTCCCTGGAGATTTTAAGATTCCTGCCAGTATGTTCACACAACCTAAAGAGATAGAGTTTCTCGGTGAGCAGTTCCTTGTGCCCAATCCACCAGAAGACTACTTACGTCTGAAATACGGTGAGGAATGGATGGTGCCAAAGAAATCAGGGGAATATGAGATAGACGTTGTAGGAAAGATCCTTGATGCGGGATTTGTTGGCTCACCATTGAGAATCAGAGTAATAGACCATGAAGGTGATCCGGTTCCAGAAGCTGAAGTAGTGCTTGTAGGAAGAGGTCGCTCCAGAACTGACCAAGGCGGGTATGCTCAGTTATTTCTACCAGGGCCCGACTTTTGCGCACTGATCATCAGGTACCCTGGGCACGAACAAGTTCTCTATATGGAAGAAATCGAGCCCGGCCAGACTTATGTCTACAGCGCTGACGCAGCGTCTAAAGCAGCTAGCGCTGTCGAATGGGAGATAGGGACGCTAGGTAACTTGTTGGTAGTCGAATAACCGTATGCAGTAAGCTGAACTCGCCTCACATAGGGCTTATAAGCCTTAATAGTGTCTTATAAATCAATAACCAACTAAGCCTTAGCCATCTGCCATTGGTATCTGACATGTCGCCTGACGGGTTATAATGGGGTGAGAATGCCTGTGAATTATTGGTTATTCAAGTCAGAACCCACAGCTTATTCCTATGATCACCTTGTAGAAGACTACATTGCTGAATGGGATGGGGTTCGTAATTTCCAAGCTAGAAACTTTCTTCGTGACAATATCAAAGTGAATGATCTTGTTTTGTTCTATCACTCAAATACAACTCCGATTGCAGTTATAGGAACCGCAATCGTGATAAGAGAGGGATATCCAGACCATACCGCATGGAATCCTGCATCAGATCATCCGGATCTGAAAAGTACAGTAGAAAATCCGATTTGGTACATGGTCGATATAAAAGCCGACCAATATTTCGATAGACCAGTCACGTTGCAAGCAATGCGTAATAACCCTGCGCTAAAGGATATGGTATTACTTCGTAAGGGAATGAGATTATCAATACAGCCAGTTACGCAAGAACAATTCGAAGCCATATGCGATATGGGCGGTGGTTAAGAATACAGAGTACAAGGAAGTGTTCTTACCAGATTGCAGTAAAAAGCGGGCGATCATATACGCTCTACAGTTTTGTCGACCATGTTATTGCAGAGCAAGCTTATAATGGCTAGGAATCCCAATATTTTTTTGTTTTCCAGAAAACAAAAATCATTATTAACATAACCGGTTCTGGGATTATGGACAACGAACGCAGAAGCGTTTGTTGGAGTTGTGGTAGGGCATAGCTTACTAATTAGGGACTATAAATTGGCAAGATTTCCACAGGAGCGATTATATGAGCTATAAGATGTGGTTTCAAAACTACTTACGACATCCACTCCAAATGGGGGCGCTATTCCCTAGTAGCTCGGCGCTCAGTTCGTTGATGGTACGTCATATCGAGCCGGATACTCAGGGACTTATCCTTGAGCTTGGACCAGGTACAGGTTCTTTCACCAGAGGACTACTAAGAAGAGGAATTCCAGAAGAAAAGTTAGTTCTAATAGAGCAGTCACCAGAATTCACCACACTTCTTCGAAACTCCTTTCCAGCCGCAACTGTCATTTGTGGAGATGCGAAAGACGTAGCGGCCATCATGCGACCCTTAGGAATTGAAGAATTTAATGAAATAGTGTCTGGACTACCTCTAAATGCAATGGGGAGTGAATTACGCCAAGCCATATGTGACGAAGGATTCAAGTTACTTAGACGTGGTGGTTCATTTGCACAGGTATCTTATCTCCCTCGATGTTCTATCCCGAACAATATAATCACCAGCCATTCAGCCAAGAAGATATATTGCGGGATAGCGCTGCGTAATATTCCCCTAGGATTCGTATGGCGTGCAGAAAAGTACTAACGAATATTTTACAGCAGGGTGACAGGGACTCGAACCAGATTAACAAACTCCTGGCTGTTAGGCTCTAACTTACAGCTAGGAGCCCAATGTGGGATTAGGTACAATGTGGCAGGAATGTAGCGTTAGGGTGACTATTCTAGATAAATCCAATCAAAAGCTCAAAGTAGGAGCATCTCAGTAATGTACATTATCAGCGGCCTTTTGCTTGGCTTCTTTAGTTCGCCAACCTGTCCTAGTAATGCTCTTGAAATACGTCAAGGGCTTAGGCATGGTTTTCGTTTAGCCGCAATAGTGGGTATAGGGGCCGTTTCAGGAGATTGCTTGGTTCTCATTGCCGTGTTAGTTGGATTGATGTCCTTATTGGAGGCTTGGCCTGTTCTAGGGGTTTTCATTTGGTTTGTAGGTGGGTTCGTTTTGCTGTATATGGCCAGAGATAGTCTCATTCAATCCTATAGGGGTGTTTGGATGGGTAACAATCTTCAACGTGAGGAAGTAATGCCGAGCCGCATGGATAGTGTAATGGCTTTCTGGTCGGGATTCACTATTACTGTCACTAATCCGTACACTGCATTGTGGTGGGTAGGCTTGATAGGTGGTTCTGGGCTGGCCGTTCAGGAAGGTTTACCTCTAGCGTTTATTGGGTCGGTAATAATAGGCACTCTCGTATGGTTCATAGGGCTCGCAGTGTTACTTCAATTCGCTCGTTATAAACTGAACAGGATATTCTGGACTACTGTACTCATGCTTGCTGGTATTTCCGTAGGAGGGTATGGCCTTTATTTCCTATGGCACGGGATAATCGAAGTCCGAACCCTACTTTACGGGTAGGATCTCCATTGGGGATTAGGGACAACGGAGTTGTATGAACATAGCCTTTATTCACTGGTATATCGTCTAAAGGGTTAGGCTTCTGAAGGGGTTGGTTTTGGCATTTGTTTTAATAGCTTTAATAACCACGTTGTTGATTTGCGCAATTAGTCTTCCTTTACATGTGTTTATTCGGAAACTATCATTTAGGAATACAGTAACTAACCTTAGATTTTGGACATCGACCTTATCGGCATCAATTCTAGTAGCGTTGTTAGTGAGTTTTACAGACTAATGAGTGCCTATGCTGTACCAGTACAATTAGCTGAGGCCATAGGCAGATTTATAACAATAGCCTATCCAGAACATAGTAATTGCGGGGATGTGAATAAAGGAGCTTTTTTTGACACAATTCTACGATAAAATAAATGGCGCACGCTACATAGCTGTGGTTGCCCTTGGAGACATGTTTGTTTTCTTGGCGTTCGTAATCCTTGGTAAGTCTGAGCATGGAATCACTTTGGGGCAAGCATTGGTCCGTACCGCACTGCCATTCGCAATCGTGTGGTTCGTTACTTCTCCATGGTTAGGTGCGTACAGGTCTTCCGTGCTCTACAATCCTAGGACTATGGCTTGGAAAATACCGTTAATTTGGCTTCTGTGCGGGTTAGTCGCTCTTTTTGCACGAGCTTTTCTAACTGACCGGCCCTTGATACTGGCTTTTGCTATTGTTGCAATAGCTGTCCAAGGGGTGTTGTTAGTCAGCTGGCGGGGTGTATTCATGATGGTTGCACATTGGTTATCACGTAAGTGAATCATGCTTGCCCCGTAGGCGACATCGCCTCACTCCGATCTCTTCGTTCCAGAGCCGGCAAGAATTGAAATTATATTTTTGTCTCGTGTTATGGTGGCTGGCAAGGGTATCAACTGGGCTTAGATAGTAGTATTGGGTGCTCGGCTGATTCCTTGAAGCTGGCTGCGTTCCGGTGGCCGCCACCACCTCTTAACTTGGCTACTGCACTCACGTCGAAATCTCCTAAATTTCTATCCGATCGTAAACTCCATATCTTGAGCCCATCACCACGTATAAAGAAGCATGCTCCGAAAGGATAGCGGGTATCCTGGGCAAGTTTACCGGCTACTTCGCTATAATATTGCGTCTCGTTTACTGCAAGTACGACATGAGTGTCAATTGTCACTTCAAATGCCTGTGACACTCTGCGGTGTACCTGTATTTTCTCAGAACGCAAGATCGCTTCCCCTTCAGCCTTCCATCTGTGATCACGAGATACAACTAGATCCATTTCTCGCCAATTACTGAATGTCCTAGTGAATGATCCCCTCCACGCGTTATTCTCTTCAGTATGAGGGAGTTCTTTAGTCCACAGGTCGTAATCTTGAACGTAGGTCAATAAGATGGGAATGGGTTCATCGGGGTGAAAATATTCCCAAGCCAAGACAGCACCAGATTTATCCATATCAAAATGTGCGAATGGCAAATCTGCCAAGTCATCCATTGCAGTTTTATGATGGTCTAACACAACGAGTGTGCACCGATCGGCAACCTGCAGGAGGATGTCACGTGCATATGAAAAATCTACCACATAAACAGTCTCACCAGATGAGACCTCCGGAAAAGGTTGTCCGTGCTGGACTGGAATATATTCGGCTTTGTCCCCATGTTTGAGCCAAATAGCGTAAGCAGCTCCGAACCCGTCATCACATCCAGCATGGTATAGAACCTTCATTTTTCGATCTCCTTGGCTTACCGGCAATGACTGTTTAGCAATCACAAGTATTATTCACCTGAACAATGCTTGTGATTGGAACCGGCTCGCATATACTATCGGTTTGAAATTGCCAGCCCTTCTCTCGGGTCAGCTAAGCTGATTATAAACCAGAATGTCTCAAATTGTGGGTATCCTAACACTACCCCTGACGGATTATACTGGGGAGAGAGTTACACGTGGCTTTGCAAGCAGGAGGTCAAGGGTTCGATCCCCTTCAGATCGATCACACTACTTAGATATAAAAATACCCTATGACTAACCATCATTGGACTTTCTCTTTGCCCTCTGGATCGGGCCTGACGGCAATATGTATAGAATCGTGTTTCGCTGAGTCAGGATTATCCGCATCCTGATGAGTGGAGGATGGACTTTCGCCAGGCGGTTTTGGGGTTCTCGGTCTGCTGTTGTTTGTTTGTTTGTTTGTTTTACGAGGCCTGGATATGGCTTACAACTTGGTGGTATGGATGTGTTGATAGACATGGCAGGTTATAATCTGTAAAAGGCTAGTTGGGAGAATAGGTAACGTTAGAACCGTATTACCAATCCTGTTCCTCTTATTTGATTGTTTGTAAGACTAATGAAAACTCATAAACCCATATACACTAATTTTACAGTAGCATCTCTGTATCATTTTGCTACTATGAGGGATCTCGAGCTCAAGAGATCCTCTCTGAAGGCAATATGCGAAGAGCAGAACATATTAGGAACAATACTTCTTGCCATTGAAGGTGTGAACGGAACGATAACAGGTGAATATGATTGTATTCAGGTCATCATAGACTCAATAAGGGGATGGCAGGAGATTAGTAATTTGGCGGTAAAGTACTCAACCTCTACGCATGAAAATTTCAATAGAATGAAAGTGAAGATTAAAGACGAGATTGTTACTATGGGAGTTGGTTCCATCAATATCTCTGAACAATCTGGGCAATATGTAGAACCTAAGGATTGGGATGAGTTCATAAGGCGTGATGATGTAATGGTCATAGATGCCCGTAATCATTATGAGATATCCATAGGTAAATTTGCTAATTCTGTGGATCCTGGTACGGATAGTTTCACGCAATTCCCTGCTTGGGCAGATGAGTTTTATAGTAGGAATGGTGATAGTAGCAATACTAAGATAGCAATGTATTGTACTGGTGGTATACGTTGCGAAAAGGCTACTGCATATATGAAAGAATTAGGGTTTGAGGAGGTATATCATCTCAAGGGAGGGATACTAAAGTACCTCGAGGAAGTGACCAGTCAAGACACTCTTTGGGAAGGTGAATGTTTTGTTTTTGATGATAGGGTGTCACTAAAGCATGGTTTGTCCGAAGGGAGCTACTGTTTATGCTACTCATGCCAAGAGCCTGTATCTCAGGAAGACAAAACGTCCCCGATGTATGAAGAGGGTGTTAGTTGCCCATCATGCCATGATAATACTTCTGAAGATAGACTCATGAGGTCTCGGGAAAGGCAGA